>ENA-OSJC01003415-OSJC01003415.1-marine-metagenome-genome-assembly--contig:-NODE-3415-length-11347-cov-3.020852_pt1 | contig 11347 bp, 11 predicted proteins | sample MGYA00237885_ERZ534234 | MGnify/ENA primary metagenome ERZ534234 (study PRJEB26413, sample SAMN06343907) | marine metagenome | isolation source: coastal waters | place: Atlantic Ocean: West Antarctic... | reverse complement strand
TTCCCTGTTAAGATTTTTTGAAGTAATTACAACATCAAAATCTATCCCTTTTTCTAAGAATACTTTTGTAATATTTAATCCTCTTAAATTATTTAGAAAAATTAAATATTTTAGTCTGTAAATTTTTGATTTTTGTACCAATTTACGTAGTTTGTGTAGCCTTTTGTTAAATTATACTTAGGCTTATAACCTAATAATTTTTTTGCTTTTTCCACCGATAAAGTCCCACGTTTAGGTACTAATTTATCTTGTTTCATAAATTTAATTTTAACTTTGCTAAATTTTTCTTTTAAGATGGATGTCATCTTTTCAATACTTTCGGAGGAACCATAAGTAATATTAAAAGTTTCATTTATTGATTTCTTGTTAGTGATAATTTTTTTTACTCCAGAAATTAAGTCTCCCACATAGGTAAAATCTAGTCTTTGTTTAGGACTTCCATTAATTATTATTTCTTTTCCTTGCATTAAATTTTCAATAAATATTTGACCAACTCTTCTACTTATACATCTTTCCCCATAAAGAGCAGATGGTCTTACAATTGTATATTTTATTCCAAATACTTGACTATAGGCTTTTATAATAATTTCACTTGAATATTTTAGTGCACCGTAGATACCTACAGGTCTACAATTTTCTTTTTCAGTTACAATACTTTTTTTAAAATTTCCATATACCATGCTTGATGAAAAATAAATAAAATGAACTTTTTTGTTTTTTGTTGCATCTAATGCATTTTCTAAAGTTCTTAGACTGTGATCAAATGTTGTATGTGGATTTTTGTTAGATTTGTTAGCATGAGAAACTGCAGCCAAATGTATTAAAACATCAGGGTTAAATTTATCAACTGATTTACATAATTTATGATAGTCTCTTGCATCTAACTTTTCAAATTCAATTTTATTATTTTTAATTAGCTTTAAACGATCCATTAAAAATTTCTTAGATATTTTAGGATTTGGATATTCCTCTGGATTTGTTTTTAAACTGATCAAATTATTTATTTGTAAGCTATCTATTATTTTTACCTTGTAGTTTTCTTTTTTTAAACTCAGAGCAAGATTATGACCTATGAAACCCATTCCTCCAGTGATCAAAATTTTTTTTTTAGTTTTCATAAATTATTTTTTTAAATTTTTTATATATATATTCAATATCATTTTTATTTATATGCTGTCCAACTGGTAAAACAAGTGAGTTGTAGCTGATAATTTTAGAATTTGGAAATTTTTCTTTTATATTGTATTTTTTTTTGTAATAGGTCATTTCTGGAAGTGGTTTAGGGTAGTACACGCTAGACCCAATTCCTTCTGTCTTTAGTCTTTGAATAAAATTATCCCTATATTTTTTATCTTTTTTTTCAAATATTATTGATAATGCATAATAATTTGGCTTATAGGCCTTGTTATTTTCATCCATAATATTTATTCCCTTAATATTGGAAAATTTTTTCTTCATAAAAATAAAATTTTTATTTCTTATTTCCTTAATTCTAGAAAAATCCTGTAATTGACTCACTCCTATGGAGCACGAAATTTCATTTAGTCTAAAATTTAAACCGCAATCTTTTACATCATAATTGAATCTTTCTTTTTTAATTCCTTTTTTGTAAAAATAACCAAATGATTTTAAAGATAAAATTTTTGTAAAATCAGATTTTTTTTTAGCTATAATCATACCTCCTTCTCCAGTTGTAATATGTTTAACGGGATAAAATGAAAATGATGCAAAATCTCCAAAATTTCCAACACTAATACCTTTGTATGAGGATCCTAAAGAAAGTGCACAATCTTCTACTATAAAAAGTCCTTTTTTTTTAAAATAATTGAGTTTCTTAATATCAACGGGAAAACCAAGGTAGTGAACAACAACTATTCCTTTGGTTCTTGAGTTAATTTTTTTTTTAGCTTTTTCTAAATTAATTGAACCATTTGAAATATTTACATCAACAAATACAGGTTTAGCACCTGTTGCTTCGATTGCATTAGCGGTTGCAACATGTGTTGTTGCAGGAACAATTACCTCATCTCCTTTTTTAAGTTTTTGACTTAAGTAATATAAAAACATTCCTGAAGTACAATTACTTACAGTAGTAACATGAGAACTTTTATTAATTTTTTTAAATGAATTTTCAAATTCCTTTTGGTACTTACCGTGAACCAACTGCCCAGAGTCTAAAATTTTTTTTAACTCTTTAATAACATTCTTATTTATAATTGGTTTGCCAAAAGGTATTAATTTCATTTTAATAAAATTTCTTTCTTAGTTTTAAATGACTTGTCTATGGCAAAACATAAATTAAGTGAATCTTTAAATTCACTAAATTTATACTTTTGCTCTTTTTTTACTATTTTAATAAATGTGTCAATTAAATCATACTTTTTATAGGTTTTATAATGTTGATTTATCCTTTTAGGCAAATCAAAGTTATTATTATGAAAAACTGGACCAGTGATTAAATTTTCAAATGTTCGTTTTGATCCATATATAGATAAATTGTGATGATGTTTGTTAACCGAACCAAATTTTATACTAACCTTAACTGTTATGTCATTATCAAGTTTTAGAATTGATAAAACATTATCAGGATATTTGAAAGAAAAATTTTTACTAACAATATTGTTAGAATAGGAAAAAACAGATTTAACTTTTTTATTTGTAAGCCACAATATTAGGTCTATTAAATGTATACCACCACCTTGAGTGACAGAGTAAAATGGTATTTGTGATCTCCATGTATTAGATTTAATCTTATGAACACGCCCATAATTATAGTCAGCCTCAATATGAAAAATTTTACCAAAAAAATTGTTCGAAATTTTTTTTTTTAGATCAATAAAAAGTTTTGATTTACGTAGTATTAAATTTGAATATAGGATTAATTTTTTTTGTTTAATTTTTTTCTCTATTTCTTTCAGTTGCCAATTAAATTGGCACATTGGTTTTTCAACAAAGATATGCTTATTATGATTTAAGGCTTTAATAATTAAATCATAGTGGCTATCATCAAATGTAGCTATGCTTACTATGTCAATCAGGGGGTCTTCAAAAATTTTCTTTGATTCCCTGTAAAAGGTTACATTTTTGTATTTTTTTTTTAAATTTTTAATTTTTGAAATATTCTTATCTACAGCATAAAGTACTTTTGTATTTTTATTTTTTAAATAACCTTTTAAGTGCATTTCACCAACACCTAGACCAATTACCCCAACATTAAAAATTTTTTTCATAATTAAAAATTAAATTGTAATCTTATTTGCACTTTATAAAATCTAGGTTATATTTTATATATAATGAATAAACAAAATTATCATGACATTTTTATTAATAATATATCAGAAGCTATAAATAACCTAGAATCTTTAAAAACTCTAAAGTTTAAATTAAATATACAAAAACTAATTGATGGTCTTTTTTTAACTTTAAAAAATAAAAAAACTATTTTCCTTTGTGGTAATGGTGGTTCAGCTGCAGATTCTCAACATATAGCGGGTGAATTTGTATCAAAGTTTCTTACAAAAAATAGAAAATCCTATCCTGCAATATCACTTGCATCCAATCAATCAATTATTACGTCAATTGCAAATGATTACGATTACACAAAAATTTTCGAAAGACAGGTTGAGGGATTAGCTCAAAAAGGGGACTCCATAATTGGTATTTCTACTTCAGGAAAAAGTTTAAACGTAATAAAAGCTTTACAATTAGCTAAAAAAAAAGGTTTATATACAATTATGCTTACTGGTAAAAATTGTAAGGATTATAAATTTGTTGATCTAACCATTAAAACACCAGGGGTAAGAGTAGATAAGATTCAAGAATTACATCTTTTCATATTACATCATGCATGCGAGATCTTAGAAAAAAGAGCACCATAAAACAGGCATTTATTTTGTGTGGTGGTTTAGGAAGCCGTCTAGGAAAAATTACAAAAAAAACACCTAAACCATTAATCTTATTCAATAAAAAACCTTTTATTGAATATTTGATAAATCAACTTGCAAGACATAATATTAAAGAAATTTTTTTGTTGTGTGGATATAAAAAAGAATTATTTTTTCAGAAGTATCATAACAAGTTAGTATTGAACTCAAAAGTTACATGTATAGCTGAAACTAAACCACTTGGTTCTGCTGGAGCTATTTACAAAGTTAGAAATTATTTAGATAAAAACTTTTTTTTATTAAATGGTGATACATTTTATGAAATTAATTTCAATGATTTTGCAAAAAAATATTTATCATCAAAAAAACTTTTAGGAATCGTAACTTTAAAAAAAAAAGGTTCAAGATTTTTAAATATTCACAAAAAAAAAGGGAAATATATTTTTGAAAAGAATAAAAATAATATAATTAATTCAGGAATTTTATGTTTAAATAAAAAAATAATTAAAACTCTTAATAATAAATCTTTTTCATTGGAGGAGGAAATATTTAAAAAATTAGCAATTAAAAATCAAATTTATACTTATGATGAAAGTATTAAGAATACTAAATTTTTTGATATTGGCACTCCAGATAGTTTGGTTAAAGCGAAAATAGAAATTCCCAAATTAGAAAAAAAAAAAACAATTTTTTTAGATAGAGATGGAGTTATCAATGAAGATTTAGGATATGTGGTACGTAAAAATAAATTTAAATGGATTAAAAATATTCAAAAGTTAATTAAATATTTTAATAACAATAACTATTATACGATTGTTGTCACTAATCAATCGGGTATAGGTAGAGGTTTTTATTCTGAAAAAGATGTTAAACATTTGCATAAATGGGCAAACTTTCAACTTAATCTATATGGAGCGCATATAGATGATTTTTATTATGCACCTTATTTTAGCAAAAGTAAAAATTTGAAGTACAGAAAAAATTTTTTTTTGAGAAAACCCAAAATTGGAATGATTATTGAGGCAGCAAAAAAATGGAATATAGATCTTAAAAAATCTATAGTAATAGGCGATCAGTTATCTGACATAGAGATGGCTAAAAAATTGAAATTAAAGTATTTCTTGGTGGATAAAAAAACTAATTATATAAAATTTATAAAAGATCAAATTTAAGATGCTCAAAAAACTTTACAATATTTTACCTAAAAATTTAAAAATAGATTTATATTATTTGTTAATTATTCTTTTTTTTTTAAATTTTTTTCAAGTAGTGGGCATCTCCTCTATCCTTCCTTTATTGTCAATTTTATTAAATGACAATCTTATTTTGGAAAATGAATATGTGTTTAATGTTTATCAGTATTTTAATTTTAAAGAACTTTTAGATTTTAAAATTTTTATTGCAATAGTTTGTTCGATACTTGTTTCAACTTCATCTTTTTTAGCTCTTTTTTCAAATTATAAAATTACTAAATTTGAAGAAAATTTTTCTTTAGCATTTGAAAAGAAATTTTTTAATTATTATCTATACGGTCCTTATAATATAATTTCTAGCAAAAATATATCTTACTCTTTAAATTTAATAACAAATTATCTTCCAAAAGTTAGAGACAACTTATTGTCAAGATATGTAAACATTTATAATCAAACAATTTTATTAATTATAATTTTAATACCCCTATTAATTTTTAAAACTAAAATAATTTTAATCTTAATTACAACATTATTCTTATATTACTTTGTATTTTATAAAATATTCAAGAACTTTTTTAAAAAAGTAGGAAATTTTTATAATGAAATTTCATTTGTAAAAAATAAATTAATTTATGAAAGTTTAAATAATATTAAATATTTATTTTTTTTTAAAAATAAAAGATTAATTTATGATAAATTTAGTGATGCTGCAAAAAAATTAGCTTCAGCCCAAATAAGAGTAACAATAGTTGGTGGTTTACCAAGAGTTTTTTTAGAGGTCCTCTTATTTTTTGGAATTGTTGGAATATGTACATATTTATTAATTTCTAATACTGATATAATAAATATTTTTATAACTCTTTCAGCTTTTGCCATAGCTACTATTAGAGCTTTACCAGCTTTAAACAGTTTATTTTCAAACTTTGTAGGTATAAAGATTGGAATCCCTACTTTTAAATTATTTGATTTTGAAAATAGTAAAATAGATAGTTTTATTAAATCTAATAAAAAAAATAAATTAAAAAACAAAAATATAATACAATTTAAAAACTACATAGAATTAAAAAATTTTTCATTTAAATACCCTGAAAGTAATTTCAAACTAGATAATGTAAATTTAAAGATTAATAAGGGAGATTTTATAGGAATAGTGGGTGAGTCTGGCTCAGGTAAAACAACTTTAGTAGATCTAATTTGTGGTTTACAAAAACCCAGTAAAGGGAATTTCATTGTAGATCATAAAAAAATTAATATTAATAGAGTTGAGTTATTTAGACATAATATAGGCTATGTTCCTCAAGATATTTATTTATCAGATGCAAGTATTTATGAAAATATTACTTTAGATACTCTAGTAACTGATAAAAAAGACAATAAAATTGACGATATTAGACAAGAACTAATTCTTGCCAATCTTTATGATTTTGTCGATTCTTTGCCTAAAAAAGAAGCTACTAATGTTGGTGAGAGAAGTACAAAAATCAGTGGTGGTCAAAAACAAAGAATTGGAATTGCTAGAGCACTATATCCAAAACCTAAAATAATAATATTTGATGAATCTACTAATGCTCTAGATATAATTACTGAAAAAAATTTTATGAAAACATTAAAATCAATAAGTGAGAAGGGATATACCATAATAATGATTACCCACAAAGTTGAGGTATTAAAATTTTGCAATAGGGTTATTGAAATAAAAAACGGTATACTAAAAAAAATAAAATGATTAAATTAAAAAAACCAATCAAAGTAAGTTATTTATGCAAATTGTTTAAACTAAATTATACTGGAAAAGACAGATTAATATTAGGTATTGGTAGTTTATCTAGTAAAATGAAGAATACCCTATGTTTCTCTAACAATATTGTGCAATCAAAAGACAAAATTATTATTCAAAAAAAAATTTCTATTAATAAAAATTTTACTGTAATTCCCAATCAAAACCCTAGATTATTATTATGTAAATTTTTAAACTATTTTTTAAAGAATAAATTAATAGAAATTAAATTAAAAAAAAATTTTATAAATAAACATGTAAAAATTCCTGAAGGAAGTATACTGGGCAATAATATTAAAATTGAAGAAAACTGCATAATAGAGCCTGGAGCAAAAATTTTTTCTAATGTTGTTATTAAAAAAAATTCAATTATAAGGTCTGGCGCTATAATAGGTGCATATGGTTTTGGTTATCAAAGAGATGAAAAAAAAAAACCAATAAAGTTTCCACAATATGGGTCAGTGCTAATTAATGAGAACGTTCATATCGGTAACAATACCTGTATAGTGATCTCTACTTTTGACAAAACTGTTATTGGTAAAAATACAAAAATAGATAATTTAGTTCATGTAGCGCACAATGTTGTTATCGGAAAAAATTGTATTATAACTGCTAGCTGTCAAATAGCTGGAAGTGTGAAGATTGGAAATAATGTTTGGATGTCACCATCATGTACTATTAAAAATAAAATTTCAATCAGTGATAATGTTTTTATAGGAATTGGGTCTGTTGTAATTTTTGATATTAATAAAAATGAAAAAGTATTTGGAAATCCGGCACAAAAGGTAGCATAGTGAAAAAAGATTTAATTATTATAAATTTAGAAAATATTTTTATTAAAAATTTCAAGATTAAAAAAAATAAACTTTCATCAGTTTCATTAGGTAGTTTTTATAAATGGGACTCTCTCATGCATATAAAATTAATGATGGAAATAGAAAAAAAATTTCACATTTCAATTAATAATAGTACAAGAGTATCTTTAACAAGTTTTGTAAAATTAAAAGATTATTTAGTTAAAACCCTTATTAAATTTTAAAAATTCATTAAATCTTTTTCTCAATATTTTTCCATTTGGTGCTTTTGGTATTTCTTCAATTTTTAAGTCTGAAATATGCCAAATTATTTTTGGTAACTTAAAATTAGATATTTTTTTAGATAAAAAAAAATTTAATTTTTCAATAGAAATTTTTTTTTTCCCTTCGTAAATTAGTACAATTTTTTTTGAGGTAATTTTATCAGACAAACTAGTAACAAATGAGTTTTTAATTCCTGGAAAATTATTTGCATAATTTTCAATTTCATTTGGATAAATATTCTCACCAGAAACAACAAACATGCTATCAACTCTATCTTTAATAAATAAATTCCCTTTTTTATCAAAAACACCAATATCTCCAGTCGAAAACCATCCATTTATAATTTTATTTTTTCCATAATATTTTTTAAAAATATTTTTACCCTTAATTAAAATCTCTCCATATTTTTCATTTTTAGACAGATTAATTTTGATTTGATTGTTAAAAAGAGGTTTTCCAGCAGAGCCAGTATTAAAGTTTTTTAAGTTTTCTGTTGCAGCAATAGATGAAGTTTCTGTTAACCCATAATTTGTAAGTACTTTAACTTTGAAGAATGAGCAAAATTTTTTTTGAATATTAAGATCTAGTTTTGCTCCACCACAAAATAAGGCCTTTAAATTATGTACGGTCTTTATTTTATGATAATAAAGATAGTTAATATGAGTAACCATTACTGAACAGTAATCTATATTTTTCAATTTTACCAAATTCCAAAAATTAGCAATACTAGCAAGTGAGTTAACAGGAATAGTTTTTCCGAAAGTCAATAAAGGTATTAAGGTTGGAATAAATTGTCCATTATTATGATATACAGGTGTTACTGCTAAATAGTTTTTATTATTTTTGAATTTAATTGCTTTATAAATTCCAATTAAATTGTGCATCATTGATGCATGTGTTAATACAACTGCTTTTGGTTTGCCTGTTGAACCTGAGCTAAATAAAATTTCTGCAATATTATTGATATTACTTAATCTTATCTTTTTATCCTTATTTTTAAATATCTCACTAATAAAGCTTTCTTCATTATTAATTTCAACTAATTTTTTTTTAAAATTTTTATTAATTTTTTTAATAAATTGTTTTTCAGTAATTATTATTTTTGGTTTTAATTTGTTGCATATAAATTTAATTTCATCTTTTCCTGATGAAGGGTTTATGGGGACAAAAATTCTTTGAGTACTAGTAATAGCTAAAAATAATAGTGTTAATAAATTAGAATTCTCTAAAATAATGAATATTTTAGCTTGATGCTTAACCTTTTTTTTATTGAGAAAATTATTAAATTTAAGAATAAAGCTATATATTTCCTTTAAATCAAATTTTCTTCCATCAACACCTTCTAGATAAATATGATTTGGTTTTTTTTTGTACTGATTTTGAATTAAATTTAAGATATTCTTTTTTATCACAATTCTAAATGTTAATTAGTTTAAAGCCTTTGAATTCTCTATCTATATTGTTGTGGATTAATCTAATTGCCGATTTAATTTTTTCATCTTTTTTTAAATTTGAGACCCACCAAATAGGATGTAAATTTAATTGTAAGCTATTTTTTTTTATTGTTATTTTTTCATCTAACAATGGATTACCAAACCTAAAATTTCCGCCAGAATCGGCATAATAGAGCTTCATATAAAATTTTGAATATAAATTTTTATAATTTTTTATAACAAGTTTATTTTTATTTGATCCATACTTGTGAATAGAAAATACTTTATCAAATTCACATTTTGATTCAAAAAAAATTTTGGATAAATGATCAATTTCACTTTTAATAGCCTTTATATTTTTGCTGGCATTTATATGAAATCCAATAGTGTGACCCATTTTTTTAATAGATCTAATTATACTAATATTCTCTTCATTTAAGATATTATAAAAGGATGAGTCATATTGAAAAAAAAAATGACTTTTGATTTTTAATCTATTATCCCATATAGCAATTTTTTTTGCATAACTAGTTGAAAAATCAACATCATGTCTAAGAATTATATTTTTTTTTTTTTTTAAATTTTTGTAATTGACGAATTCATAACCTAATTTTCTAAAATCATTAATTAATCCGTTATATGTTCTTTTATTAAATTCATTAGTAGTCAAAATTTTAAATTTTGAAAACATTGTCGTAATCTTTTTTAAATAAGTTTCTAGTATCAAAAATTATTTTTGAATTTTTTAATATTAAATTTTTATTGATATAGTCATGATCTGTTAACAACAATGTTATATCAAATTTTTTTATAGAATTTTTATTCAATTTTATAGAATTTATTTTCTTTTTGAATTTTTTTGTTTCTATTCTTTTGATAAAATCATCATTATAATTAAATTGAATTTTATTTTTTAAAAAGTAATCAATTATTTTTAATATTGGAGACTCCCTTAAATCATTAACATTTTTTTTATATGCAGCTCCAATTAAAAGTATTTTTTTTTTTTTAAATTCATTTTTATTTAATTTTAATTTTTTTTTGATTATTTCTATAATCCAAAGCGGCATTTTATCATTTATCTTACATGCCAGGTTTATAAAATCTGTTTTCACTCCTTTTGTCTTTGCTAACCATGACAAATAAACAGGATCTATTGGAATACAATGACCACCAATTCCTGGACCAGGGTAAAACGCATGAAAACCAAATGGTTTTGTTTTTGCAGCCTCAACTATTTCAAATATATTTAGATTTAGTTTCTCACAAATCATTTTGGCCTCATTTGCTAATGCTATATTGATATTTCTATAAGTATTTTCATAAAGTTTTGTAAATTCAGCAACCTCTAAAGAAGATACTATATGAGTTTTCTTAACTATAGATTTATAAAATAAATTGACAATTTTTAAGCAATTTTCAGTATAACCGCTAACAATCTTTGGTGTATTTGAAATTTTAAAATGTTTATTACCAGGATCTTCTCTCTCAGGAGAGTAACCTAAATAGAAATCGTTACCTAAATTAAATCTTTTTTTTAAGTAAGTATTAAATATCTTGTTGGTTGTTCCAGGATATGTTGAACTTTCAATTATAATTGTTTGGTTCTTATGTAAATATTTTTTAATAGATAAAATAGACTTATTAAGAGGACTTAGGTCTGGAATATTATTTTTCAAAGGTGTTGGAACACAAATAATTATTATGTCCAAATCTACGACACTTTTATTAACTTTACTTACAAAAAATTTCTTGTTTATTTGTTCATAAATATTTGTTGGATTGAAATTAGTAATATAAATCTTTTTTTTATGATTACACTTACAGCTGGTTATGATTATAGGTGACATAAAAAAATATTAATACAGAATCCTATTTCATTCAAATTATTTATAAAAAGCTCTTTTTAAAATTTTATGAGAAAAATATAACTTTTTTTTAAATAAAATTGTAAATTTATTATTAATTTACTTATAATGTT
>ENA-OSJC01003413-OSJC01003413.1-marine-metagenome-genome-assembly--contig:-NODE-3413-length-11359-cov-8.900727_pt1 | contig 11359 bp, 9 predicted proteins | sample MGYA00237885_ERZ534234 | MGnify/ENA primary metagenome ERZ534234 (study PRJEB26413, sample SAMN06343907) | marine metagenome | isolation source: coastal waters | place: Atlantic Ocean: West Antarctic... | reverse complement strand
TGATAGCAATGAATTTTGTAACGACATGACGTTAGCTGAAAAGAAAGAGCGTGTAGCTCGTAGCAGTGGCTATCTGGTACACATGAAGGCGTTAGAAGATTGGGGCAGCGAGAGCTTTACTGAAATTGACGCAGCTATATCTGCGGCAAACACGTTTGCTGACACTTAGCAGCAAGCAAGGCAACGGGGCGGAACAAACCGCCCTGTTGTCGCTTTACATTTTTTTGTGCTATAGTCGCGGCAACCTAACGCCTTGAGGTCTTGATGACACTTATTCCGCTCGACATTCCCGCTGGCGTTTACCGCAACGGCACAGACCTACAATCACAAGGCCGCTGGCGCGATGCCAACCTTGTGCGTTGGATTGACGGCACAATGCGGCCTCTGGGCGGCTGGCGTGAGCGGTCTGCAAACGCTGCTGCTGCTAAAATACGCGGTATGCTTGCATGGAATGATGATGACAACAAGCGCTGGATTGCTGGCGGCACTTACAACAAACTCTACATCTGGGGGCAGACAGGCATCCGGTATGACATTACCCCGGCTGGATTTACAGCGGGCAGGCAGGATGCATTAGCGTTTACGGGTTACGGCGGCAGCTTTTACGGCAGCTATGGCTACGGTGTTGCTCGACCTGACACAGTTCGCATCCAGCCGGCTACATCTTGGTCACTAGACACTTGGGGTGAAAATCTCGTGGGCTGTACAGAAGATGATGGCAAGATTTACGAGTGGGCATTGGCCACTGGTACGGCTGCGGCTGTCGTGACCAACGCGCCAACGTCGAACAGATCACTTATTGTCACTGCGGAGCGCTTTCTGTTTGCGCTCGGCGCTGGCGGCAACCCCAGAAAAATACAGTGGTCAGATCGTGAAGACAATACAACATGGACACCAGCGGCAACCAACGAAGCTGGTGATCTTGAGCTAGAAACCAGCGGTCAGGTTATGAAGGGCGTTCGTGTCCGTGGCCAAACGCTAATCTTGACCAGCACAGACGCACACGCAGCAAACTATATCGGACCACCTTACGTTTATGGTATTGAGCGTGTTGGTGCGTCGTGTGGATTAGTCGCAAAAGAGGCTGTGGCTGTTGTTGATGCGGGTGCGTTTTGGATGGGCGCACACGCGTTCTACGCTTACACTGGCGGCGCTGTGCAGGAAATTCAGTCAGACGTATCAGACTACGTGTTTAACGACATGAACAGAGCGCAAATCAGCAAAGCCTTTGCAGTAACAAACAGCAACTTTGGTGAAATCTTTTGGTTCTACCCATCAGGCAGCGCAACGGAAAATGACCGCTACGCAGCCTACAACTACATTGAAAACACTTGGTACACTGGCGATCTAGCAAGAACTGCTGGCGTTGACCGTGGTGCCTTCCGCCAGCCTCTTTGGGCCAGCGCGGATGACTTTAAAATTTATGAGCATGAAATTGGCTTTAACTACGACAACCTTACGCCGTTTGCGGAAAGTGGACCAATCATGCTTGGGTCTGGCAATGTGGTGGCATCTGTTGTTGAAATGATACCAGATGAGAAAACCCAAGGTGACGTAAGTGTTACCTTTAAGACGCGGTTCTACCCCAATGGCACTGAGCGTGATTACGGGCCATTTGATATGTCATTGCCAACGTCGATGCGATTTACCGGGCGACAGGTTCGTTTGCGTATTGACGGCGAAACGCTTGGCGACTGGCGCGTAGGCATTAACAGACTTGACGTTGTTGCTGGTGGTCGTAGATGACGCAGCAGAACCGCGCACCTGAACCATACGGCGATGACTGGAGAACTTGGGGCCGTCGTATGATGCAGCACCTCAGTCAGGTGCGGTCAGCCTTGGTTCAGCAAACTGGCGGGGAAAGCGCGGCAGACGATGGCACGCTAATGTGGGATCGCGGTAACAAGTGGCCTGTAGTTTCAAGGTCTGGCGTTTGGAGGCAAATTGTTTTGGCTAACGGCGTGGCTCACCTTAAAGTCACATCTGACGTAACAGCAGCGTCGGCCAATACAGCCTACCCGCTGACGTTTTCAATTGTTTCGGGCAGTGTCGGTGTGACATTAGGCACTCCAGCGTCCCGTATTGTTTTCACTGAGGGTGGCGCGTACACACTGAGCTTTACGGCTCAGACGCATTCATCGTCAGGTTCTACAGTCAATTTTTGGTTCTGGCCAAAATTGAACGGAGTAGACATTGCTGATAGCGCAATGCAAAACACGCTACACCAAAACAACGCAACAATGATTATATCTCGCACGCAAATCTTCAACGTAAATGCTGGAGATTACCTTGAGGCGTATTGGGCTACAGACAGTACGCAGGGCAGCTTGCAGCACCACGCGGCTAACGCATTTGCGCCAGCTACGCCTGCGGCTACGCTGGCTATATCTAGGGTAAACGCATGAACGAGATTGATCGTTGCAAGCCTTGGATTGAAGCCGCACTTGAGTACAGCGGTGGTACGCATGATTTTAACGATATTGTTGAGGGATTGCATAAAGGTGTGTTACAGCTTTGGCCAACGCCAAGGGGGTGCATCGTCACAGAAATCGTGATATACCCGAAGAAATCGGTGTTAAACGTATTTCTGGGTGGCGGTGAGCTGGATCAAATTATGGATATGCACGAAGACGTGATAGACTGGGCGAAAGCACAAGGTTGCAGCGCTCTAACAATGTCCGGCCGTTTTGGCTGGAAGAAACCATTAAAGGCACACGGCTGGTCAGCCCAGCACGCCTCATACATTAAGGAGTTCGAGTAATGTCAGGCGGAAAAGGCGGCTCAAGCACAAAAGAAGTCACGATCCCAGAATACATTGAGGCTGCCGCACAGCGTAACCTCAATAAAGCTGAACGTATTTCGCAGATTGGTTACACGCCATACTACGGGCCTGACGTTGCAGCGTTTACGCCGATGCAGCAGGCGGCATTCCAAAACACAGCAGATACCGCTGATGCATTTGGCATGGCAGCCCCAACAAGCCAGCAAGACATTATGGGCGGCATGGCAGCCCCAACAACATATGCAAACGGCGTTCAAGGTTACTCATCTGCGCCGATGTACGAGGAATCACTTGCCGAACTTGGCAGGCAGCGTCCCGGTCAGAAGGCGTACATCGACAGCTTCTTTATTGACCCATTTACAGGCGGTGCAGGTTCTAATAACTTTACTCCGATTGACTACACGCAATATGGAACAATGGCACAAAATGCTCGCAACCAAGGTGACACGAGCCGAGCGAATGATTTGGCAATTGCAAGAGCAAGCGCAGGTCCGAGTTCGGTTTACTACGATTACAATAACGAGACCTACAACACTAGAAACCCAGCCAATACTTACATTACAAATCCGGGGGCTGGAATTACAGACACATCCCCAGCAAGCATTATTGGCGGCATAGGCAGTGACGTAAGCGAAGCTGTTGTTAGCAACACAATTGGGTTGTTTAATCCAACGTATAGAACGGGCATGATAAACAATCCTATTGCAAACCCCAGTGTCTCTGAGATGATTGGGGCTGCGCCAACCGGAATGGATTACAGCCCTACAACTGGAGGCTATGTCGCAAGTACACCTAGCGCGCCTGTATCGTCATCCCCCCGACCTCCGACAAAGGGCAAAATGCAAACAAATGGCGGGTTTACTGGCTTGAAGGATATGTTTGACGGCGGCGGTGCTGGTACAAGCGGTGACACATATAAAGACTCATCTGGTAATGATAAAATTCTTTGCTGCGCTTACTACAATCTTGGCTATCTTCCCCGCGACATCTGGCGTCTTGACCAGCGTTATGGCGTTTGGTTGCACCGTAATGATCCAAAACTTATGAGTGGTTATTTGGCGTGGGCAACACCTCTTGCTGAATACGTGCAAAAAGACACCTTCATGGCTAGAACCGTTAGAGCTGTTATGCGTCCAATCGTGGTCTGCTGGGCAAAGGAAATGGCTCACAACATGAAGCCTGAAAAATACAAGCCAAACTACGCTGGCAAACTGATTAAATTTATTGGCGAACCATTTAGCCGCATGTGCGGCAAACTGAAGTCTCGCAAAATTGAGGAGATGGTGTAATGGCGGGTTCAGCATTAGGTGGCAAGACGGCGTTGCCCACACCCGGTTATCCTTCCGCCGAAATCCAAGGTATGCGGCCGGGGTTCGCAGATAACGTTTCGCAGGCCGTTTCGGGCTTGGGCAGTGCAGGTAAGGGCGGCCAAAGCGGCGCACAGCTAACGCCAGCGCCAACGCCATCAGCGCAGCAGGGGTCATACGCACCGCTTACTCAACAGAGCGGCTTCAACGTAAACCAAGCAGCGGCTGGCGGTCTTCAGCAAGCCATGCAGGGAACGCAGCAGGCAATGGGTTATCAGCCGGGCAACATCGCAGCGGCGCAGTATCGCCCAGCGGAGCTTGGCGCTGCTGGCCAAGTTGCTGGTGCTGACTTAGGTGCCTACACCAACCCATACGAAGATCAAGTTGTTCAGCAGTCTCTGCGTGACCTTAGTGGTGCGCAGGAGAAATCGCTAAACCAGATGGGTGCGCAGGCAACGGCAGCCAATGCTTTCGGCGGGTCACGTCAGGGTATTGCTGAAGCTGAAACACGCAAAGCATACGGCGACCAAGCTGCAAACATGGTTACTGGGCTTCGCTCTTCTGGGTTCCAAAATGCGCAGAACCTTGCAGGTCAAGATATTGCGCGTCAAATGCAAGTTAATGCTGCAAACCAAGCTGCTCGCAATCAGGCTGGCCAGTTTAACGTCGGCAACATTATGAACGCGCAGCAGCAAAACATTGCCAACCAAATGTCAGGCAATCAGGCGCGTCTTGGCGCAGCAGCACAGCTTGGCGGACTTGGACAGCAAGCGTTTAACACTGGTCAAACAATTCAGCAGAACCAAGCGCAGCAGGGTCTTATGCAGCAAGGCTTGCAGCAAGCACTTATCGACGCAGCACGCGGCCAATATGCAGGCTATACAGGCGCGCCAAATCAAGCACTGGCAGCACCGCTGGCTGCACTTGGCGTCACGCCAACGCAAGCCACAACGACGACTGGCAGCAAGTCGCCGGGTCTGTTTGATTACCTTAGCTTGGGTGCGTCGGCCTATGCTTCTGACGCTCGCTTGAAAACTGACGTTACACCCGCTGGCAATGTTGGCGGCTTCAACTTCTATAATTGGAAGTGGAACGACGAAGGCAAGCGGATTGCTGATCCAAAGCAACCGACGTATGGCGTTATGGCTGACGAGGTTCAGGCAACGCATCCGCACTTGGTTAAGCGTGGCAAAGATGGCTACCTTCGCGTAAACTATCGTGAGCTAATGGGTGAGATAGCTTAATGAATATTAATGACCGGGAACTTCTAGCTAGAACCCTGCAAGCCGAAGCTGGCAATCAAGGCTTCGGCGGCATGATGGCCGCTGGCTCGGTCATTATGAATCGCACCAACGCTGCTGGCTATGGCAATGGCCTTCGTGGCGTTATCCTCAAGCCGGGTCAATTCTCGGCATGGAATAGTCGCCTCGGTCCAGATGGCAAGCCTGTTTACGATGGTGGGGCGCAAGGTCAGGATATGGCCAACATGCGGGCGAGCGATGACGCCTATAAAGCGGCAGACGCGCTCATTACTGGCGGCTACGAAGACAAAACTGGCGGCGCAACCCACTACTACAATCCGTCAATTTCTAACCCAGACTGGGGGCGTGATAAGGCTGGCGGTGACTGGAAGCAGATTGGCGACCATGTTTTTGGGTTTGCCGACGCAAGCAAAAAGCCTAACCCCAATCAGGCTATTGCCGACAACACTCTGCGTGCGCTTGGCAAGTCGCCCAAGGGCATACTCGCGCCGACACAGACATCCGAAACGGAGACTAAACCGATGATGCAGCAGCAAAAGCCACGCGGCTTACTTGAAAGACTCGGCGTACAAAAAATGGAAGAAGGCGCGGAAGGCGAAGCCGGACAGCGCTTTTATAACCGTGAGAGCTTTGGCGATACTCTTGCCAACCTAGCCCCAGCACTGGGTAGAATGGGTGTAATGGGGCTTGATGTGCCAGCTCAAGCAATGGCTAATAGCCGCCGTGAAGACAAGCTTGTAAAAGCAGCAACGGAAAAAGCCAAAGCGCAGGACAATGCTACTGGGCAATGGCTTATTAGAAATGGGTTTAAGGCAATTGGTGAAGGAGTACTCAAAGGTGAGCTTTCGGGTGCTGCTGGCCTGCAAATGTCTCAAGTGGCAAAGAAACCAACAAAGGTAGCCACTGCTATTGAAGAGTTTGAGTATGCAAAAGTAAATAAAAACCTTCCCGAAGGCGTAACCAGCTTGCCTGAATACAAAAAGTACATTGCTAGAGCGGGAAGAAATGTTCCTGACGTGACTATGCACCCTACCCTTAACCGACCTCTATCCCCAATTGAAGTTTCTGTTGATAATGAAATTGCAAAAACATTTGGAGAAACTGTTACTACGGGTCTTGGTGCTGCAAACAGAAACGCAGCCACAATCAAATCAGTCCTTGATCGACTGGGCAGCACTGAAGAGGGTGAGGCTTTGACAGGTCCATCCAAGGGTATGCTTGGAAGCTTTGGTCGTAATGTCTTTGCACCAACGTCTCAGGCTGCTTTAAACGACGTTTCTGCGGTTGTTCAGCAGTCTTTACGCGAAATTCTTGGTGGCCAATTTGCCCAAAAAGAAGGTGAGCAACTTATTGCGCGAGCTTACGACATATCAGCTCCCCCACCAGTAAATGCTGCTAGGTTAAGAGCGCTCTATACGCAATTAGAGTCAATCGCCGAAAACAAAGCCGCGCTTATTGATTACGTTGAAAAGTATGGGACTAGCGCAGGGTTCTCCGGCACTACAGTCACTCCAAGTGTAGATGTGTTCTACAACGCAATGGACCGTGCGGTGCCGCAAGTCGGGCCTGAACAAGGGCCACTTTTACCCGGTCAGACGTATACGGATCAAGAGCTAGAAGACGCAATGGCAAATTTTAAAAAATCTAAAGGAGGTGTAAAGCAATGAATTACACATCCAAAGAATTAGCTGAGGCTGCGCTAGATTACAAAAAACAGGGCAACGAAGAGCTTTATGCGGCTTTAATGGCTAAAGCAAGAGAGCAATTGCCAGAGCGTCAAGGTTGGTTGAAGGACTGGCTTGGTGAGGAGCAAACACTGTTTGAGGAGCCTCAAACTGCTGGTGGCATTGCTGCGGATACGGCTAAAGCTACTGGCGCTGGCCTTTTGCGGGGTGTGCAGGGAATAGTTGAAACTCCTGAGTTTTTAGTAAAAGGTGCGGGTCGATTAGGGCAAGAAGCCACGTATGGACTAGGCGATGTGCCTCCTGAAGTTGCTTACGACCCATTTAATACTAAAACGGGTGACATTATTGACGAACAGCTCAATAGATTCCCCAATGCAAAAGCGGCTAGGGATTACCGGAGCGAAGGAAACTTAGCTTCAACTGCGGCAGCGGGCGGCGAGTTTATGGCAGCAGGCGGCGCTTTTTCTCCTAAGCGAATGGCAAAAAACGCAGCAAAACTTTTTGGCTTTGGCGCTACTGGAGAAGCTGCTGGGAAGTTGCTGGATGAAACTGGTTATGGAGATGTTGCAAGAGTTGGATCAGCGCTTGCGTCTCCGGCTGCTTTATCTGCTGCGCGAAGACCTTTGAGTAAAATTGATCCACAGAATTTAGCTGATGCAAGGTATTTGCAGGGTCAGGGCGTAAGGCTATCTTTGTCTGATATTACTGGCAGCAAGCCTGTACCCGGAGTAACCGTTGGGTCAGAAAAGGGCAAAGATTACACAAAAGCAATCCTTGAAAAAATTGGTATTAGAACTGGCACAACTATTTCATCTTTTGTTGATGAAGTGCCAGCACTAATATCAACCGCTGTAGACCAACTAAAGTCACAAATGCGAAATGTGACAAGGGGACTGCAATTAGTTCTTTCGGCTGGTGAGCAAAAATCAATTTCTGCTATTACGGACAAGTTTAAAAGCTCAAAAGGCTTAAGCGCAGGGGTTGCAGAGCCTCAAGTAACAATAAAGCGCTTAAAGAATAGACTGCTAAACTCAAAAAACCCGATAGACCAAGACAGCTATGTCTCCTACAGGGCTGACCTAAGCGAACTAACTAGCAATAAAAACCCATCAGTAAGAAAAGCTGCGATTGACATGCTCGAAGCTCTGGACGGCGCTGTAGATAGAGCGCTAGTGCAGTCAGGAAATGTAGATGGCGCTGGTTTGCTGGCTCAAAACCGATCAACACTTCGCGACATTTATGCAGTTAAAGATTCCCTTAAAGGAAATTCAACTGGAATTATTGACCCGTCTGATTTGCGTCGTTCGCTTGAGCGTCAAAACTCAGATCAAGTGTTAATGAAAAAACGTGGTGAGCTTGGAAATCTTGCAGATGCAGGTGACCGTCTAATACCTAAAGTTTCGGCGTCTGCCAATGATGCAATGACTGCTGGTGATCTAAGGCAGCTTGCTAAAGATACAAGTCCATTTTTTGTTGCGGGCAGTGGCGCTATTAAAGTGGCGAGCGACCTTGGTCTTGGTGATTACATAGCCCCACTTACTGTTGCCACAGGATTGACCGTAGCCGCAATAAGGAAGCTTTCTAAAACTGACAGCGGTCAAAGAGCTTTGATAAAAAGAGCTATGAGGTCAGGTGAAGGCCAGCTTGGCGAGGATGTAATCCGCTCTATGGTTGCGGCAGCAGCATCTCAAACAGAAGACGAGGACCAGCAATAATGGAACTTAAACCCAAATCAGATAGCGAAGTCGAAAGCATTGTCCAAGACGCAATCTCCGACGCTGTGGACTTCATTGAAGGCGAAATTAGCCATGACCGGATTAAGGCGCAACGCTATTATGATGGCGAGGTTGACCTTGGCCATGAGGATGGACGCAGCAAAGTTGTAGCCACAAAGGTACGGGATACCGTACGTGCAGTGAAGCCAAGTTTAATGCGTATTTTCCTCAGCACAGCCAAACCTGTTGAGTACACGCCAAACGGTCCAGAAGATGTGGCAATGGCAGAGCAGGCCACTGAGTTTATGCACCATGAGTTTACCCGCCTAAACGGGTATCGCGTGATGAATGACGCCTTTCAAGACGCCCTTGTTAAAAAACAAGGGATCGTAAAAGCCTACTGGATGACGTACCCAGAGGCTGAGATTTACACGTTCACAGACCTGTCAGACGATGAGTACACGTATCTTGTTGATGACGATGATGTGACCGTGATTGAGCATACAGTTGTATATACGGCTGAAATTGACGAAATGGGCATGGAAGTTGAAATGCCTGTACACAGCACAAAGATTAGCCGTCAAAAGGAAAAAGGCGAGCTTTGCATTGAAAGCGTGCCACCAGAAGAGTTTTTCATTAACCGTGATGCTCGAAGCCTTGCCGACGCCTACGTTGTGGCTCATCGCACAGACATGCGTGCTGGCGATTTAATTGCTATGGGCTACGACCCAGAGGTTGTCATAAACTTGGACAACTTTGAGGACGGGTCTGACATTACGCAGGCCGAGGTGTTTGAACGCCAAGGCTACGGAGCGGATACATCAGACGAGGATGAGCAAGATCCGTCTATGCGTAATGTTGCCGTGACAGAAGCTTATATGCGAATTGACGTAGACGGCACTGGCATTCCTGTTTTGCACAAGATTACTTGCGGCGGCACAGCATACGAAATGCTTGATTTTGAGCCATGCGATGAGCTGCCATTTGCCAAGTTTGAGATCGACCCAGAGCCACACGCATTCTACGGCCAATCACTTGCTGAGATTGTTATGGACGATCAGGACGCAGCTACGTCTGTGCTGCGCTCAATCCTCGACAACGTGGCAATGACAAACAATCCTCGCTTGGGCATTGTTGAAGGTGCAGTCAATATTGACGATGTGCTAAACAATGAAATCGGTGCAATCGTTCGTATGCGCCAGCCCGGCTCAGTGCAGGAATTGTCAGTACCATTTACTGCGGGCCAGACACTTGGTGCGCTGACTTACCTTGATGGCTTGGTAGAGACCAAAACAGGCGTGTCCAGAGCCTCTATGGGCCTTGACCCAGCAGCTATGCAGTCAACAACCAAAGCAGCCGTACAGGCCACTGTACAGTCTGCTGCGGGCCAAGTTGAGGTTATGGTTCGTAACCTTGCCGATGGTATGCGTGACCTATTTGGCATTATGCTTCGCCTTTACAGCAAGAACGTAGACGAAGAGCAAATGATGCGAATGAATGGTTCATTCGTGCCGGTTGATCCTCGCGTGTGGGATTCCTCATACGACGTAAGCATTAACGTCGGACTAGGCACTGGCCGTGAAGAAGAAAAGATGATGGCTCTAAACCAAGCGCTGCAAATGCAGACTATGGTTTATCAGACATACGGCCCGCAGAATGGTTTGGTCAGCATGACCAACATTCGCAACACATTGGCTGACCAGTTGGCTGTTGCTGGCATACGCAATGCTGACCGTTACTTTGCGCCAATCACGCCAGAGATTGAAATGCAGATGTTGCAGATGCAGCAGCAGGCTCAACAAGCTCAGGGTCAACCAGCCGATCCAAACACAGCGTTCTTGCAGGCCGAACAAATGAAGGTCCAAGGCAAGATGCAGTCTGACATGGCTAAATTGCAGCTTGAGGCGCAAAAGGCTGCGGCTGAGGATGACCTGAAGCGTGACCAGATGGCGCAAGACTTGCTGGTGGATGCGGCAAAGGTTTACGGCGAATACGGCACTGCCGTTGACGTAGCCCGTGTACAGGCCGAGCAGGATAAAGTCCGCATGATTGGCGGAATGGCCCAAGGGGTGCCACAGCAATGACAACAGGAATACGCATAAAGGCAGACGAAGCGAGGCGGCTAAAAACTGACACCTCGTTTCTGTCGTTTATGCAAGAGGTTCGTGATGACCAGATAACGGTTTTCACAGACAGCGCTGCCTCTGACGTAGAGGCACGCGAAGCGGCGCACGGGATAATCTGTGCGCTAAACCTGATCGAAATGAAACTCGACGCCGCTACGACGGCAGAGACATTTTTAGATCGCAAGCAAAGGAAGTAGCACCGTGGAAACGACTACCCTAGAACAAGCGGCTGAGAGCCTGCTATCGACCTCCGAAGCTCCTGAAGCATCGGATAATCTGAGTGACGCTGTTGACTTGATTACTGAGCCTGAAGACGACGGTCCAAGCAATGAGATTGAAGCATCAGAAGAGTATTCAGATGACGTTGAGGCGTCCGACGATTACGATGACGACCAAATTGACGATGAAGACTCAGTAGAAGTTGAAGACGCTCAACCCAACCTCATCCCCGTTAAAGTTGACGGCAAAGATGAACACTGGAC
>ENA-OSJC01003412-OSJC01003412.1-marine-metagenome-genome-assembly--contig:-NODE-3412-length-11360-cov-5.095808_pt1 | contig 11360 bp, 12 predicted proteins | sample MGYA00237885_ERZ534234 | MGnify/ENA primary metagenome ERZ534234 (study PRJEB26413, sample SAMN06343907) | marine metagenome | isolation source: coastal waters | place: Atlantic Ocean: West Antarctic... | reverse complement strand
GGTGAAATTGGTAGACACAACGGACTTAAAATCCGTGCCTTTTTGGAGTGCCAGTTCGAGTCTGGCCGAGGGCACCATTAGATGAAAGACAAAGTGTATTTAGTTTTGGATAGAACGAAAGCTTCTTTAAAGATTAAATCAATCCTAATTAAAAAAATTAACATTACATCCTTAAGAAAATCTAACATAATAATTGTTTTAGGTGGTGATGGTTTTATGCTTCAAACTTTAAAAAAATTATATAGATATAAAAAACCTTTTTATGGAATTAACTCTGGAAACTACGGTTTTTTGATGAATAGGTTTTCCAAAGAAAGCATTATTAAAAATTTAATTATCTCTAAAAGTATAAAAATTTATCCTCTACAAATGACTGTTACCAATAAAAGCAATCAAATAAAAAAATCAATAGCCATTAATGAGGTGTCAATATTAAGACAAAGCAAACAGGCATCATCAATTTCTATTTCAGCTAATAAGAAAAATATTATGAAAAATCTTATCTCTGATGGTGTGCTGGTTTCAACACCAGCAGGAAGTACAGCCTATAATTTATCAGCACATGGTCCTATTCTAAATTTAGATTCAAGAAAATTAGCAGTTACACCTATTAGCCCCTTTAGACCTAGAAGATGGAAGGGTACAATAGTAAGTGACAAGTCTAAAATTTTAATAAAAAATTTAGATACAAACAAAAGACCTATTAGCGCTGTTGCAGATAATTTTGAAGTTAGAAATGCAAAGACAATTAAAATTCAAGCTAATAAGAAAATTAGCTTTGAATTATTATATGATAAAAAAAATAGCCTCTATAAGAAAATTAAGATTGAACAGGTTAGAAAAGAAACTTCTAATAATTAAAAAAAGAGATTAATAAATGAAATTTTTTTTACCCATTATTATTTTAACTTTTTTTATCAGTGGGTGTGCCAAACATGTAGGTATCCATAATAAAGATAACTCAAGCTTGTTTACCTCTTCATTTGAAACAAAAACTGGAGGAAGTATAAGTGATCATATACTTTTTGGTAAAAGCTCAATTGAACTAATCAATATAGCAGCATTACGTTGTAAAAAAACTAGTGCAAAACATAAAGTTAAAAATTTTAGACGAACATTTCTTGGAACAATCATAACAGACCAAATGAGTATATACGAATATGATTGTGAAGAAGATGAATAGAGTAATATTAATTAATTTTAATAAATAGTAAAAATTAGAAAATTATTTTTATTGAGTGATGGTGCTCCCGCATGGAGTCGTGCCGTGGACCTATTGATTATAAATCAATTGCCCTTGCAGAAAGTTTCGTTGATAGTAATACCTAATAAACCTCCAAGACCAAACATTGTAATTCTGGTCGCACTCTGGTCGCAACATAGGAGGAAAAGTGGCCACAATCAGAAAGAAACAAGAGAAGTGGTGCGTTGAAATTAGAAGATCATTTCATAAACATCTATCAAAATCTTTTATAACAAAACATGATGTACAACGTTGGGTGAGAGAAACTGAACGCTTGATAGAGATTGATGAGTATGAGTTGTTAATGATAGAGGTAAAAAAAAAGTATCTTTAAATAAGTATAGAATATTAATTAATATTTCACTAATTTTCTAACTTTTACTAAATCTTCTTTAGTATCAACTGCTACTGATATATTTGACATTTTTAACATTTTAACTTGATATCCTAGTTCTAAAAACCGATTTGATTCCAAATCTTCAATTGACTCTAATGTAGTTTTTTTTTTTACAGAAGTATAAATTTTTAAAGATTTGTAGGGAAAAGAGTAAATGCACACCTGTCTCCATGCTTTTACAAACTTTTTTTTTTTATTAGAAGGAATTGGGGAGCGAGACATATATAAAAGATTTTCTTTATTGTTAAATACAACTTTTGGAATATTTGAAGAATAAAATTGTTTCCTCTCTTTTATCTTTGTGTAACCATTAATAACACTATTAGGAAATCTTTTTGCATATTTAATAATTTTTTTAATATCTTGGGGATTACATATAGGTTCGTCTCCCTGAACATTTATATAAAAATTTTTTTTTATTTTTTTGGCTACTTCAGCTATTCTGTCAGTGCCAGTAAGGCATTTATTGGAAGTCATCATTGCAGCAATGTTGTTTTTTTTACAAATTTCTATAATTCTTTCATCATCTGTAGCGACCAGTATTTTTGATCTTGGGATAACTTTGTTGCATTGATTAAATGTCCTAACAATCATTGGTTTTCCTTTTATATCTAACAATGGTTTACCAGGAAGTCTTTTTGACTTATATCTTGCGGGTATAATTAACAGGTAGTCAATCACTATACTTTTAAAACTTTTAACTTGTAGCTTGTTGGTGTTAAAGATTTTAAAGATTTGCTTTTATGAGCAATTTTGTAATTTTGAAATAAATCATCCATTTCGAATTTTTTTGGACTACCTATTGAATACCCGTCTAATCCGGCTAAAAATATATCTTCACATTCTCCACTGGCACATATTCCTAATGCATAAGATATAGCCAAAGCGTTAGGTAAAACTACATAATTTTTTTCAAATTTAAATTTCTTATTTTTAATCTGTAAACCAAAATCTAAAATATTTTTTGATTGGATTTTGGATTTAATATTTTTAGAAAAACTAGAGTAGGGTGTTATTAAATAATTATTGAACTTTTTATACATATTTATATCCGAAAGTAGCCTAAGAGGATTGCAAGCAATATGAGCATTAATAAATTTTCTTGGTATTGGATAATTTACATTTAATACGAATACGATAGGCTTATTCTTGTTGATAAATTTAATTATTCTACTCTTATATAGTGATGCTGTTTTACCCGGCCCAATAATAAGCACTTTTTTACCTTTAATTAAGTTAATAGGTTCCCAGCTTCCTTTTTGAACTTTTTTATAAAAATTTTTATCTAAAGCAATAAGCTCATTATTAAATTTTTTACCTCCAACTGTGCTTAAATAGTTAAGATTAGAATAAATATCTTCAGGTTGAAAAATTTCATCACTTAACATTCCTTGAACAAAACTTGGATGAATAGAATGAATCCCAGCAAAATAATAAAAAAGGTTAGGTCCCCATTTGTATTTATCTTTAAGAGGATCAAAATAATTTTTTATTAAATTCAATAAATGAACTAAATTTTCTTTATTATTTTTTCTTTTTAATTCAAATATTAAATACTCTGTTTTGGTATTTCCTGGCCCTCTACCCATTCCGGTAACAGTACAATCAATCCAATTAACAGAATTTTTTATTGCTTCCATAGAATTGTCTAGAGCTTTCCCCATATTATCATGAGTGTGGATACCCATTGAACCCTTCCAACTGACTTTAATATTTTCAATTATTTTTTTTGTACTTATTGGATCTAAACTTCCTAAACTATCAGCAAAATATAAAATATCTGCTTTTGATTTTCTAACTTCTAAAACTGTTTTTTTTATTTCTTGAATAGATAATTCTGGTATTTGCATAATATTTACACCAACCTTGTAACCCAATTGTTTTAGATATTTCGTAAGAGGTATGATTGATTTTATTTCATGATGTTGACAAGCAATTCTTACGAGTGAAATTACTGAATTTTTTTTTGGTAAAAATTCTTTTTTTGCTAGGTGTATAATGTCCTTACTATTAACAAAATCAGCTGCATTAATCATTATCCCAAGTTTTAAATCTTTTGGAATTTTTAAACTTTTCAAAAAATTTTCTTTCGAATAAGCTGTTGGACCTTTTGTTTTTACTTTATCAACAAATCTAAAACCAATTTCAACATAATCAACTTCGATTATGCTCATAACTTTTAAATACTCATTGATAAGATCTTTTTTAAAATGCCAATTATTATAATATCCACCATCTCTTAGTGTACAGTCTAGAATATTTAATTTTTTTTTGCTCATTATTTACAGATTAAAGCTACTATTATATAATTCATATCTAGAAATATTAACATAGATGTTCATAAATTAATATTTAATCAATAATTGATAAGGTTAAAATTAAAAAGTTAGATTAATAGATATTTTTCTAATATCAATGAAAAAAATATATTTTAAGAAATACGATTTTTTAAACAAAATCTATTTTTACATCTACAATTAAGCTGTATAAATTATTTTATGATTTTTAAATTAAAAGAAATAAACCTTATTTTATCTAAAAATTCCCTTAATTTCAGAAAGGCTTTAGGTTGCCAATTATGGACATCAGCAAATTTACCATCACAAAATATTCAGAAATTATCTAAACGTTTTATTTTGCTGCTTAAATCTTTACTACGAGCAATTTATAATTCAATTATAACAACACCCATAATTAAATCACCTAAAACAGGAAAATCTAATATTCTTATTATCAGGAATCATTCAAAACCCAACATAGAAAATCATGTAAAGCACTTTGAAAATATTGATGGCACTTCGACGTGTGTTTTTAAAAATAGAAAAATAAAAATTGATATTTTTACTTTTTTTTATTGTATTTTTTTTTTATTAAAATTTAGAAAATCATGGCTAGAAGTCTTTAAATATTATGAAATTAAGTTCTATAGTATAAAAGGATTTAATGTTTTCATCTATTTTTTTAACTCTTTATCTGACTCAATAAAAATATTACCTACTTTATTAACTCACACAAAATTGGTTGCTTTTCAAGACCACGTGACAGTTGAAAACATTACTTGTCAGATAGCAAATAATAACAATATTAATACTTTTGCTCTTCAACATGCTATCAGCCACTTTAATGAAGATGTTTCTTCTTATGAAAAACATTGTTTGATTAATTGCACTTACAAACCATCTGTTTGTAAAAATATTTTAGTATGGGGTGATTATAATAAGAATGTTTTTAAAGAATATACAGATGCAAGGATATTTGTAATCGGAAAACCTGATATGCCAAACTTAGAATCTTCGTTAGATGGTGTAACACTTATTTTTCAAGATAAAATATTTGAAAATCATAATAATGAATTGTTTAAAATACAGAAGCTTTTAAAAGACGCCAAGGTACCAACTAGTCTTTGGTTTAAACCTGGACATGTTTTGATTGACAATTGTCAAGTAAGAGAGGGCCCACTTCGAAAAATTGTAATTGGAGTTACTAGTTCGTTATGTTTCGAACTTGGCTTTTTAGGGCTACAGGTATTTATTTTAAAACAAAAATCAACTAAAAATTCAATACCTCAATGTTTAATGCTCAGTGATATAAATTTAATTGTCAAAAATTATAAATCATTAGAAAACTATCAACATGATCTTTGGAAATATTTTATTGAATGTTCTGGAGATGAAAGCATTAAGAGGTATAAAGATGCGCTAATGATTGATTTTGATTTGAGTAAAAACAATTAACATTCATACAACAAAAATTTAAAAAAAATTAAGTCTATAACTTTGACGCACTCTCATTTAGCCATGAGTGCAAATGCTCAGAAAAAGTCCGTCAAAAGAATAAGTTTATGGTATTTACTAATGTAAGATGAGTAATTACATCAATGTGAGACAGTAAAATTTGTTTCATTTTTTAGCAAAGTTTGTAAATTATCGTTAAAAAATTATGGCTTATCTTTTTGGAATTAATAATTCAATCTTAAAATCAGAACTACAAATTGCCTGTTTTAGAGTTAAAGATAAAGATATAAATAAACATGCAAACTTAAAACTCTTTAAATGCTATCCTCAAGATGGTAAATGGAAAATTAGTATAATCGACGATAATAAAAAGAATGATTATTTTTATATTTTAGATCATCGCGAAATATCCAATAAAGATACATTTTTTTTATCTGATAGAAATACTTTGGATAATTTTAATGATGCAAATCTAGAAAAACCCATAACAGATGGGTTAATGGAAAGAGCAAACTTTAAAATATTATCAGAAGCAGGTGGATTTTCCTCTTTCCAAGCAGAGTATCCATTTAACTTGGCAACTAAAAATGGATCTATCATTACTTCTATTGGTTCATTAACAAATCGTAATGCTGATAATAATTATATTTTATTTAGGAATATATTTTACAAACCAATAGAGGATAAATTTAACGCATATTTAGTAGATTATAAAAATAAAAGAATTTTAGCAGAATATGAATTAATAACTAATAATTCAAATTTTATTGAGATCGAAAAAAAATATATAAAAGATGGAGTTTTTTTTATTACTCAAAAATACCTCGGCATACCAATGTATGTTTCAATCAAAAATAATTTTTTATCTTTTGAGCATACCCATCCATATGACACTTTCTTATTTGGTAAAAACAAATACCCGATAATTTCAAATTTAAAAAAAGAAATCAATGAAATCATTTATAAAGAAAATAGCAAATAGTACGATCGCTCTAAAATTAAGAAATACTCTTAATTTTAGAGGAGTTTCTCATAGTTTACCCAGTAATGTCGATGATTCATTGACCGTTAGTGATTGCTTCTTATGGAGAACTGATAATGGTTATAAGACAAAATTTAAATTTACAGATTTTTTAAATCTATTTTATAAAATTAATAACGCGTGGGTAGAAGTTTATTTTTATTCAAAAGATAATAAATTTATAAAAAAAGTTAAGATTGAAAATTTAAATTTATCTAATGAATTGGAGATTAGTTCACAATTTTTAGATAATATTGAAGATTATGGCATATTTTATATTTTTCATCATTGTGAAAAAAAAACTAAGATTGATCTTGATATGTCGGTAATTAACCAATGTTATGTGGGATATTCTAAGAATGATAATCTATATTCTTTTGTTCATGGAAATTCATGGGCAAAATCTAAATCAATTTATTCATCTAAAAACTACCCCAAAGATATAGTTAAAACATCAGTGATAAAAAATTGTCCCTATACTCTCCAAAAATATTTTGTAAATTTTGATAAAAATGAACTATTTTTTTCAAACCCAACCACAGAAATAATTAGAATTAATATTAAAAAAGATGAATTTAATTTAAAACCTGGTAGTGTCAGATTAATTGAGATAAATGATCCACTTATAAGTTTCAAATCAAACTGTAGGTGGATAAGACCCACAGTTTTTAGCTATAAAGATCAATTTTTTGATGTTCACCATTCTTAAAGTTCAATTATGAAAAAAAAATTTTATCTTAAATTTGTTACATTTGTAACAGCTATAATTTTTTTAATCGATAAATTTACTCAAATTATTTTTAGTAAACAAAATGTAAAAAATTTTCTACCTAAAACTCATGATATCATTGAAAAAAAACAATACTACACTGCTAATATTGACAATAAGATTTTAAATTTTTTTTGTCCGTCCGAACTATCTCTTATTAGAGTTCAAACTCTGTATACAAAAGAACCAGAAACACTTAATTGGATCAATGATTTTAAAGTTGATAATGAAAAATTAATCTTTTGGGACATAGGTAGTAATATTGGTCTTTACTCTATATATGCTGCAACTAAGCATGAACATTTAAATATAATATCTTTTGAGCCCAGCACATCAAATACAAGGATACTAAGCAGAAATATATCAATTAACAATTTGTCAGATAAAATAAAAATTTTTCAATTACCTTTATGTGATAAGCCGAATATTTTTTCAAATTTCAACGAAACAAATTTTATAGAGGGAGGTGCAGAGTCTTCCTTTGATAATAAAATTGATTATAGAGGTAAAATATTAACTCCAGATAGAATTAAAAATAAATATCAAATATTTGGAACAAGCATAGATCATCTTATTGAAAATAAAATATTAGATGCACCAGATTATATAAAAATTGACGTTGATGGAATTGAACACTTAATTTTAAGTGGAGCAAAAAATTTATTGAAAGATAGAAAATTAAAAGAAATTCTAATAGAGTTAACTCCAGAATTTTACTCTCAAATCAATTTAATTGAAGATATTCTTTTGAACAGTGGGTTTAAAAAAACTATTTCAACTAATAAAAATTTATTAATAAATCCAAATTATAAATTAAAACCAGGTGAAACAGTTAATTCAATATTTAAAAGAACCTAATATAGATTGGCTAATAAAATGATAAAAAGATTATTAAAAAATATATTAAGACCTCATAAAATACCTTTGAAAATATTTGATAAACTAAAATATTATAATGATTTAATAAGATTTTTTCATCAATTAAAAAAGTATGATGAAGAAAAATTTACAAAAGAACAAAATAATATTTTTAACAATTTTGGTTTAGATAGAGATGATGGTCTTAAAAAATTAACTGCTATCAAGAATGAAATCAAAAATACAGTTAATATAAGTCAAACTGAAAAATCATTAGATTTCAGGAATGATGGGATTGCTTCAGAACATGAGGTTTTATTTTCGAGCATATCAGTAAGTAAAAAATTGAACATTAAAAATATTTTAGAAATTGGAACTTATGACGGTTTTAATGCATTTGTACTTTCTAGATTATTTAAAGAGTCAATTATTGATACAATTGACCTGCCATCTTCAAATAATGATTTCATAGATTATTATGGAAGAGCAAAAACAGTTAAAGATTTTATTACAGATAGAGATAATCTTTTAAAGCAAAATGAAAATATTAATTTTTTAGCAATGAATTCATTGAAGCTAATAAATCACAATAAGAGTTATGATATGATTTGGATAGATGGAAATCATGTATATCCAACTGTTTGTATTGATATAATTAATTCATTAAATTTATTAAATGATAATGGTATAATTGTCTGTGATGATGTCCATTTACACCTAGATAATTCTATTTCAAAAAAATCTCTACAAATGTACAAATCAACAGCTTCTTATGAAACTTTAAATGCACTTCAAAATGAAAATTTGATTAAATTTAATTTAATTTACAAGAGACTTGCTGGAAAAAGTAATTGTTATGAAAAATGGAGAAAATACATTGGTATTTTTAATAAAATATCAAATTATTAATACTTTATTTATCTACATAAATTTTATAGTTTTATCTAATATTTTTATAAACAAAAATAAGGATTATGACTACAACAGGTGATGACATAGAGGCTAAATCTGGAAGATGGAAATTTGGTGGAGATGTGGTAAAAAAATTTAATAATCACATAAAAAAATCTGTGCCAGGGTATGATGAGGGTCATCAACTAATTACAAATTTATCAAATTTTTTTATTGGAGAAAATAAATCTAGAGTTATTGACATTGGCTGTTCTACGGGCAGCTTACTCACAAAAATTCGCCAGTTTACTGATCGTTCTGACGTTGATTTTATTGGTATTGACGTTGAAAAGGATATGATTGATTTTGCAAACGAATATAATAAATTCGAAAATGTTAAATTTGTGCTGGCAAACATTAAAGATTATGAATTTTCTAATTGTGATATAATTTCATCTTATTATACATTGCAGTTTATAAACCCCTCTTTTCGTCAACTTGTTGTTGATAAGCTTTTTAAGTCTTTAAATTGGGGAGGAGCATTTTTATTTTTTGAGAAAGTGAGAGGTCCTGATGCAAGATTCCAAGATATTATGCAAACACTTTACATAGAACACAAAATCTCTGAGGGCTATACTGAAAAAGAAATTATAGGTAAATCTTTAAGTTTAAAAGGTGTTCTTGAACCTTTCTCTTCAAATGCAAATATTGAAATGCTTAAAAGAGCAGGTTTTAAAGATATAAATTTAATATTCAAAAGATTATCTTTTGAAGGTTACTTAGCTATTAAGTAACTTTATATACATGAAACAGCTAAGCCATACAGAAAAATATAATCAAATGTCTGAAAAGTATAAATCTATCAGAGTAAATACTATTATTTCAATGTCTAAATCTACATCTGATTTGCAAGGATGGAGAAATAAATTAATTGATATTTCATCTTCATTAAATCCTAATAATCTATTAGATTTGGGTGGAGGTAATGGACAGCAAATGCTTAGATTTAAATCTATTTATAAAAATTCATTTATTACATGGATTGTAGATTTTGCTGAAAAACCAAAAGAAATTTTGGAATTTTTAAAAATAAATAAATTTAATTATATAAAACAAGACGCTTTTCAATTTTTGGAGAATAATAAATTACCAAAATTTGATATGGTTTATATGTTTGGTTTTTTACATGAAATAAGAAATGTCGAGAGTTTATTGATTAAACTAAAAAAAAAAACAAGCGCTGACTGTAATATTATAATAAGTGATAATGACTTATATAGATCAGCAAGTGAGCTATCTAAAATTTTAAATAATACATATACAAATTTTACAGTATACAATTCTAAAAGTTATCTTAACATGATACATATATTCACAAAAATATCAGGGGTAGGAAAAAAAAATATATACTGTTTTCACAGAGGAAGAGTTGATAAAATTCTAGCAATATGCAGTTCATTAAGAAAAAATCAATTTTTTAATTTAATATGAAAAATTTAATTATAAATTTTTTAGGTAGATTTGTTAAAAAATATAATAGGCCTGATGCTAACGATAACTATCTAGAGAAAATAGAACTATCTTATTTGTATAATATGTTTAATATTTTTAGAGATATTGAAAATTGTCCTGGACACATAATAGAACTAGGTGTTGGAGCTGGTCGAAATGCGATCATCCTAGGAAACTTATTAAAAACCACTGGCCAAAATGGTTCTAGTAGATATTTTGGATTTGATAGCTTCAAAAGTTATACAGCTAGAGATTTACAAATTGAAAAAGGATTAAACCCTGAAAAATGGAAAAATAATAGTTATGACTTTGTAAGTAATAGGATAAAAAAACATAAATTAGACGATGTTTCTTTTTTAATTGAAGGTGATATCAGAAAAACTTTACCAGAGTTTGTTGCTAGTAGAGTTTCTAAAAAAAGTCCAGATACACTTTTTTGTAGATTAATTTACATAGATACATCTGCATACGAGCCATCAATTTTAGGACTAGATTTATTGTGGAAACATATTGTACCTGGAGGACTGGTAATTATTGACCAAAGAACACAAGGTGGCGAATGGAGAGCAGCGATTGAATTTTGTGAAAAAAATAATATTAAACCTAAAAGTATAAATGCTTTTAATAGCGCACCAATTTACTTAAAAAAAGAATAACTAACAAAACTAATATAACCAAAATTAAAGTAAATTAAAATTTTTAGATCTTTCTCTGTATGACGAACGCAACTGTCGTATATATACGCGCTGACTTCAAACTGACTTCGGCAAGTTCTACTTACGTGCTTTGTATGTACTTCGTTCACTGTTGTTCTAATCATTATTTTTCTTTCTAATGATCGGAAAGGTTAGAAAACTAAATGATTTTGATGGTGCCCCCGCACGGAGTCGAACCGCGGACCTATTGATTACAAATCAATTGCTCTACCAGCTGAG
>ENA-OSJC01003410-OSJC01003410.1-marine-metagenome-genome-assembly--contig:-NODE-3410-length-11368-cov-9.367372_pt1 | contig 11368 bp, 11 predicted proteins | sample MGYA00237885_ERZ534234 | MGnify/ENA primary metagenome ERZ534234 (study PRJEB26413, sample SAMN06343907) | marine metagenome | isolation source: coastal waters | place: Atlantic Ocean: West Antarctic... | reverse complement strand
TCCTCTTCGTGAATGATGATCTTTAGCATTGGTTTTAAAGTGCTCTGTCAAATAAGTTATACGATCTGTCATTAATGCAACCTGAACCTCAGGCGATCCCGTATCATTTTTAGCTATCTGATACTTTTCTACAATTTTTGCTTTTTCTATAGCAGTACTAGTCATTCAAATTCTCCTATTACAGAACCGCACATTTTAGCGTCATTTTACTAATTTAACAATATGTTTTTATATCAATTTTTAATTGATTTTAGGCGTTTAGCCTTTAAACTCTCATTTTTATCAATTTCTCCTAACCCAATAAATTCATTATTACCCCCATATAATCTATATAAACCTGGAATATTTGCTCTTTTCTCTATTATCTTTCCATCTTTTATCGCAATTTCTTCATTAGAATTTAATACTATTTTCTCATATTCACTTAATAATTCTTCAGGTGGCAATAAAAACTTGAGTCTTTCTTCATCTTGTATTTTTTCTATCTGCTCTATTTTTACAGAATTTTTAATACTCAATTCTCCAATATTGATTCGTCTCAGCTCTAGTAAATAAGCTCCTACATTTAATTGGGTCCCAATATCTTCAGCCAATGTTCTTATATAAGTGCCTTTTGAACATTTTATTTTAAGTCTAAGCTTATCTCCTTGATATTCTATTAATTCAATTATGTGAATTATAATTTTACGTTTAGGCCTTGAAATATCAATTCCTTCTCGAGCGTATGAATAAAGAGGTTTACCTTTATGTTTTAGTGCAGAATACATTGGGGGTAATTGATTAATTGTCCCAAGAAATTTATGAAGTATTTCTTTTATTTCCCCCAAAGAAGGCATGCTGTCAATATTTTGCTTAGTAATCTCCCCTTCCGTATCTCCTGTCGAACTCTTATAGCCTAATTTTATTAACGCTTCATAGGTTTTATCTGCGTTTAACAGATAACTTGAAAATTTAGTAGCTTCACCTAAGCAAATTGCTAGTAATCCTGTTGCCATTGGATCAAGCGTCCCTGTGTGCCCAGCTTTTTTTGCAGAAAATAAAAATTTTATTTTAGATACTAATTGATTGGAAGAAATTCCAAGTGGTTTATTGGCAAGTAAAAGTCCATCGACATTAAATTTAAGTCGTTTAAATTGCATTATTTTATTTTTGGGAAGGCAACACAGAGGCTAATAATTTAGAAATTTTCATACTTTCATCTACCGTTTTATCGTAAACAAAATGTAACTTAGGTATGCCTCTTGTCGTCATTCTTTTTGCCAGCTGAGATCTAAAAAATGGCATAGACCGATTAATACCTTTAAAAATTTCTTCGTCATACTCTGCAGAAATAATAAATATTTTGGCATGTTTCAAACATGGCGATACTTCAACATCTAAGATTGTTAACATTTTCAAAGCAGGGTCTTTAATTTCTGTTTGCAATAAAGTTGCTAACTCTTTTTTAATCTGCTGGCTAATTCGATCACTTCTAGGGTAATCTTTCACTGATTTATAGCTTCCTAGGCACCTGAACTAATTCATAGACTTGAACTTTATCGCCAACCTCAATATCATTAAAGTTTTTTAAAGCTAAGCCACATTCAATATTAGCCTTAACTTCTTTAGCATCATCTTTAAATCTTTTCAAAGAATCTAGTTCTCCTTCAAATATAACATCGTTATCTCTTAAAAGTCGTACATTTGAGTTTCTTCTAATCAATCCCTCTAAAACAATACACCCCGCAATATTTCCAACTTTGGATGCTTTATATATTTCTCTAATTTCAACAAGTCCAAGAATATTCTCTTTTTGTTCGGGTGCTAGCAGTCCTCCTAATGCTGATTTAACTTCATCAACTGCTTCATAAATAATACTATAATTTCTCATATCAACTTCTAAATTATCAGCTAACTTCCTAGCTCCACTATCAGCTTTTACATTAAAAGCAATAATTACTGCATTAGATGCAGATGCTAAATTTATATCGGACTCATTAACGGCTCCAATTGCAGAATGAATTACATTGACCTTTACCTCTTCTGTTGACAGTTTCTCCAAAGATCCAGCTAAGGCTTCTGCTGAGCCCTGAACATCAGCCTTTATTATTAAAGGTAAAAATCTTACCTCAGCTTCTGTCATTTGATCAAAAACATTTTCTAATTTAGAGGCTTGTTTTGCTAGCTTCACATCTCTAAATTTACCCTGTCTAAATAAAGCAATTTCGCGTGCCTTTTTTTCATCACTTAAAACAATAAATTCATCACCAGCTTTTGGCACCTCTGAAAGCCCAATTACCTCAACTGGTATTGATGGGCCAGCCTCATTTACACTTTTACCAGCCTCATTTAGCATTGCTTTGATCCTTCCAGAAGCATTCCCTGCTAATAAACTGTCGCCTGGCCTAATAAAGCCTGATTGAACCAACAAAGTTGCTGCTGGACCCCTTCCCTTATCTAATCTTCCTTCAATAATAATGCCTTTAGCCGGGGTATTAATTGGCGCTTTTAATTCTAAGATTTCAGCCTGCAAAAGAATTGCATCTAATAGATCATCAATTCCTTGCCCAGTTTTTGCAGAAATTTCTACAAACATAGAATCCCCGCCTAGATCTTCTGGAATAACTTCCTGAGCTAATAATTCATTCTTAACTTTTTCAGAATTAGCATCAGGTTTATCAATTTTATTAATTGCAACAATTAATGGCACGCCTGCAGCTTTCGAATGATTTATTCCCTCTATAGTTTGAGGCATAACTCCATCATCTGCAGCAACAACCAAAACAACTATATCTGTTGCTTTAGCCCCTCGAGCTCGCATTGCTGAAAAAGCTTCATGCCCAGGCGTGTCTAAAAAAGTTGCTACTCCTTTTTCAGTTTTAACATGGTATGCCCCAATATGCTGGGTTATACCACCCGCCTCTCCAGAAGCAACACGTGAGGTCCTGATAAAGTCCAATAAAGAGGTTTTTCCATGATCTACGTGCCCCATTACAGTAACAACAGGAGGTCTTGATTCGACCTGTGGCACAATACTTTCATCACTATCTAAAAGTGATTCAGGATCATTTTCTTTCGCAGCTTGGGGGTTATGGCCCATTTCTTCTACTAAAATCATTGCTGTCTCTTGATCCAAGACTTGATTAATAGTTACCATCATTCCCATACCCATCAAAGATTTAATAAGTTCAGAAGCCTTAATAGCCATTTTATGCCCTAAGTCTGAAACTGAAATTGTCTCTGGAATTAAAACATCTTTAACGACAGGGTCGCTTGGTGCAACAAAATCTTGCTCTTGATTTGAATCTGTATTTTTATTTTTATTCTTTGGGGATCTCCATCCAGAAGAATTATTACTTCCACCGCGATTTTTTATTGGTCTTTTCTTTATAGTTCTATCAACCCAATTACTTTTTTTCTCTTTTTTCTCTTTCTCTACCTTTATACCAACTTTTGAGGCTGGTCGGTGCAAGGTTCCTTCTTGAGGTGGTTCATCTTTACTTGCTGCTGGATCTTTCTTTTTTTGTATATCTTCTGCTTGCGCCTGTGCTAATGCAGCGTGTCTTTTTTCTTCTTCATCTCTTATGCTTTTTTGATTATCATCAACTATCTCTTTAGGTTTTATTGATTTATTCTCAGCAAGAATTTCAGAGGCTTGCTCTTTAATTTGATCAGGCTTAACAATAGTTCTTTTTTTTCTAACCTCTACTTGAATGGTTCTTGCTCTTCCTTCACTGTCTGTTTTTCTAATTTGTGTACTTTGTTTTCTTGTTAACGTTATTTTGGTCTTTGGTCTCAGAGAAGCCCCATGCTCAGATCTGAGGTATGTCAATAATGCCGATTTATCCTCTTCTTTAAGCACATCTGAACCGCTTGATTTATCTACTCCAGAGCTTTTTAATTGCTTAAGTAATAAATCTACTGGCATGCCTAATTCAGTAGCAAACTCTTCAACGTTAGATTTTCCCATTAAAACTCCATAAATTATTTAAACAAACCAAGGTGCTCGTGCTGTCATTATTAAAACCTTAGCCTTTTCTTCATCCATTTTGACTAACTCAATTAACTCGTCTACTGCCAACTCTGCTAAGTCTTCCATAGTGATAACCTCTTTTGAAGCTAAAAGTTTAGCTGTATCAGAATCCATTCCATCCATGCCTAAAAGATCGGCTGCCGGCTCAGATATTTTTTCTTCTTTTGCAATTGCTGCAGTAAGAATTACTGCACTTGCTCTAGATCTTAACTCATTAACTGTTTCTTCATCAAAGACTTCAATTTGAACCATTTCTTCGATAGGCACGTATGCAATCTCTTCTAGAGAAGAAAATCCTTCTTTCACAAGAATGTCTGCAACATCCTCATCAACATCAAGTTTTTCAATAAATAATTGACTAGCAGATGAATATTCTTCTTTTGTTTTCTGATCAGATTGCTCTTCAGTAAGTATATTTAGCTCCCAACCTGTTAATTCAGATGCTAGTCTAATATTTTGCCCATTTCTTCCTATTGCTTGAGCTAATTGATCTTCTGCAACAACCAAATCCATACTGTGCTTATCTTCATCTACTACAATACTTGATACTTCGGCAGGAGCCATTGCATTGATAACAAATTGAGCTGGCTCTATAGACCATAAAACAATATCAACTCTTTCTCCAGCTAATTCACTAGTAACAGCTTGAACTCTCGATCCCCTCATTCCAACACATGTGCCAACTGGGTCAAGTCTCTGGTCATTTGCTTTAACAGCAATTTTTGATCTTAAGCCCGGATCTCTTGATGCAGCCATAATTTCCAGCAAGCCTTCTTCTATTTCCGGAACTTCTAGCTCAAATAATCTTATTAAAAATTCTGGTGCTGTTCTCGATAAAATTAGTTGGGGACCTCTAGCAGTTTCATCAACCTTAATTAGAATTGCTCTTACACGGTCATTTATTCTAAGGTTTTCTTTGGGTATCATCTGATCACGCGGTAATATTGCATCAAGCCTACCAATTTCAATAACGCCGTTACCTCTTTCCATTCTTCTGATTTGACCAGATATTAACTTTTCATCTTGGGCTAAAAAGTCCTTAAGGATTTGTTCGCGTTCCGCCTCCCTAACTTTTTGTAAAATAACTTGTTTTGCAGCCTGAGCACCAATCCTACCAAACGCTTCAGAAGGAATTGGCTCTTTAATAAGATCATTATTAACCTTTCCTTTAGCTTTTTCGTCTTCAATAGTAAGTTCAGCTTCTGGATTTTCAATCTCTTCTTCAGGCAATACTGTCCAACATCTAAAGGCCTCGTATTCACCAGTCTCTTGATTGATTTCTACTCGGATATCTACACCGACATCATGCTTTTTCTTTGTTGCAGATGCTAAAGCTAATTCCACAGCTGTAAAAATGACTTCTCTAGCTACATTTTTTTCATGTGCAAGGGCGTCTACTAATAATAATATCTCACGACTCATTTTTTTATTCTCCAGTCATACGTTTAGCTAAAAATCTAGATCTAATCGGGCTTTTTCAATATTATCAAAACTAATTTCTAGTAAAATATTATTGAACTCTATTAGAATTAAGTCTTTTTTTGTCCCCCTCAGGGTCCCAGTAAAATTTTTTCTTTCTTCAACAGGTGATCGCGTTTTTATCTTAATTTTTTCACCTTTAAATCTTTCAAAATCTTGCAGCTTTTTTACCGCTCTATTTATTCCTGGCGATGAAACCTCTAGTCGATCAAAAATTATTTCTTCTTCTACAGTTAAAATATGCTTTAGCTGGTTAGTTACAGCAACACAATCATCAATAGTTATTGAGCCCGGTTTATCAATAAATATTCTCAATAATTCACCTTTATTGATTATCTCGAAATCAACTAATTCATATCCCATTTTAGAAACATTTTTTTCAATTAACGCCTCAAGATCAATAGCCAATTTCTAATTCCTTATTAAAAATAAAGGTCCTAAAAACAAAAAAGGGCCGAAGGCCCATTAACAGATGCGAATTATATCAATAAATTCAATAAATTGAAAGAATAAAGTTAAAGAGCCTAAGTGTTAATTTTTGCAAACTTTCTTTTCCCAACCTGAATTATGAAGCTAGTCCCTTTAGATGCAATAAATTTAGTCTCTACTAGCTTATTTCCATTAATTTTAATGCCTCCTCCCTTTATTAGTCGAATAGCCTCTGAAGTGCTTAAAACTAAATCTATTTTTTTTAATAATTGAGGAATATTTATACCATCTGGCTCAATAGTTAATAATGAATGTTCTTCAATGTCTTCTGGAACATCTCCTTTTGCTCTTAAATTAAAATTATCCTCAGCTTTTTGTGCGGCTTTCAAATCATAAAGACGATCAACAATTTCTTTTGCGAATTCTACTTTAATATTTTTGGGATTTTCTCCATCATCGATTCTTTTTTTCCAAGACCTTATATTATCCAAAGAGCCTAAAGACAATAAATTGATATACCTCCACATCAATTCATCAGATAGCGATAAAATTTTCGCAAAAATTGTTTCAGGGGGTTCATTAATACCAATATAATTTTTAGAAGATTTTGACATTTTTTGGACGCCATCTAGACCTTCCAAAAGAGGCACTGTCAATATACATTGTGGGGTTTGTCCTACATGTTTTTGTAACTCTCGTCCCATTAATAGATTAAATTTCTGGTCAGTGCCCCCAATCTCTATATCAGCTTTTAATGCAACAGAGTCATAACCTTGAAGTAATGGGTACAAAAATTCGTGAATTGAAATTGGCTGATTAGCTTTATATCTTTTTGCAAAATCATCTCTTTCTAGCATCCTTGCAACAGTATGACTTGAAGCTAGCTTTACAAGCCCTGCAGCCCCTAAATCATTCAGCCATTTTGAGTTAAAAACAATTTGTGTCTTTGATTTATCTAATATTTTAAAAACTTGATCTGAATATGTTTTAGCATTTTCTTTAACATCTTCTTCTGATAATGGTGGTCTTGTCATATTTTTACCAGTGGGATCACCAATCATTCCAGTAAAATCACCAATCAAAAAATAAACTTCATGGCCTAGATCCTGAAATTGTCTTAATTTATTTAGCAATACAGCATGCCCCAAATGAAGGTCTGGTGCTGTTGGGTCAAATCCTGCTTTAATTTTAAGAGGGACTCCTTTTTTTAATTTCTCAATTAGTTCCGATTCAATTAAAATCTCATCAGACCCTCTTTTAATTATTTCCAACTGTTCTTTTATTTCCACTATTTTAATCTCAATATTTTATTTAATTCAATTCTATCGCAATTATGAGACTTAAAAAAATTAGACTTTTATTATTTCAAATACTTGTATAAAAAAATAAAACGCTCACAATTAAAAACATGAATAATTCATCCCTATTATTTGGAGTTATGTCTGGAACAAGTCTGGATGGAATTGATATTGTTCTAATTAATCAAACCAATAGAGCTATAAAAATAATCGAATTTATTCAAATCTCATACAGTACAAAAACAAAAAAAGAATTTCTTGCACTTCATACCGAGCACCACTCTGATCTTGAACATTCAATTCGTCTTTCTCTATTTCATGCAAAAATTACAGCAAACGGTATAAAAAAAATTCTTAAAAAATATAAACTAGAGGCTAAAAATATAAAATGTATTGGTTATCATGGGCAAACCATCCGACATTATCCACAAAGTGGTTATTCTATACAACTTGGTAATGCTAACCTTTTAGCTGAGCTAACTAACATAACTGTTGTTTCTGATTTTAGAAATAGAGATATAGTTGCGGGAGGACAAGGAGCTCCGCTTGTCCCAGCCTTTCATAATGAATACTTTTTTAAAAAAAATATAAATAGAATAATTATTAATATTGGTGGGATAAGTAATATTACTTATTTACCAGCTAATAAAAAAATAATTGGGTTTGATTGCGGGCCTGGAAATATTCTATTAGACCATTGGATTAAAATTCAACATAATAAAAACTTTGACAATTTAGGAAGATGGGCAAAATCAGGTAAATTAATTGAAGATTTATTATTTAATTTCCAAAAAGATTTATTCTTTAAAAAGCCGCCTCCAAAAAGTACGGGGAGAGAATTATTTAATATTGATTGGTTAAATAAATTTAATATTAATATTTACCCTCCTCATGATGTCCAAAGAACTCTCTTGGAGTTAACTGCTGTCTCAATCAATGAGGCTTTACAAAAATTCTGTTCCACTTTTGACGAAATATATATTTGCGGTGGTGGAAGTAAAAACAAATTTTTAATTGAGAGACTTAAAGAAATTACTGGGGTAAATATCAATACTACAGACAAACTCAACATCCCTTCTCAACAAGTAGAAGCTATTGCTTTTGCTTGGCTTGCAAAAAAATGCATTCAAAAAAAGTATAATAACTCACCAGCTATTACTGGTTCTTCAGGCCCTAGAATTCTTGGCGTAATCCATTATTCCTAAATGGCAATTAGGTTAGGTATAATAATCTATTCTAATTAAAATCTACTTCAATACATAAAATGTATGGCTAAATTTAAAGCAAAATTAAGAATTAATGAACAAGAAATTGAGCTTCCAATTGTGGAGGGGTCGATGGGCTACCCTGCAATTGATATTAGCTCATTACATTCAAATTCAATTAAAACATTTGACCCTGGGTTTTCATCCACAGCAGAATGTTCATCAGCCATAACATTCGTTGATGGAGGAAAAGGCGAGTTGCTTCACAGAGGTCACCCAATTGAACAATTAGCTGAAAAATGTCAGTATTTGGACATCGCTTATTTACTTTTTAATGGTGAATTGCCAAATTCACGTGAAAAAAAAAGTTACATTAATTTAATTAAAGAGCATAGCTTGCCGCACGACCAGTTAAATAATATATTTCGAGGCTTTAGACGAGATGCCCATCCAATGGCGGTTATGGTTGGAGTAGTTGGCTCTATGTCCGCGTTTTATTTTGACGAGAGTATGAAGGTAAATAATCAGAATCACCGTAAATTATCAGCTCAAAGATTAATTGCTAAAGTGCCAACGATTGCTGCATGGAGTTTCGCTTACAGTCAGGGGCGGCCTTTTGTCTACCCTAAAGATGAGCTTAGTTATTCAGAAAATTTTCTTAATATGATGTTTTCTACCCCCAATACTAAATATGTACAAAATCCAGTTATCTCCAAAGCATTTGAAAAAATTCTTATTTTGCACGCTGATCACGAGCAAAATGCCTCAACTTCTACTGTTAGGCTTGTTGGTTCATCAGGTGCGAATCCTTTTGCTTGTATTGCAGCCGGAATAGCATCCCTATGGGGGCCAGCTCATGGTGGCGCTAATGAAGCAACTCTAAAAATGCTTAGCGAAATTAGGAATGAAGGACGGATTAACGAGTATATTAAAAGAGCTAAAGATAAAACAGATTCATTTCGCCTTATGGGCTTTGGTCATCGCATCTACAAGAATAAAGATCCACGAGCAATCATAATGAAAGCCACGTGTCATGAAGTATTAGATGAGCTAGGTCTTAGAAATGATCCTATATTTAAATTAGCACTTAAATTAGAGAAGATTGCTCTTGAAGATGAATATTTTGTTAAGAAAAAATTGTACCCAAACGTAGATTTCTACTCTGGTATTGTTATGAAAGCATTAGGAATTCCAAATTCTATGTTTACAGCAGTTTTTGCCTTAGCAAGGACAGCTGGTTGGGTTGCTCATTGGAATGAAATGATGATGAATGACAATTCTAAGATAGGGCGCCCTAGACAAATCTATACAGGAAAACTTAGGAGAGATGTTCCTAATCTTTAAGCAGAAAAGGAAGAACCACAGCCGCAAGTCGTAGTTGCATTGGGATTTTTAATTACAAACTGAGATCCTTGCACATTATCTTGATAATCTATTTCAGCGCCAGTTAAATACTGCAAACTCATTGGATCTACTAATAAAGTAACAGAGTCCTTGGTCACTTGGGTATCATCTTCATTAATCACTTCCTCAAAGGTAAAACCATACTGAAAACCAGAACATCCACCTCCACTTACAAATACTCTTAGTTTAAGATCGGGTGAGCCTTCCTCAGCTATTAATTCCTTAACTTTATTTACTGCATTATCTGTGAAATTAATTGGTGTTGGCATTTTAATTTCAGTTGTCATCTCAGTTGTCATCTCAGTTGTCATCTTTATCTCCCATAATTTCAGCTTTCTTATTTTTCTTAAGTGGTAATTTTTTTTGTACTTTATTTATTTCAGACTTAGTTATCTGCTTTAGCTTTCCATTAACTCTTGCTCCTGCATGTATCTCTATCAAATTATACTCAATATTCCCTTCAATAGCAGCGCCGGGTTGTAACTCTAGGTAACCATAGCATTCAACATCCCCGAAAATTTCACCAGCGATAATAGCTGTTTCTACTATAATACTTCCTCTTATTGTACTCTGTTCTCCCATAATAAGGGTCCCGCCTGAATCTTCCTCTACTGTTAGGTCTCCATAAATTTTTCCGTCCAGTCTTAATCCCCCAGAGTAGGAATAATTTCCCCTGATTACATTATCTTTATCTATTAAAGTATTTATTACCCCTAATTTTTTCTTTTTTTTCTTAAAAAACATAAATTATCTTCTTTTCCCTACAATTTTTTCATAAAATAAAATACTTTCTTTTAGTTCTATATTTTCCTCTCTTGACTCTCTTAAATGCGTAGAAATTTTTTCATATGATATCTGAGACATTTTTAAATCTAGCCTTAACTCAAGCAATTCTTTTTCTTTGAAACTATTGAATTCTTTCAATTCATCTATAGTAAGTAAAAAATTAATAGATTTTCCACCCTCAAAATAATAATATGTAAAACCAAATCCCACCAAACTAAATAACATCGCTATTACTAAATAACTAGGCCATACACTTCCAGTTTTGATTCTAGCGGTATTCCCAGTTAATTTATAATTTCTTTTTTTTGATAGATTCTTCATAATTAAGGAATTAGAGGAATTGATTCCAATCCAAGAATTTCTTCCCATCCCATCATAATATTCATATTCTGAACTGCCTGCCCTGCTGCGCCTTTTACTAAATTATCAATAACAGACAAAATTACCAATTGTTTAGTGTCAGGAACCTTATAAAAAGATATTCTACACATATTAGAAGCTCTTACAGATTTAGTTTCGGGGCATGTATTTACTTCCATGACATCAACAAATGGTTCTGTTCTATAGTATTTATCAAAGATAATCGAGGGATCAAAATCTTGAACACAATTAACATATATTGTTGCGTGAATTCCTCTTACTATTGGTAGAAGATGAGGAACAAATAAAAGCTTTATTTTACCCAATATCGACTCTTTGCTTAAATTTTCTTCAATTTCAGGTTGATGTCTATGTCCCGTCAATGAATACGCTTT
>ENA-OSJC01003408-OSJC01003408.1-marine-metagenome-genome-assembly--contig:-NODE-3408-length-11373-cov-4.584720_pt1 | contig 11373 bp, 11 predicted proteins | sample MGYA00237885_ERZ534234 | MGnify/ENA primary metagenome ERZ534234 (study PRJEB26413, sample SAMN06343907) | marine metagenome | isolation source: coastal waters | place: Atlantic Ocean: West Antarctic... | reverse complement strand
GCCCGTAGCTCAGTTGGATAGAGTACTTGGCTACGAACCAAGGGGTCGGGCGTTCGAATCGCTCCGGGCGCACCAATAATTTACATCGTAATGCGCTACAAAAACAGGAGTGATTATGGTAATTCCAGAATTAAGCTCCCGTAAGCTAGATGTTCTTTTTGTAAACTCAGACTCTTCCGCGCAAGCTTATCAGGGTTTGGCAAAGACTTACGCGGCGATTGAGACTCCAACCTGGGCGCTTTTGTTGGCCCAGTCTTGTAGGGTAAAGAATTTTGGCGTGGCGATTCTTGATTGTGACGCAGAGAAATTGTCTCTGCAAAATGCAGTTGACCGGATTAAGAGTACTAATCCACGGCTAGTAGTTTTTGTGGTGTACGGACAGAATCCAAATTCTGGCACCACAGGGATGATTGGCGCTAGTGCTCTCGCAAAAGAGTTAAAGCAGCAGCATCCAGAAATTCCAATTTGTTTTGTGGGTTCTCATACAAGCGCAGTACCTCTGGAGGTACTACAGAATTCCTTTGTAGATTTTGTACTACTGAATGAGGGTGTCTACGCGCTACACAATCTACTTAAAACTGACCTAGATTCCAGTCTTGGTGAAGTGCTTGGTATCGGCTTTAAATCAGTAGATGAATCAGGTGAAACCAAACTTATCTTAAATCCTCCTCAGCGGGTCGTTCCACAAGAACGAATGGACATTGATATGCCCGGCTATGCATGGGATCTTCTTCCTTACCAATCACGCCCCCTGGATCTTTACCGGGCTCATTTTTGGCACGCAGAGTTCGACCATGAAAAACGCACCCCCTTTGCTGCTATTTATACTTCTCTTGGGTGCACTTTTGCATGTGATTTCTGCATGATTAATATTGTTAACCGTTCAGATAATGGCAGTGAGATTGACGCATCTAATTCACGTGGCATGAGATTCTGGAGTTCTAAACTTATCGGCGATGAACTTGAAAAACTAGCGAAGATGGGTGTTGAGACGGTAAGAATCAGTGATGAAATGTTTTTCATGAATCGTCGCTACTATGAGCCATTGTTAAACGAGATTATTGAGCGGGGTCTTAAGTTGCGTATGTGGGCCTATTCACGAATTGATACCGTACGTCCAGAATACCTCGAACTCTTCCAGAATGCGGGTATAAATTGGCTGGCTCTTGGTATAGAGGCTGGCAATCAAAAAGTTCGACAAGAAGTATCAAAAGGCTCATTTCAAGAAGTAAATATTCGAGACGTTTGTTCTACCGTGAGAGCTAGCGGAATGAATGTCATCAGTAATTACATCTTCGGATTTCCAGAAGATAATTTCCAGACCATGGAGGAGACACTGAATTTGGCCTTGGAGTTAAATACTGAAATGGCTAATATGTACCCTTGTCAGGCGCTTCCTGGAAGCCCTATGTATCGGATGGCTAAGCGCAAAGGGTGGAAATTGCCTAGTAGTTATGGTGGCTATGCATTTCTTTCGTATGATAGTGAGCCGCTTCCAACTAATCACTTGACTGCGGCGGAAGTGCTAAAATTTAGAGATGAAGCTTGGCAAAAGTATTTCACCGATCCTTCATACTTAAATTTAGTTGGGACTAGATTTGGAGAAAAAGAGAGAGAAAACGTTGAAGATATGGCTAAGATAAGACTACGCCGTAAGATTTTAGGAGATTAATAGCTTATTATGAATATAGCTATATAATGATTATCATTATCAATTAGAAGTAGTTAATAAAATGCCCGCAAAATATATTCTCCTAAAGTTATTTAGAATTTTCCTGAGCCCAGAATGATCATTACACGCACCCCTTTCCGCATCTCTTTTTTTGGTGGAGGTACCGATTATCCAGCCTGGTATCGGGAGCATGGTGGGGTGGTGTTAGCCACGACGATCGATAAGTATTGCTACATTAGTTGTCGCTACCTTCCCCCTTTCTTTGAGCATAAATACCGTATTGTATATTCTCGTATCGAGAATGTGCATAGTCCTGAGGAGATCGAACATCCTGCAGTACGCGAGATTCTCGGCTGGGCAGATTGCAAAGAAGGACTCGAAATTCACCACGACGGTGACTTGCCTGCTCGATCAGGGCTTGGTTCCAGTTCGTCCTTCTCGGTTGGGCTCATTCACGCGCTGACTGCCATGAAGGGAGAATACGCCTCGAATAAAGAGCTTGCAAAAAATACGATTCACGTCGAGCAAAAAATAATCAATGAGAACGTAGGCTCACAAGACCAAATATCGGCTTCTTACGGCGGCTTCAATCATATCGAGTTCAGAAAGAATGATACATTCCAGGTATCCCCTGTCATCTTAAAAAAAGAGCGCTTGCACGAACTTGAGAGTCATTTGATGCTTTTTTTTACGGGCTTTTCAAGAATTGCATCAGTAATCGCGAAATCTCAAATAGAAAACATGAAGAGCCGTGAAGTCGAACTGCATCTGATTGGGGAGCAGGTTGAAGAGGCCATGCAAATTCTCCATAGCACCAACACCTCGATCGATGAATTTGGCAAAATGTTGCATCAGGGATGGGTACACAAACGCAGCCTTTCCGATAAGATATCAACGCCTGAAATCGATCTTATTTACGATGAGGCGCTGCATGCCGGAGCAATTGGAGGCAAGATTCTCGGTGCTGGTGGTGGTGGCTTCCTTTTGCTTTTCGTTAAGCCTGAAATGCAATCGCAGGTTCGTAAACGCCTGAAGAAACTGATCTATGTGCCTTTTCAGTTTGAAGACTCGGGCAGCAAAGTTGTTCTTTATCAACCCAACGGCTTAGTGCCATGTCGGCCATGAAAAAAGACGCAAGAATTTTTGTCGCGGGTCATGCAGGTCTCATTGGCTCCGCGATGATACGGCGGCTGGAACGAGAAGGTTACAGCCATCTCATCACAGAGCCACGTAGCCAGTTGGATCTTCAGGATACAATGCGTGTGGCAAGTTTTTTTGAGCAAACTAGGCCAGAATACGTTGTGCTTGCAGCTGGTCGTGTCGGTGGGATTATTGAAAATCAAACCTATCCCGCAGACTTCATGGACGAAAACATAGCTATCCAGATTAATGTTCTGAAGGCTGCACGAAAAGTTGGCGTAACCAAACTGATTTTGCTCGGATCCTCTTGTATGTATCCAAGGGAATGTCCCCAGCCGATGGCTGAAGATATTCTTCTGTCAGGTAGGATGGAGCCGACGAGTTTGCCTTATGCGATCTCCAAACTGGCGGGTACTTATATGTGCTTGGCTTACAACAAGCAATATGGCGATAAGCGATTTATTCCTGTCATCCCAAACAGTGCCTACGGCCCAAATGATAACTTCAACCCTAAATCTGGTCATGTACTATCTGCGCTAATGTCCCGGTTTCATGAGGCAAAGGTGAATGGGGCCGATGCCGTAACCCTCTGGGGCAGCGGCTCACCGCGACGTGAATTCGTGCATGTGGACGATATTGCCGATGCCTGCCTGCATCTTTTACAGCAGGATGTCTCAGCGCTTGAGTTTCCGTTAAATATTGGAGTTGGCTCTGACATATCAATTAAGGAGCTGGCAGAAATGATTGCTACCGTAGCCGGTTATACTGGGCGGCTTGAATGGGACCTTACCAAGCCAGATGGCGCCCCGCGCAAGCTGCTCGACAGTTCGCGGTTGCAGTCTTTTGGCTGGAAGCCCAAGGTAATCTTTACTGAAGGGCTATCCAATACCTACGAGTGGTACTTGCGAAATGTTTAAGCGTTTCAATAAAAAACCAATGACGAATGCTAAGTATCGTTTGTGACTAGTAACAAAAAATTCCCCTTTAACGAAAGAAGAGAAATACTTATCTGAGAAAGCCACCTTGGGGCAAGGCAGCTTTCCTGAAACAAAGTTATTGTGACTGAATAGAAACTTAAAGATGATATTTTGACAGTCTGAAAATTTTTCGCAGTATATAATGGTGGCTATATGAAAAAAGAAGAATTAATTGCCTTTGAGGATGAAATTGCGGCACTTTTTAACGCGGGAAAAATACGTGCCCCGGTACACCTTTACTCTGGGAATGAAGAACAGACCATAAATGCCTTTAAACCAATTCGTTCTCAGGATTGGGTTTTCTGTTCATGGCGTTCCCATTATCAATGCCTGTTGAAGGGCGTACCTCAAGAGAGCATCCGTGATGAGATTATAGCGGGACGATCAATATCTTTATGCTTTCCAGCATACCGAATTTACTCCTCGGCAATTGTCGGTGGCATTCTTCCAATTGCAGTCGGTGCGGCAATGTCCATTAAACGGCGAGGCGAGGACTCTAAGGTTTACTGCTTTATGGGTGAGATGACTGCCGAAACTGGGATTGCACATGAATCAATAAAGTACAGTCGAAATCACCACCTTCCGATTCATTTTATTGTCGAAGACAATGAGAAATCAGTGTGTACAGATACCCGAGAAGTTTGGAACCAGCCCCATTTGAGCTTCGAAGGCTCTGGCGATGATTATGTCAGTTATTACCATTACAAAACTAAGTATCCACATGCAGGTGCTGGCGTGCGGGTTCAGTTTTAAGGGGAGCTGCAATGAAATATTTCGATGAACTTAAGCGGTCTATGAACTACTTAGCGGAAGACCCGAGAACGGTCTTTATCGGGCAGGCGGTGGCTGTGGCCGGAACCGCAATGACCAATACACTTAAAGATGTGCCTCATGATCGCCTGATTGAGCTCCCAGTAGCCGAAGAAATGCAGATGGGAATGACCACTGGAATGGCCCTGACAGGGCTGGTTCCTGTGAGTATTTTCCCCCGATGGAACTTCCTGCTCTCCGCAATTAGCCAATTGGTTAACCACTTGGACAAAGTCCAGGTTATGTCAAATGATGGCTATAAGGTAAAGACAATTATTCGAACAGGAATCGGCGCTCAGCGGCCATTGCACCCGCAGTATCAACATGTGGGTGACTACACAGAGGCGTTACGGGCTATGTGCACAACAATTGAAGTAATTCGGTTAGAAGAACCTTCTGATATTTTCCCTGCATACGAGAGAGCACTGTTGCGTGATGATGGACGTAGCACAATTTTGGTAGAGTACGGAGATTTTTATAGTGAGAAATAGCCGATAATTTTCCTTGAGATCATTTTGGCTTACTGTTAGATCGGCTGATTTTGTATTTAAAAATAGGTGAGAGAAACATGAAATTTCCATTGATGCGAAACAATATTCATCGCGAGGATCTGGATGCCATTATTGAGTATCTGAAGCAAGACGATCCGATTCTTACCCATGGTGCCAATGTACGAGCCTTCGAAGAAGAATGGTCAGAGTGGCTGGGCGTGAAGTACAGCGTATTCCTCAACTCAGGCTCATCAGCTAATCTGTTGACGATGGCGATTCTCAAGATTCGTCATCCAGAAGGGGGTGAAGTTATTGTCCCGCCTCTGACATGGGTTTCTGATATCTCATCAGTATTACAGAACGGCTTCAAGCCGGTTTTTGCAGATATCGATCCACGCACATTGGGTATGGATCCCGTACAGATTCTTGCTAAAATAAATGACAAAACGCGGGCTGTATTCCTCACTCATGTGCAAGGGTTCAATGGGCTGACGGAAGACCTGCTGGATGAATTGAAGCGGCGCAATATTCCGTTGATCGAAGATGTTTGCGAATCCCATGGCGCAACACATAACAGCAAGAAACTGGGCAGCCTTGGCTGGATATCGAATTTCTCCTTCTACTATGCACACCATATGAGCACCATCGAAGGTGGAATGGTATGCACTAATGATCCGGAAGTTTATCAGCAGGTTCGCATGCTCCGTTCTCATGGTATGGTTCGAGAAGCCACCGACCTTACACTGCGCGAAACATACCAGTCTGAAAACCCAGAATTAAATGTAGACTTCATCTTTGCCTTCCCTGCCTATAACATGCGTAACAACGAGATTGGCGGTATCATGGGACGCAGCCAACTCAAACGTCTGGACCTCACTGTGAAGCGCCGGTCTGAAAATCTGCTACGCTTCCTGAATAAGATTGATCCTAGCAAATACCGAACCGATTTTAAGATTGAAGGCTCGAGTAACTATGCTTTCAACCTAATTTTAAAGCACCCAGATGATGATCTGGTCCAACGCCTCATGCTGACGTTGCGCGATTCAGGTGTCGAATTCCGGCGGGGCAGCGCGGGCGGTGGCAATCAGCTACGACAACCCTATCTGAAGGATATTGTTCCAGATGGCCATTATCTCCAGTTTCCTGAAACAGAACACGTTCATTTCTATGGGTTCTATATCGGAAACTTCCCGGACCTAAGGGGTGAGGAGGTGGATGCGCTTTGTATAACTCTGAACTCGGTATGAGATGGCAGTAACTACGGCAATCATTCTCGCAGGCGGTTTTGGTACCCGACTTCGCGCTGCTGTGCCTGACCTGCCGAAGCCGATGGCCCCTATCGGCAATCGCCCATTTCTTGAATATCAGCTTGATTACTGGATTGCCCAAGAGGTAAGCCATTTTATTCTCTCGGTCGGCTATAGGCACGAAGCCATTGTCGATCACTTCGGCAACAGCTATAAGGATGCTGTGCTCGATTATGTTATAGAACAAATGCCTCTGGGCACGGGTGGTGGTCTTTTGCTTGCCGCTGAAAAAATTGATAACGATGCTCCGTTTTTGCTGTTGAACGGTGACACCTATTTTGCAGTGGACTTAAAGTCTTTGGTCAAGGTTTCTCGGGAAAATGAAGCAGACTGGTGTTTCTCGCTGTTCCGTACAAATGAAGAAGGGCGGTACATGGGAATGGGTGTCTCGCCAGGAGGGCAAATCACCTCGCTTAAATCTGGCATTGGAGATCCGGGTCGCTTGGCTAATGGGGGCGTGTATTGGGTTCACCCGCGTGCGTTACGTGGCGGTAGGTTTGTCTCAGGCGACAAGGTTTCCCTAGAAGACGATATTTTTCCAGCTGCCATGGCTTCTGGCGATCGCCTGTTCGGCGTTGAGTTTTCTGGCACCTTCATCGACATTGGCGTGCCCGATGACTATAATCGCGCCCCAGAACTTTTTGTAGTATAGAAGAGGAGATATATGTTAGACCCGATTGAATTACTTAAAAAGAATCTAGAGGCATCCATCCAGGCCAAGCATCAGTTGCTTGCTGACACGGAGTGTCTGTCGCTATTTGCCAATGCTGTGGGAATCGTCGTCGACCGGTACAAGCATGGTGGTCATATCTATATTGCTGGTAATGGCGGCTCAGCAGCTGACGCGCAACATCTGGCCGCTGAATTCGTAAGCAAATTGGCGCAAGATCGTGCCCCTTTAGCCGCTGAGGCACTCACGGTAGACAGCTCCATTCTCACCGCCATCGGAAACGACTACGGCTTTGATCAGGTGTTCTCGAGACAGTTAGCCGGAAAGGCGACAGATAAGGACGTATTTCTCGGTATTACCTCCTCGGGCCAATCGCCTAACATTCTCAAAGCACTGGAGCAATGTCGCGCCATGGGAGTGCCGAGTATCATTTTCTGCGGGCGTGATGGCGGTAGAGCCAAGGCAATGGCTGACCAATGCATCATTGTACCCGGCGTAGCCACCAGTACCATTCAGGAGCTGCATATTGTATTGGCCCACACACTCTGCGAGTGCGTGGAAGTAGCCATATTCGACGAATGATTTTTTCGACCATTAGAATAAGGAAATAAAATGAGCTATAACATCCTCGTCACTGGCGGCGCCGGTTACCTCGGATCCACCATGGTTCCGGATCTGCTCAGCGCGGGCCACAAAGTTACTGTGTTGGATAACTTGATGTTCAAGCAAACCAGCCTCAATCATGTTTGCATCAATCCCAATTTTTCGTTTGTCAGAGGAGACATCCGTGTTGAAAGCGTCATAGCGCCGCTGATGAAAAAAGCTGATGTCATAATTCCACTAGCAGCATTGGTGGGGGCGCCTATGTGTACGCAGGATCCAGTCGGTGCAACTACGATCAACCACGATGCCATTACCTTGATGATAAAGCTGTTGTCGAAGGAGCAAATTGTACTCATGCCAACTACCAACAGTGCCTACGGGACGGGTGACGAGAATAATTTCTGCACCGAGGAATCACCTCTGCGCCCGATCTCTCAGTACGCGATTGAAAAGGTGGGGATCGAGAAGGAATTGATGCAGCACGAAAATACCGTCAGCTTCCGCCTGGCTACCGTGTTCGGCATGTCACCACGGATGCGTATTGACCTGCTGGTGAACGATTTCACCTACCGTGCCATCTACGATGGTTTCGTGGTGCTGTTCGAGAGCCATTTCAAACGCAACTATATCCATGTCCGCGATGTCTCGCGCGTATTTCAGCATACTCTCAATAACTACGACAAAATGAAGGGACAGATCTACAATGTCGGGCTTACGGATGCCAATGTTTCCAAATGGGAACTCTGCGAGCACATCCAGAAGCAGGTTCCTAATTTTTCCTTTCTCGAAGCCCCGGTAGGAAAGGATCCGGATCAGCGCAACTACATTGTTTCGAATGCCAAGATCGAAGCAACTGGCTTTAAGCCTACTTACTCACTCGATATGGGTATCACTGATCTTATCAAGGGTTACACCATGATCAAAAATACTCGCTACGGCAACGTCTAACAAAAAGCATGTCGGCCACCACCTACGATTTCGTTGTTGTCGGTGCGGGGATTGTCGGTCTGACAGTCGCACGTGAACTTAAGCTGCGCACGCCGTCAGCTAGTGTTGCTGTTCTGGATAAAGAGGATACTATTGGCGCCCATGCCAGCGGTCGTAATAGCGGGGTGCTTCACTGTGGAATCTTCTACGGCAGCGATACGCTCAAGGCCAAAGTTTGTGCCCTAGGCGCTGCTCGAATGGCAGAGTTCGCCAATGAACACGGCATTCCTTACTTGAAATCAGGGAAAGTAATTCTGGCCAACTCAGAACAGCAGTTGCCGGTTGTTGAACGTTTAATGCGCAACGCGAGGGAAAATGGTATCAATGCGCAGCGGATCAACGAGCAAGAACTGCGTGAACTTGAGCCTTCTGCCTTACTAGGACCAGCAGCGATCTATTGCCCTGATACGGCGGTGATAAATAGTGTTGCCGTACTCAAACAGCTTCGTTTGTTGCTTGAGAAGCAAGGAGTTACCTTTCTTTTCGGATGGCAGGTGAAGGGGCTTCAGGCTTCTAATAAGCTTGAAACGACACAAGGCACGCTCTCGTATGGTTTCCTCTTTAACTGCGCAGGCGCCCATGCAGATACCTTGGCACGCCACTTCGGCTTAGCGCAGGACTATGCATTGATTCCCTTTAAGGGGATTTATTGGAAGCTTAGCCGGGAAGCAGATCACCTGGTTCGCGCAAATATTTATCCTGTACCGGATGTCTCTCTGCCCTTCCTGGGGATACATCTCACGAGAATTATCAGTGGCGATGTGTACGTTGGCCCAACTGCGATTCCGGCACTGGGACGCGAGAACTATGGAAAAATAAAGGGTATACGTCTCGGTGAGGCCCTGACTATTGGTAGTCTCTTGGCTTCAATGTACTTGGGAAATAAAAATAATTTCAGGCTGTTGGCTCATACCGAAGTGGAGAAGTACAGCAAGCATTGCTTCCTCACTGCTGCAAGGAAGCTTGTCCCGGCGTTACAAGAAAATCATTTGGTACCCACTTCGAAAACTGGCATTCGTCCGCAGCTTATCAACGTCAAGACCAAAAAAATAGAGATGGACTACATCTTCGAGCGAACCGACAGTTCAGTGCACGTGCTGAATACTATCTCACCAGCGTTCACCAGTTCATTTGCATTTGCCGAGATGATTGTCGATCAAAGTCGAGCAACCCCATGAAGTCATGTAAACTTCATATTTGATATGAAAAGGTACGAAGTCCCGCGCAACCAAGTGATGGGTGGCTCCGAGTGGGTGATGGCCAAGAAGGATTTTGATGTGTGGCAGGTTGCGATGCACATTTGCAGATTTACTAAGAACTAATCGGCGAATCATGAAGGTATTAGTAACGGGAGCGAACGGTTTTGTAGGCCAGGCGGTGTTGTTACGGCTCAATGGTATGAGCGACGTGACCGCGGTAGGAAGTGTGCGCCGTGCGCCAATATTTGGAAATACTGGTACACGTCTTGCGATCGTGAGCGAGCTATCAGCACAAACTGATTGGTCATTGGCCTTGGCTGGTGTACAGGCAATGGTTCATACGGCCGCTCACGGATCCCATGCTAGAGGCGGCCGCCACGATTCGCTAACTGAATTCCGCCGCGTAAATGTTGAGGGTACCTTGAATCTAGCGCGTCAGGCAGCTGCTATGGGGGTGCGGCGTTTTGTTTTTATAAGCTCGATCAAGGTTAATGGCGATCAGACTTTGCCCGGTCAGCCCTACACTGCTGATGATGTACCTGCCCCCATTGATTCTTACGGCATATCTAAGCACGAGGCGGAGAAGGGGCTGCATCAATTGGCGCAAGAAACTGGATTGGAAGTGGTCATCATCCGCCCTGTGCTAGTTTATGGTCCTGGGGTAAAGGGGAATTTCCGTACCTTGATGCGCTGGCTAAACCTGGGCATTCCCTTGCCGTTAGGAGCGATACAAAACCAGCGCAGCCTGGTTGCACTGGATAACCTAGTAGATCTGATCGTGACCTGCCTACATCATTCGGCGGGGGCTAACCAGACTTTTTTAGTGAGTGATGGCGAGGATTTTTCCACCACAGCTCTGTTGCGAAGCACCGCGGCAGCGTTGGGCAGATCGGCACATTTAATCCCCATGCCAGTACCGGTGCTGCGAATGGCTGCTCGCTTGCTGGGAAAAGAAGACCTTGCGCAGCGATTATGTGGTTCGCTGCAGGTGGATATCAGTAAAACACGGGCGGTATTTGGGTGGGCTCCGTCAGTGAGTGCGGATACTGCACTAAGGAGAACGGTTCGGGATTTTCTGGCTAAGTAGGCCAACTGATGAGTATGTTAGATTATATGTAATTTGGCTAGGCTTCCTGAAAAACAATATGATTCCCCGATTTGTTGATCACACAGAATAATAGCTGCCAATTCTGATCCCTGCCATTTTCTGTTGTTTCAATTTTTACAGAAACGGGTGGGGGAACCCCCTACAAGGATTGATAATCCTATGGTTAGAAGCGGAAACAGGTATAATCTTACAGCATGACTTCCAGTCTTTCTTTGCCCCTTATCACCGCACCATTATTCGTGTTTATGATGACGTTCAGCCTGATTTGGTGGCTGATCAAGGGCAGCACCTTCAAGATACTAGATCATCCCAATTCCCGTTCTCTCCATACCACGCCGGTCACCCGTACCGGCGGACTAGGGATGCTGCCGGGAATATTAATTTCCTGGGCACTTTTTCCTGCTGCGCT
>ENA-OSJC01003405-OSJC01003405.1-marine-metagenome-genome-assembly--contig:-NODE-3405-length-11378-cov-5.568357_pt1 | contig 11378 bp, 11 predicted proteins | sample MGYA00237885_ERZ534234 | MGnify/ENA primary metagenome ERZ534234 (study PRJEB26413, sample SAMN06343907) | marine metagenome | isolation source: coastal waters | place: Atlantic Ocean: West Antarctic... | reverse complement strand
CATTGGCTTTGGAATATTGTCAGTTTCTTCACTAATACGAGTACCGTACCCGCCAGCTAAAATAACAGCCTTCATATTTTGTTCTCCATATGATAGCAAGTCGCAATTACTAAATAACGTTCAACAACTTTTATTTCGATTTTGTGCCTCATACCAACATGCATTTTATAAATTATATGGACTATTAAAAAAATTTGTTGAATAATACCTGATTATATAAATCTGCAGGGTTACTAATACTACCTTGTCCTCTTCACTAATTCTTGTACCTAAGCCACCTGCCAATATTACTGCCTTCATAGTTTTTCTTGTTTTCTCATACCAATAATATTATCTCAATCTCAATTTTTCCAATGTTTCGCTATAGGAATCTCGTGTCTTTTTGGTAATAACATCATAAATCATATTCTTCTCTGATGGCCACAATATTGACCGATTTTGAAACGGAAAAATATCTAAAGTGCCAATATCTTTCTTATCGAGTAGGTTGCTCAGGCTTATTGGTATTATTTTCATATTGGATGCTTCACACAATGCGGTACTCGTCCAACCAACCACAAAACTAGGGCAAATATCTTGCATAACAGTTACTGCATCCCCTCCATTAACAACCTTTTCAAAATTGAATTTTTCTTTCCAAGTTTGAATACTCCAAGAAGATTTAAGAGGGTGTCTCTTAAAGAAAACTTTATAATTATGGCGTTTAAAAAGACCAATTAAATTTGAAAACTCTTCTGTCTCAATATATCCAGATATCGATGTAGGTAAAAAAATAATAACTGAACGGTTGTAGTGCTTTGTATCTTTAAAGGGGTAAATACACACAATAGATCCAATGTCAATATTTTCTAAATATTTTTTTTCTTCATCACTGTAAACATAAATTTCGCTATATCTAGGGTAAACATTTAAATCTATTTTTGACATTAGCCCATGATAAAAGTTAATTACTTTTAATCCATTCCTAATAGCTGCGTATGAAGAAAGTGGTACACCAGATGAGTAAATAATACAATCTGGATTTATTTTTTTTATTTTATAAAAAAAAATATCAAAAAAAGAGTAACTAGAAGTGTTTATGTAGCTGTATCGTAATATGGCCTTGTGAACGCCCTTGGGGAGGTTGCTTTTTAATACTGAAAAATATACTTGCATGGATTGATGGAAACTAACCAAGAAATCTTTTAAGGAAATCTTGTTAACTCTCATACAGTCCGTTAAATCAAAACCATTAATTTGGTAATTGCATGAATCATTTACATCAAATAATTTCTTAATATTGCTTATTTCATACCCCCCCCTACCAGAGTTAACTGTTATAGATGAAGGATGCAAACATATTGATGAGTCTCTCTTTAAAAAAAACTGTTTGAGATAAAAATAAAGCACTCTTGATATGGACTTTACGTACACATTTATATAGTGATACATTTTAAGGTCGTATACTTCAGTTATTCCGCCCTTATCAAACTCCCTAAATATTTTTTCAATATGGATATTTTCAAGCACCCACTGCTTATTAGGTTCTACAAAAAATACATTTTTTTTATCAATCATATAATTCAAAACTTAACAATTCTTAAGAAACTTCACTAAAAAGATATCAAACTATTCACTTAAAAATTTATTTAAGCTATTGCCTTACGGACTTTATTTAATAATTCATCTAACTCATTATCTGAAAAAGCAAGGTTAGGCCTTATACGAATTGTTTTATTATCTGTAGGATTTACCAGCAATCTATTTAAATAAGCATTTGTAACAAATTTATCTCTCACTTGTTTATTTGGAAAGTCAAATGCAATTAGATGTCCAACACTTCGATAATTTTCAAACAATCCTGACAGCTCTTTTTTAAATATTTTAGATTTATTCTGGACATTTTCTAAAAGTGAGTTTTCTTCTATCGCGTTAAGTATGTACTCTGAGCGTACTGCATCGATAAGGTCACCATCAAATGTTACTTCGAGCTTCCTATACTTAGTATTTATAGCTTCAGAATACTTGTCATTAACCATAATTCCACAAATTTGTGATTTTTTTCCAAAAATGATAATGTCTGGATTTAGTCCAATTTTACTAGAATACCACATTTCACCAGTAACTCCGAACCCTGTCTGAATTTCATCAACAATGAAGCAAATATCATTTTTATTACATAGCTCTTGGATTTTCTTTAACTTACCGATATCAAGGTATAAATCGCCTGCAGTACACTGTATTGGCTCTATAATTATTGAAGAAATATTATTAGTGATATTTTCTAATTTTTCTATTAATGCATCCAATGAGTGCAATTCCCAATTATTTTTTGGGAAATTAATCACTCTATTTTTTACTGAACTAATTTCAGAATCAGTTACAAAACCCCAACTATTAATACCGTGAAAACTATTTTTTACTCCCAGAACAATTGCCTTTGGATTCTTTTTATATTCATAACCGCATTTCAGTGCGGCCTCAACTGCCAATGCCCCTGTTGAGCAAAAATGTAAATTTTTATGAAAACTTATTTTCTGAAATTTGCTTTCAAAATCTGTGAGCTCGTCCGAATTGAATAAATTATTACACATCCTTAAATGGGCAATATGCCTTATTTTTTGATCAAAACTCTCGTTAAATACTGGATGGTTGTACCCAAGAGGCAAAGAAGAAAACATAGAGAATAAATCAAGAAAAGCACTGTTTGACCCCTTATCGAAAACATAGGAACCATAGCTCTTTTCAAAATCAATAGTTATATCAAATACAGTTCTTGCCATAATTTACAATTTATAAAGTCGATCAACAATCTTTAGCATTATACACATGAGCTACATCAGCTCGACTAACTGCCATTCGTATAGCTCTGCTAGAGCCTGACGCTGTTATTTTATGTTTACGATTTTTTTCCATAAAAACAATATCGCCCTGCACAATTTTCTTTACTTCGCCTTCAATCTCCCATTTCCATTCACCTTCAACTATATACCACCACTCATTCCAGTCAGGATGATGATGTCTTCTATTGCCCTCCCCTGGCATTTGACAAATAATTGTCATTGAGTTACTTTCAGTATCAATTACACGCTTACTCCAAGATATGTCCTTTGGCATAGTATTCAGAATGTCTGATAATGCTACCACTTCATTGTTAACATCGAATAAATCATTTATCTCAACACCATCTTTTGCCAAAATAGAAGGAACATCCACTTCACTTTTTTCTTTCTTATAATGCTCATAATATTGGGGTACAGTATTGCCTCGCTTTAAGGCAGATGAAACCACTTCGGCAAGTACAAAGTCCTCTTCATTATCAATATCAATCGTAGAATAACCCTTTAACTCATAAAATCCAATAGATCCATCGCCACTATGATAAGCTGCATTATACTTTTCAATATTTGTCTTAAATCTTCTCACTTCCCAGCCCATTAGTGAGCAAGCATAAGATTTAATAGGTTCTAGCAACTGGGATGGCGGTGTTTGTTTTGTTTGGTCAAAATTAACTGGATTACCTTTATAAATACACTCAATTTGAACATTTGAAACAGAAATCATTGTTTCAAAGTTACCATCCAGCATCGCCTTAATAAACCCATCAATTTCCTCTTTTGTAATAAAAGGAGAGGTTGCCAACAACTGGACTAGAATATCACATTCAACATTATTTATAAAATCAAGTGCAAAGTCATCATTTGTAGCCGTATCAGATGATAGTTCTTCAGGCCTCAGATAAAATTTTATATCTGATTCTTTTGCAATACCTTCAAACTGAGTTGACTCAGAATTTATGTAAATCTCATCAAGAAGAGAGGAGTCTTTTGCAGCATTAACAATATATTGAATAAGAGGAATCCCATCTATTAACCTTAAATTTTTTTTCTTAACTCTCTTACTCCCTAATCGAGCCGGAATCATTCCTATAATTTTCATATTTTTCTTTTGATTATTTTTTAGCAATTAATATCGACCCATGTTTTAGAGTTTTTGAATCTATGACAAAACTACTAAAATATTTTTTAGCATACTTCTCTATCCATTTGGTCGTGATCGGTGAAAATCCTCTGTCTTTAGAGATGGGTAAATCATTATTTGGCATGAATAAAATGGCCTCTCCCCCACGAGTAAGCACTCTAGATATCTCTTTGAGATAATCATATATATATTGTTTTTTTACCCTAGAAAAGGTATCCATAGAAAAAACCAAATCCACGGATCCACTATCGATACCTTTTAACTCGTTTCCATTAGAGACATAAAATTGTATATTTTTTACATGAGGATATTTTCTTGAAAAATACTCGATGAAGTACTTATTAATATCAACTGCAATAATTTTTTTTGCGGAAAACATGAATTGGGTCCATTTTCCGGAAAGAGTGCCAATTTCCAGCACAGTGCTTTCTTCATTAATCCTACTTAAAAGCAAGTCTTTTACCGCCCTATAATTTCCATGTCTATCATTTTCATCATCTGGATTACCCCACTCAAATCCAATAGGCCGATTCTCATTGTAATTTATAAGATACGCCTCCCAATGCCTCTTTTGAAATGTATGGGACATGATCCATTTACACTTTAACCAACTTAATAAATTTTTCAATATCTAAACACTCCCATTGTAGCGCTCTGGTTTAACTATACACAATAACATTTCTATACTTTTAAATATGCTTCTCATAATGAACAAACTCTTTCCTAGAATAATGAATATCTTCATTATTTATTATATTTTTCACCCAAAGCTTAATCTTCTTATCCAAAGTTAAGCCTTCATTAGTAAAAAACAATTTATTTGGATGATTTTCGAAAATTAGCGTCTGCTCCATATAATTTGGCGGGATTGTAGGAATATAAAGTTGCATTCTACCTATTTGATTTCCCACCATTGTTACTGGCAAAACTTCATGATAAACTTTACTTTGATCAAGAAATACAAGATCTCCATAATCATAATTGTCATCCATGTCAACAATCTTATTATCTATCTCGACTGATAGCCCTCCCCTTTCATAATCTTCACCTCTTTTAGTAAAGATGACAAAACAAGCCAACTCACCAAAGTTGTCAATATGGCGAAATTGAGAGTTTCCATTTTTGTACCAATAAACCGAGCACCACGAATGCAAATTTTGCAGCTTGGCTACCTCATTATAATTCTTTGGGTTTACTCCTTTAATCATGCAATATATTTGATAAAAATCATGGCTCTCATATATTCTATTTTTAATCATCATACAATGATTTAGTAAACTTGTTATAAATTTTGGGTACTTATATGGTGAGTTCTGATAATAAAAAATCCTATGATTTCCATCTTTGTTGGGCTTCATAAAACTTTCAGAATTTTGTGTTTTTGAATAAAAATCTCTAATCTTTATTGCAATATCCTTATCTATAAAATTTTTAATAACCACATGTGATTTTTTTGTATTAAATAGCTCGTCTGTCGCCATCTTTCTAAAATCAAGTTTATCAAATGTAGATTGATTGACGCTAAACTCTTGTGTTTTCTCATCAAAATTTAGAATTGTCTTATACATGTCTTATCCTAGAATTATGGTTAAATATTAAATTCTTGGATTTTTTACCAGAACTTAATATTATTTTATTCATAATTTGACACATATTTAATTTCGGAACTTGAATAAATAAAATCAGTTAACTTCATTATCTCTAATGCGTCCCTACTTGTCCCATTTTTTATATTAGATACACCATTAACAGCATCAATAAATTCTTTTAATTCTAGTCCCCATGATTTGTCATATTCATAATATGTAATTGATTCTTTTGGCTTGCCCATTGCAAAAGTTACATCTTCAAATTCACGTTTGCCAATAATCATTGTCTCTGGGGCATAACTTCTTGTAGAGGATAAAATTCCATCTAAATTAATATACCCGTTCTCAAATTCCATTTCTAAAAGGAATTTATGTTTCCATTGTGTAGCTGAAGAGTGTAATGTAGCAATAAGGTCACTATCAGACTTTAAAGTTAAAAATGCATTGTCTTCACATTCTATGTCCCAGAATGACGTTGTCAGGTACGAACTTAAGCACTCAAATTCATCATTTGCAAAATATCTAAACAGATCAAGCATATGTATCCCTTGATCTAAAAGGATTCCACCCCCAGAATATTTTTTATAATTTCTCCAATTATCATGAAAATCTATACTGCCAGCTTTTCCATATACGCCACGCATCCATAGCATTTTACCCAAACTACCTTCATTGATAATCTTTTTTGCTTCCATCACTGAATAATGAAAACGATGATTAAAGCCATACTTTAAAACTTTACCAGTCCTTTTTTCTACCTCAATTACCTCTAACATTTCTTTTGAAGTCATTGACGGAGGTTTCTCACAAAAAACATGTTTCCCTGCGTTTAAGGCTCGAATAACATACTCAGCAGCAACCGAAACATATGATGATACAATTACCGAATCGATATCTGTTTTTAGTAGTTCCTCATAAGTATCACAAAATATAATGCCATTATTATGATGCTTGGGATTCGTAATGTCATAAATTGAGATGAGCTCTGCATCATTTGATTCAAGTATAGACATTTCGCGTATTTTCCCCATCTTGCCGTAACCCGCTATACCAAATTTCAACTGCTTCATATCTAGTTAATTAATAATTTATAAAAAATTTAATGGATCCTTAGCATTGTCAAGCCCATTAATGGCCGCCATCCCCATTGCAAGAATGGCCTCTTCAGTGCTGCCGCCAATATGTGGTGTAATTAGCACATTGTCCATAGCTGCAAAAGTTGGATCAATTGGAGGCTCAATCTCAAAAACATCAAGTGCTACACCAGCAATCTTATTGTCAATCAACACCTCCTTCAATGTAGCTTCATCAATTAACCCGCCACGAGCAAGATTAATTAGTATTGCATTCTTCTTTAACATGTGAAGTCGATCTTTATTCATAATATTTTTTGTTGAATCATCTAATGGTAAATGTAATGTTACAACATCAGAATTTTTGATCAGATCATCCAAGCCAACAGGTGTAACGTTATTTTCTGAATAAAATTCTTTAAAATCTAGAATATCATAAGCAAGAATCTTGCAGTTAAAAGGCTTCAATAATCTCACAAGATCTTTACCGACGTGCCCACAACCTACAATGCCAACTGTACAATCAGATAATTGGCGACCCTTAACCTGATACCATTCACCTTTCCTGACCTCCGCATTAGCAAATACAGTGCGATGTAGCAGTGCTATTGCAAATGAAATTACCAGCTCAGAGACCGAACGTTTGTTCACACCTCCTGTCCAACCCAACTTTACACCGAACTTTTTCATTGCATGGAGATCGATCATATCTAAACCCACGCCATACTTCCCAATAGTATTGAGATCTGGCAACTGAGAAAGTATAGATTCATCAATAATCTCAAGTGCCGTAATAGCTTTGTCATGACCTCTAAGAAACTGCACTAATGTATCGCCCTTTAAAGTAAGGCCATCATCATTAAATTTTGCATCGGGATAACGATTAAGAACCTCTCCTCTCAACAGTGGATGCCTAGAGAAAGAACGTGAAGCTACAACTACTGAAGTCATTGTTATTGCTTGCCACCGTATTGGACAAAATAATCATTGATGACATTTACTAGCATGTCATTATTATCATACAGGCCGATGCCAATATGGCCTTCTTGATCAGGTAAGATTAAGCGTAGTTGTGTGGCACTATTTTTCTTATCTTTAGAGAGTGCATCCATTAAAACTTCAACACTAATATTGACATGCCGATAAGATTTATAATTCCGCTCCATTACTTCATGCATCCTTTCAAAGTGTTCTATTTTTGATACACCTAATTTTGCTGCTACATAATTAGCAATATCCATACCAATAGTCACTGCAATACCATGGGGAATGCCATAATTAGTTGCAGATTCAATTGCATGACCAAAACTATGTCCATAATTCATAACATTTCTTGGCCCTTGATCGAATTCATCAATTTCAATAAATTTTTTCTTCATCAACAAAGAATTGTATATAAATTTTTCCATAATAGATTGATTAGATATTATTTGTTCATAATTATCTGAAATCTTATCAAAGTCAGTAGGAGAATTTATTGCATGAACCTTAATCATTTCACCAACCCCAGAAAAAATCTCTTTTTCTTCTAATGTAGATAGAAAGTCAACATCTATAACAACTTTGTTTGGTGGAGTAAAAGTTCCTAAAATATTTTTAACATCTCCAGAATTAATAGAAGATTTAGACCCAATGCACGAATCTGATTGTGCGAGTAGCGTTGTTGGATAAAATACCCAAGGCAGCCCACGCATCAAAGTTGTAGCCAAAAAACAAGTAATATCTTGAATAATACCGCCACCTATAGCAACCAATGTTTGTTCTCTTCTGACTTCAAGTTTAACTAGAGCTTCAATGTAAGCAGGAAAACAATCTAAGGATTTATTTTCCTCTGTAGCCTCAATCTTTAGCACTCTCTCTGAATTTAAAATCTTACTAAGACGGTCTCCGTATAGTTTTGCAATATTTTTATCCACTATATAGATAGCATCCTCAATTGGGTCTCGATTCAACCGATCCATTCCGCTGCGTATAAAACTTACAGTATATTCTCCTTTATGCGACTGTATGGTAGTTTGATTAGACACGAGAAAAACCTCCGTCAATCATTATATTTTGTCCAGAAATGTAAGTATTTTCCTCACTCACCAACCAGCTTACCAAAGAAGCTATTTCACTCACCTGACCCAAACGTTTCATTGGTATACTTTTTTTAATTTCAGAAATACCTTTATCTCCTAATACATTCCTGGTTAAGTCTGTATCAATAAATCCAGGACCTACACTATTTGCAAGAATATCAAATTCCGACACTTCAGCTGAAAGTGCTGTTGTCATACCATCAAGGCCAAATTTACTTGCAGAATATAGTGCACGATACTCTTTGGAAATATTTCCAAAAATAGATGTTAAGTTTACAATTCGACCCCATTTATTTGTTTTCATATTAGGGAGAACAGCTTGACATAACTGAAATGGGGTACGTAAATTCACTCGTAAAATTCGATCAAAATCCTCGATATTGATAGAAGCAAATTTACCAATCTTGTTTATTCCTGCATTGTTAACTAAAACATCAACCTGTTTTTTTTTTAAAAATTCAACAAAAGTTGAAATTGAATCATCACAAAAAAAATCAACTGGAAAATAGCTTGCACCATCAGGATATTTCGCATTCTTTTTTGTCCCAGTGACAATTACATCCATGCCATCTTCTAATAAGCGTTCTGCTATTGCATAGCCAATACCTCTGGTAGCACCAGTAACAACTGCACAATATTTATTTTTATTCATTTAAGCTGGTCTTTAACATATTGCATTAAGTAGCTCGACACTAGATGGTCCAGCATCATATGTGCGTCTTCTGCTGGACCATATTCACCTTTTAATGTTGGCACATGTATAGATGTATCGGTCATTTTTTTTAACTTTCCACCATCAAAAGCGACCAATCCTACAGTAATGGCTTCTTTCTGCCTAGCAACATCTATTGCTTTAAGTAAGTTTGGTGAATTACCGGAAGCTGAAATAGCGACCACCACATCGTTTTTCTTCAATAAAGCAGCTAGTTGCTTACTAAATATGTATTCATAACCATAATCATTTGCAATTGCCGTAATTACGGCTTGATTATCACAAAGACTGATAGCCCGAAAAGGCACATTTGTTGATTTAGTGCCAATTAAAATATCATTAACAAAGTGACTTGCAGTCGCTGCACTGCCTCCGTTACCAATAAAATAGATTGATGAGCCTCTACTGCTAGCTGCAATCAAGGTATCAATAAAATCAGAAATTTCTTTAGACGATATTTTTCCCAGTATTTCTGTTAAATATTTAATATATGATTCTGCATATATTTCTTTGGAGTTACTTTGCTGATAATTTTCCATAATAAAATTGATTATATATTACAAATTAAGTGTCTATTTTCCAGTACATTTTTTCATATTCATCGCTTAATCTATCAAGGACGGATATTAATTTATTACTTACTTCTCTGGAAACGTCCTCTCTTCGGATGAGTAATTCCTCGCGTTCGTTTGTACCTTCTTGAGGTGGTACCCAGCCACAACGTTTATATATTTCTAAATCTATCCCATCTGCCACCATAGTTCTTGGAACATTTTGTTCACTCATCACTTTTCGAGTGCTAGTATTAATATTAGTTTCTAGAGCATCTGAAATTTGTTGTAACCACGGCTCTGGGTCAAGAACAAATGGTTCAAAAGGGATTGTCAATATTTTAGCCTGATATTTTTCTTTTAATTTTTTTCTTGCTATTTTAGTTCGATGGTTTAGCTTATCAATCAAATGTATCGCTCGTTCCATAGAGTTAGATTTTATGAAATTTTTTTCCCATCCATGAACATAGTAAGGTAACTCGCGCTCTTTGAAGGAATAATACACAGTGAAATCACGAACATCTTCAAGCAGGTGACTCATATTTAGCGCTTGCTGGCGAACCATATAAAGTGGGTGTCTTACAATTTCAATAAAAACACAACGATCTCTTAGAGCCTGCCAAATAGGTTCACTATAACTAAGTAAATTATGTACAGCAAAATTTAGAATTGGTCTCTCTTTTTTAATGATTTCTGGCAATTTCTCATCGCCTAGGCCAAAAAGGCGTTCAAAGTAGCGCGAAGGGTTGTGATTATTAATTACACTTGATAAATCAGTTGGGCGGAAATTAACATCACGCCCCATCATAGTATTATAAAGCTTTAGATCTGTTTGCATTCTTACCATAGTGCTAGCAGCATCTATTGGTATTTTATCTAAATAATATAAGGCACAAATATGTTCAACTTCGTAAGTGTAACTCAATAATTCGATGCGATCCATACTTGAAATTAATGTGGAGAATAAGGTTTTACCGCAACCAGGCAGGCCATCCACAAAAACTACTTTTTCCGCAAGATGCGCCTTTCGAGAAAGTATATTCATTACCAAGCTGTCCAGCCACCATCTACAACTATATTTTGACCTGTAACATAAGCAGACAAATTACTAGCTAGATATGCAATTGCTCCTTTAAAATCTTCTTCAACTGCCATTCTTTCCAATGGCGTTCTTTGTTCATATCGCTCTACAAACTGCTTTGGTTGATTCCGCCAAACTCCGCCTGGAGAAATTGAGTTTACTCTCACATCTGGAGCTATAGTAGTAGAGAGCCAACGTGTCAATTGTAGCAAGCCACCTTTGGATGCTGAATATCCAGCTGGGTTTCCCATATCAGTACCACTATATAATGAATAGTCTGGTGCATTAATACCATAAATAGATGCAATATTAATAATTGACCCATTGCCGC
>ENA-OSJC01003404-OSJC01003404.1-marine-metagenome-genome-assembly--contig:-NODE-3404-length-11380-cov-3.487481_pt1 | contig 11380 bp, 9 predicted proteins | sample MGYA00237885_ERZ534234 | MGnify/ENA primary metagenome ERZ534234 (study PRJEB26413, sample SAMN06343907) | marine metagenome | isolation source: coastal waters | place: Atlantic Ocean: West Antarctic... | reverse complement strand
AAGGTGACAGAAGTTTTTCATATTGGAGAAATGAATCTCCTTCAAAAAGTCTTTTCTTAGGATCAAATGGTCAAAAGCTAATAAATAGTATTTCAAACTCAGATATTTTTTATTATTCAGGAATAACAGCAGGTATTTTAGACAAATCCCAACAAAAAGAACTTGTTAAATTAGGGAAATCCTCTGTAGTATCAGCTTTTGATTTCAACTATAGAGAAAAGCTTCACTTTAAAAAAAAAGAAGCTCAATTATTATTTCAATACATTAATAACAATATTGATATTCATTTTATATCATATGATGATGTCAAAGAGTTATTTAATATAAACAACCCTAATGAAATCATTCAAATGGTTAGCAATAAAAAAAACCTCATTTTATTACGTTATAATAATCAAATATTATATAAAAATAAGTTAGAAGAAATAAAAACAATTACAGTCCAACATGATAAAGCATTGGACACTACTGCGGCTGGAGATTCTTTCAATGGATCTTTTTTAGCTTTAATGATGAATAATAAAAATATTTCAATTGAAGAAAATATTTTAAAATCACATTCAGTTACGCGAGAAGTAATTAAACATAAAGGTGCTATCATTGCTAAACGTTTTATGCCAAAAATATTAAACTAAAAATAAAGGAGCCCATTAAAATGAAAAAAAACTTACTAATAATGTCTGAGATGCCTAAATTTTTAGTATCTTTATTTGATGAATCTTACAATACTTTCAAAGTATGGGAACAAAGAGGCTCTCCAATAAATAATGATAATGAAGAATATATATCAAAAATTAAAGACGATATAGATGCAATTGCTGTCATGGGGGGAACTAAAATATCTGCAGAACTAATGAAAAGCATGCCTAATTTAAAAGTTATAGGCTGTTATGGCGTTGGTTATGATGCAATTGATGTAAACTTCGCAAAAAGCGCTGGAATTAAAGTGAGTAATACACCAGAAGTATTAAATGATGAAGTTGCTGACACTGCAATTGCATTAATGCTGTCTGTATATAAAAAAATTATTGATGCTGAAAAGTTTGCACGTAATAATTTATGGGCAGATGGAGAATTTCCGTTATCTAAAAAATTCTCTGGTACCAAATTAGGTATAGTTGGTATGGGGAGAATAGGTAAAGCTATTGCCAAAAGAGCTGAGGCTTTTGAATGTGAAGTATATTATCATTCTAGAAATATAGCAGATGTTAAGTATACGTATTTTAAAGATCTAAATGAATTAGCTAAAGAAGTAGATACTTTATGTATAATAACACCAGGTGGAAAAGAAACAGAAAAACTGATTAACCGCACAGTGTTAAATAATCTAGGAAAAAATGGTGTCATTATAAATGTTGCTAGAGGGTCAGTTATAGATCAAGAAGAATTAATTAATTGTCTAAAAACAAACGTGATAGCTGGAGCAGGTTTAGATGTATATACAAATGAACCACATATTCCCCAAGAATTAATTAATGTTAAAAACACTGTTTTACTTCCACATATTGGATCAGCAACTGTTGAAACAAGAATTGCTATGGGCCAATTAGTTTTTGACAATATTAAAGCATATTTTGATAATAAACCTCTAATTACACCAGTAGTTTAATATCAATTTCTCTGTTTTTTAGGTAATTCGATGCCGGCATTATGAGCGTATACCTTTGCAACTGCAGCATCATCTTCTTGTCCCAGTCCAGAGCCGGATGCAGCTACAAACTGTTGTAATGCAGCTGCAGTTATAGGTGCAGAGAAATTAGCATCTTTTGCAATATCTAATACAATTCCTAAATCTTTTGGCCAAATGTTAATTGACGACCTAGGAGTATAATCATCTTCTATTATATGAGGCACTCTATTTTCAAGCATCCAAGAACTACCTGCGCACTTTGAAATAACTTCTAAAAATCTTTTTGGCTCAATTCCTTGAGTGATACCAAATGTCAAAGCTTCTGCCATAGCAGCAATATGAACACCTGCAAGCATTTGGTTGACAGCTTTCATTGCAGAACCTGCCCCTGGAGTTTCACCAAATTCAAAAACAGTTTCAGATGTGGCGTCTAAAATAGGCTTGGCCACCTCACATGCTTTATTACTTCCAGAAATCATATAGGATAATTTGCCTTCTGATGATTTTAGTGACCCTCCTGAAATCGGCGCATCAAGATATAACAATCCTTTATCTTCAGAACTCAAAGCCATCTCTTTTGCAAAGTTTGGAGATACAGTAGTGCATACCATAATAAGTGTGCCTTCCCTTAACTTATTGGCAATCCCATCTTTACCAAATATAATATCTCTAGTTTGTTTTTCATTTAAAACTACAATAATAACTGCGTCGAGGTCATTAAAAGAAATACTTTCTTTAGCTCCACCTTCTTCCATAAGTTTTTTTTGTTGCACAAGGTTTTTGTCTTGGCCATAAACAGTATACCCAGAGCGGATTAAAGATTCCGCAATACCATAGCCCATTGATCCCAATCCAATAACTGATATTTTATTTATCATAATGTTTTTCCTAGTGATTATCTCTTGGAAGAGATCTTCTTACTTTTTGGTATTTAACAGCATTTTCTAAGACACCACCTTGAGCAAGTTGACCAACATGATTTCTATAAATTTCTTGCCATGGCGTTTGACTTTCAGGTATTTTTGGCACACCTAATTTCTTTCTTTCATCAAGTTCAGCTTTATCAACCAACATATCGGCAGTGTGATTATTTAAATCAATTTTAATAGTGTCTCCGGTTTTTAACCAAGCCAAACCTCCACCAACTGCACTCTCAGGAGATGCATTTAATATGGAAGGACTTCCAGAAGTTCCAGATTGACGACCATCACCAATACATGGAAGTTCTACAACACCTTTTTTAATCAAATCATCTGAAGGTTGCATGTTGACAACTTCAGCTGAACCAGGCCATCCTACTGTTCCAGCACCTCTAATAACTAGAATAGAATTTTCATCCATATTTAAACTTTTGTCATTAAGTCTGTCATGATAATCTTCAGATCCTTCAAAAACAATTGCTCTTCCTTCAAGGACACCTTCTGCGCCAGGCCGAGAAAGAAAATTATCTTTGAAACTTTGAGAAATTACAGACGTTTTCATTATAGCAGAGTCAAATAAGTTACCTTTTAAAACTATAAAACCTGCTCTTTCCATAAGAGGTTTTTGAAATGAGGTTATTACTTTTTCATCTTTACTTTTAATTCCCTTAAGGGCTTCAGATAGCTTTTTACCACTTACGGTTAGTGCATCACCGTGAAGTTTTTTATTAGCTAAAAGCTCAGCCATTACGGCCGCAGTTCCTCCTGCTCTATGATAACTTTCACACAAAAACTCTCCTGCTGGCTGTATATTTACCATCAATGGAATATCATAACCTATATTTTGCCATGCATCTGTTTCTAATTCTAAACCAATATGTCTTGCAATAGCAGTTAAATGAGGCTGCGCATTTGTTGAACCTCCTATTGCTGAATTAACAACAATTGCGTTTTCAAAAGACTCGCGTGTCATTATTTTTGATGGTGTTAAATCCTCTTTAACCATGTCAACAATTCTAAGACCAGTTTTATAAGCCATTTGCCCACGTTCTTTATAAGGGGCAGGAATATTTGCGTTTCCAGTTAAACTCATACCCAAAGCTTCAGCTATAGAGTTCATAGTTGAAGCTGTTCCCATTGTATTACAGTGACCATCGGATGGAGCTGAGGATGTAACAATTTCTATAAATTCTTCATAATCTATTCTACCTGCCGCTAATTCAACTCGACTATCCCAAACAGCGGTTCCAGATCCAGCTAATTTTCCATTGTGCCAACCATCAAGCATAGGGCCACCATTTAAAACAATCGCTGGCAAATCAACAGTCGCAGCAGCCATCAAACATGCAGGAGTTGTCTTATCACAACCAGTTGTTAAAACAACACCATCCAAAGGGTATCCATGTAAAATTTCGACTAGGCCTAAATATGCCAAATTTCTATCTAACGAAGCTGTTGGCCTTTTTAAAGTCTCTTGAATTGGATGCACTGGGAACTCAAATGCTATCCCTCCAGCAGTTCTAATTCCTTCTCTAATTCTCTCTGCCAATTTAATATGTACCCTATTACATGGAGATATATCAGACCCAGTTTGTGCGATACCTATAATCGGCTTTCCTGATCGCAATTCTTCTGGTGTTAATCCAAAATTCATAGATCTTTCTAAATATAAAGCAGTCATTCCAGGGTTTGATGGATTATCAAACCATTGTTGACTTCTATATTTTGGATTGAAATTTTTATCTGACATAACTCTTCTCCCAAGTAAAAAATAAAAAAATTGTTAACAAATTAAGTTTATATATTAGTTTAATAATAGTATGTATAATATATTCAATATAAATGTTTAAGAAATTCTAAAACAATCATACTTGATTAAAAGAAAATCAAAAGATAATTTAGTTTTTTTGTAATTTTTTTGTAAATTGGGAGAAAAAATAATGAGTGATGGTCCAAAATTAACCGTTTTGTTGAACGATAATGATAATGTAGCTACTGCGCTAAGAGATCTTGATGTTGGTGAAAGCACTCATAATATCAAAAGCATTAACAAAATCCCAAAAGGTCACAAAATATCATTAAAAAAAATAAATAAAGGTGAAAAAATTATTAAGTATGACCAATTAATAGGTATCGCAAGTAAAGATATTTTGATTGGAGAGCATGTTCATGTTAACAATATTGACTTCCAATCAACTGATCATGACTATGAATTTTCAACATCAATCAAATTACCTAACATAATTGAACCAGAAAAAAGACCAACATTTAAAGGTTTTAAAAGACCAAACGGTAAAGTAGGAACAAGGAATTATATAGGTATATTAACATCAGTTAATTGTTCTGCGACTGCTGCAAGAAATGTTGCTCAAGCATTCACAGATGAGAAATTATCTAAATACCCTAATGTAGATGGTGTTGTTTCATTTACCCATGGAACCGGATGTGGAATGGCAGATTCAGGAGATGGTTTCGATGCCCTTCAAAGAGTTTTGTTAGGCTATATTCAGCATCCAAATTTAGCAGGCATACTTCTAATAGGCCTTGGATGCGAGGCAAATCAAATTAAATTTCTACTTGATGCATTTGATCTTCATGAAAATCCATTTTTTAAAACTATGACACTTCAAGAAATGGGAGGATTAAGAAAAACAATTGATGCAGGCGTTAAATGTATTGAAAAAATGCTTCCCGAAGTTAATTCAATTAAAAGAACAGATCAATCTGTAGAACATTTAAGCGTTGCGTTACAATGTGGTGGATCTGATGCATGGTCAGGAATTACTTCAAACCCCTCTCTTGGACACGCTGCTGATTTAATAGTTAAAAATGGAGGCACTGCAATTTTAGCAGAAACTCCTGAAATATATGGTGCTGAACATATGTTAACAAGAAGAGCTATTACTCCTGAAGTAGGAAAAAAACTTATAGATAGAATATTATGGTGGGAAGACTACGTAACAAGAAATAAAGGAAGTATGGATAATAATCCTTCACCAGGAAATAAAGCTGGTGGTCTAACAACTATTTTGGAAAAGTCTCTAGGAGCGGCAGCTAAAGGTGGAACAACACCATTAAATGACGTTCTTCTTTATGCCCAAAAAGCAGAGAAAAAAGGTTTTTTATTTATGGATAGTCCAGGATATGATCCAGCATCAGTTACAGGGCAAATAGCTAGTGGATGTAATGTTGTTACTTTCACTACTGGAAGAGGTTCATGTTTTGGATGTAAACCCTCACCTTCAATCAAGATAGCAACTAATACTGAAATGTATAATAATATGGTTGAAGACATGGATGTTAACGCTGGAACAGTGATTACAGATAATAAAGATATTGAAGATGTTGGACAAGAAATTTTTGACTTAATTGTAAGAGTAGCATCAGGTGAAAAATCTAAATCTGAATCCCAAGGATTAGGTGACTTAGAATTTGTACCTTGGCAAATTGGCGCAACAATGTAAGGAATTAATATGATAGATTTAAAAGGAAAAACAGCTCTATTAACGGCGACAGGACAAGGCATAGGATACGCGACTGCCAAAGCCTTTTCTGCAGCTGGAGCATACGTAATAGCAACAGATATTAATGAGAAAACTTTGTCCTCGTTAAAAGATATTGTAAATGAAACTCATGTCTTAGATGTAACTGATCATGCAGCAATAAAATCTTTAGTTAGTTCTATAAAAGCACCTGATGTGCTTTTTAATTGTGCTGGTGTCGTCCATAGCGGGACAGTTTTAGAGTCTTCAGATGATGACTGGGATTTTGCTTTTAATCTTAATGGTAAAGCCATGTATCATATGATTAAAGAAATAATTCCTGTTATGTTAAAAAAAGGAGGTGGTTCTATTATTAATATCGCCTCAGTTGCCTCCTCAGTTAAAGGTGTTCCAAATCGATTTATATATAGTGCCTCAAAAGCAGCTGTTTTAGGTATTACAAAATCTGTAGCAGCTGATTATATAACTCAAGGCATTAGATGTAATGCAATATGTCCTGGAACAATTCAAAGCCCTTCCTTAGATCAACGTCTTACTGATATGGGAGATTATGAAAAAGCTAGAAAGGAATTTGTAGCTAGACAACCAATGGGACGTATAGGAGAAGCAGAAGAAATTGCAAACCTTGCTCTTTATTTAGCAAGTGATGCATCTGCTTATACAACTGGACAGTTTCATATAATTGATGGTGGGATGTGTATCTAAAGTTTTTAACTTATTAATTAATCTGTTTTATTTAAAATATAGAAAGGAAGTAAAATGAAATTATTACGTCACGGAGAATTTGGCCAAGAAAAACCAGGAATAATTGATCAAGATGGCAAAATTAGAGATCTTTCCGATCATATCTCAGATATTAATGGAGATACAATTTCTTCTGATGGATTAAAAAAAATATCCACAATAGATTTATCTTCTTTACCAATAGTTCCAGATAACACTCGCTTAGGTGCATGTGTAGGAAGCGTTGGTAAATTTTTATGTATTGGTTTAAATTATTCAGACCATGCAGCAGAGAGTGGATTGCCAGTCCCAAGTGAACCTATTCTATTTTCTAAAGCAACTTCTGCAATTGTTGGTCCTAATGATAATGTTGAAATACCAAGAAATTCATCTGAAACTGATTGGGAAGTTGAACTAGGAATAATTATTGGAAAGAAAGCAAAGTATATTAATGAAGGTGATGCCGAAGATTATATAGCTGGATATTGTGTCATAAATGATGTTTCTGAAAGAGCCTTCCAAATCAAAAGAGAAGGTCAATGGACCAAAGGTAAATCATGTGACACTTTTGGACCAACGGGTCCATACTTAGTTACAAAAGATGAAGTTTCAAATGTTCAAAACCTAAATATGTTTTTAGATGTTAATGGTAAAAGAATGCAAAATGGATCTACAAACACTATGATTTTCTCAGCAAAACATATTGTTTATTACTTATCTCAGTTTATGAGTTTACAGCCTGGAGACATCATAGCTACTGGCACACCCCCAGGAGTAGGGATGGGAATGAAACCTTCTTTATACTTAAAGGTAGGAGACGTAATGAAACTTGGTATTGAAGGATTAGGAGAGCAGACACAAACTTGTATTCAAGGTTAAATAGTATAATTATTTATTTTTTGGAGGTTTGGTTAATTTAACAGCAATAAAACCAATCCTCCTCTAATTATATATTAGGCGAAAAATCAACTAATTAAACTATTTAACTAATTTAGACGCAAAAAGAGCTCTTTTTGTAATTTCTTTATAGTTTTCTATATTAGAAGGAATTATCCAACTTCCTCCAACACAAATTACATTTTTTTGTTTAAACCAAATCTTAACATTATCCTCATTAATTCCACCTGTTGGACAAAACATGATTTCAGGAAATGGTCCTTTTAAAGAATTAATATATTTAATACCTCCAGCTGCTTCAGCAGGGAAAAATTTGAAACATTTATATCCTAAATCTAATAATTGCATTATATCACTTGAAGAAGAAACACCAGGAAGAAAAGGGAAATTTATATCAATAGCGTTTTTTGCCAAATCATAAGTTGACCCAGGACTTACCGCAAATGAAGCTCCAGCATTTTTAATGCTTATAAAATCCTTTTTATTTAAAACAGTACCTGCCCCAACTATTAAATCTGGAAATTTCTTAGATATAATTTCAATCACATTTAATGCACATGAAGTTCTTAATGTAATCTCTATAGTATTCAGATTTCCTTTGATAAGAGCTTCAACTAAATATTCAACTTTATCAATTTTATCTATTACTAAAACTGGCATTACTGGAGATTTTAATAACATTGACTTGATATTATTATGCACAGAATCTCCAAATAAAAATTATTTTTATATTTAACATTATAACTAAATATGTTGTTATATGAAAATCTTCAATAATTAATTTTTAAAAGAGGCTTTAATGAAAATTCTAATAATGGGTGGTGCTGGAATGGTTGGGCAAAAACTGCTTAATCTGATACTTAAAAAACAAGAATTAAGAAATAAAAAAGTTAGTGAAATAACTTTATTTGATATTATTAAAGCACCATACCCTGAGAATTCTTCTATTCCTATTATAACAAAATCAGGTGACATTTCAGACCCAACAGTTAGTAATGATATAATCTCTTCTAAACCTGATGTTATTTTTCATTTAGCTGCAATTGTATCAGGACAAGCTGAACAAGAATTTGATTTAGGTTGGAATATTAATGCAAAAGGCAGTTGGGGGTTATTTGAAGCAATAAGATCTCAAGGAGATGAATATTGTCCTAGAGTTGTATTTACTAGTTCAATTGCAGTTTTTGGTGCACCATTTCCAGATAAAATCCCTGATGATTTTTTTACAACACCCTTAACATCTTATGGAGCGCAAAAGGCTATTTCCGAACTTTTATTAGCTGATTATTCTAGAAAAGGAATGATTGATGGAATTTCAATTAGACTTCCAACAATATGCGTAAGACCAGGGAAACCTAATCTTGCTGCCTCTGGTTTTTTCTCTGGAATTATAAGAGAGCCTCTAAATGGTAAAGAAGCAATTCTGCCAGTAGATACTGATGTTAGACATTGGCATGCAACACCTCGTTCTGCAGCTGGATTTTTAATCCACGCAGCAGAAATTGATACTAAAAAGCTGAATAACAGAATAACTTTAAATATGCCTGGGCTGTCAGCAACTGTGCAAGAACAAATTGATGCGTTGGAAAGAATTGCAGGTCATGATGTTGTGAAATTAATTAAACATCAACCTGATCCTGTAATACAAAAAATTGTAAGTGGTTGGGCAAGAGATTTTGATACTCAAAGATCTATTGATTTGGGATTTAAAGCAGAAACTAGCTTTGACGAAATTATAAAGATTTATATTGAAGATGATTTAAAAAAATAAAATCATTGACTTAATATATGTATTTATAATGAAAGTTTAAAAATTATGTGGCAATTCTGGATAGATAGAGGTGGAACGTTTACAGATATCGTTGGTTGTAAACCAGATGGAACTCTTGTCGTAGATAAATTATTATCAGAAAACTCATCTCATTATAAAGATGCTGCGGTTGCAGGTATTAAAAAACTATTGAACTTAAGTCAAAATGAAAGAATACCTGTAGATAAAATATCATCTATAAAGATGGGAACTACTGTTGCGACTAATGCACTATTAGAAAGAAAAGGTGATAAAACATTACTTTTGATTACTAAGGGTTTCGGAGATCTTCTAAGAATAGGTTATCAAAACAGACCTTTGTTATTTGACTTAAACATCAAACTTCCTGAGCTACTTTACGATCGTGTTTTTGAAGTTTCAGAAAGATTAGATTCAAAAGGAAATATAATAAGAGCTCTTGACGAAGAAAGTGTAAGAGATACGTTAAGAAAGGCTAAGTTGGATGGTATAAATAGTGTTGCAATAGCCTTTATGCACTCATATTTAAACCCTATTCATGAAGAAAAAATTGCTCAAATAGCATCAGAAGAAAAGATTTCTCAAATTTCTATTAGTTATAAAGTATCACCTTTAATGAAATTAGTTGGAAGGGCTGATACTACAGTAGTAGATGCATATTTATCTCCTATATTAAGAAGATATGTAGATCAAGTTTCAATAGAACTTGATAGTTCAAAGTCTACTAAACTAATGTTTATGCAATCAAATGGTGGATTAACAGATGCTAATCTTTTCCAAGGCAAGGATGCATTATTATCTGGGCCTGCAGGAGGAGTCGTGAGCATGGTTCAAACTGGAATTCAAGCTGGCTTTAATAAACTAATTGGTTTCGATATGGGCGGCACATCTACTGATGTATGTCATTATTCAGGTGAGTACGAAAGATCATTTGAAACTGAAGTAGCAGGAGTCCGAATTAGAGCACCCATGATGCAAATTAACACAGTAGCTGCAGGAGGTGGATCAATACTTTCTTTTAAGGACGGACGTTTTCAAGTTGGCCCTGAAAGCGCCGGTGCAATTCCAGGACCAGCTTCATATGGTAAAGATGGGCCCCTTACGGTGACTGATTGTAATGTATTATTAGGAAAATTAAATCCTGAGTATTTTCCTAACGTTTTTGGTAAGTCAGGAAAAGAACCTCTTAATACTAAAATTGTAAAAGATAAATTTTTATTAATGTCTCAAGAAGTTTCTAAAAAAACTGATGGTTTACAGATAGATATATTTTTACTTGCTGAAGGATTTCTTAAAATTGCAGTAGAAAATATGGCTAATGCAATTAAAAAAATATCAATACAACGTGGGTATGATGTTACAAAATATACTTTGAACTGTTTTGGTGGAGCTGGAGGACAGCATGCCTGCCAAGTTGCAGATTCTTTAGGTATAACTAGTGTATTTCTTCATCCATATGCCGGAGTACTTTCAGCATACGGAATGGGACTTGCTGAAATTAGATCTATAAAAGAAAGTCATTTTGAAAGTGACATAGAAAACATAAATGAAGCTGAAAAGTTAATTAAAAAATTATCTGTTAAAAAATCACAGCAAAATTAAAATAAATAGCAATGATATAATCAAAGGAGATGTTTTTATAGCTTTGCCTGGAAAGCATTTTCATGGAAATAGATTTATTAACGAAGCTTTTGCTAATGGGGCTAAGTTTATAATAACAGATATAGAAAATAAAAAAACAAATAAAGACATGAATGTTTTTGTTGTTGAGGATATTATAAAATATTTGTCTTCATTGGCAAATTGTAAAAGAACAATGTTTAAAGGGGTCGTCATAGGAATAACTGGCAGTATTGGAAAGACAAGCGTAAAAGAGAATCTTAAATTTTTATTATCTAAATGCTCAAAAGTTTCTGCA
>ENA-OSJC01003403-OSJC01003403.1-marine-metagenome-genome-assembly--contig:-NODE-3403-length-11385-cov-3.787230_pt1 | contig 11385 bp, 9 predicted proteins | sample MGYA00237885_ERZ534234 | MGnify/ENA primary metagenome ERZ534234 (study PRJEB26413, sample SAMN06343907) | marine metagenome | isolation source: coastal waters | place: Atlantic Ocean: West Antarctic... | reverse complement strand
CTAATGACAGCATTGAGCAACGCTGGCCTAAGCTATGGGGCACCAGGTGGGGCATTCTACATTTATACAAATATTTCTACCACAGGGATGAAGGCTAAACTCTTCTGTGAAAATTTGCTGCGTAAAACTGGTGTGATGGTTTTTCCGGGTGATATGTTCGGGGATCCCAACAGCGACTTCATCCGTATCTCATACCTGCAACCACTGCCAGTCATCCAAGAAGCGATGAAGCGGATCAAAAGTTTTATCAAAGCGCATAAAGAGGCGACCGGATGACCAATTTGCAACCTAATCCAGATGAAAAATTCGTTGGCATTCAGGTCAGCCCAATCAGCTTTATCGACGAAGGTGTAGATGTAGTTCTGGACACGCTGCAAAACCGCGTTGGCGTCAATGTGTTAATGCTTGGCACGGTCAGCTGGCTTGGCCTCAAAACTGGACGTAGCATTGCTCACGCCATTGATGGCTGGCCAGACCACGGCGTACCCGAGCCATTCACCATGAAGGGTGGCGCCTACTTTAACCCAGACCCACGCTATTATTCCAAGACCCTGATTAAAAATTTTCGTGCCACAGATAAGGAGATGGAGGGGATTGATATTCTCAACTTAGTCATTCCCAAAGCCCACAAACGGGGCATGAAAGTTTATGTCGAACTGATGGAACCGTTTTTTAAATACGCAGGCCATGGGTCAGTCAACAATATAGAAATTCCCAATCTCGCAACCTGCATGGAAGTTGATGTTTTTGGCATTCCCATTTACGCTTATGCCGAGGTTGAAGACGTCAAATTACTGCATGCTGCAAACATCATGGCGCAATATTTAGACAATGATGAAGATGGAAAAGTTGACAATCCTTTGCTCATTGAAACGCTTATCGAGAACCATGCGGCATTATTTATGTGGAAAAAAATGTCCCAAGTGAATCTAAACGCACAAGATTTAGGTGCTGACGAATCACGCCCTGAGTGGCATACCAATGGTCATATAGGCCAATTTGATGCCACCTTGGAGGAGGTTTGGCATGTTATTAGCCATACGGGGTATGCCCATGCCTATCCCACTGTTTTTGGTGAAGAAGCACCCACCCAATTGACCGAGGCCATGGACCTTGCCAGAGGAGGACATTTTATTAATATACCCCATCCCTATCCCATCCAAGCATGGTATACTTACGACGATCATACTTGTGAATACGAATGTATGGCCGGTGAATATATATATTGGGCCCTAACTTCAATGCTTGGCGCACAAGAAAATAGACTCCAAGAAATCTCACAAGAATGGGATTTAAATTCAAATGAGTTGGTAAAAAAAACAGATAAAGCCATTTATTCATTGTTATCAAATCCTGAATATAGTTTTCCGCAATCACTTCCCGATGGCACTTACCGGAGGTAGTTATTTTTTTATATCAAAGAACCAAAACGTACCAACTTCAAAAAAAATTAATTTTATTATAAATTAAAAAGCTTATTTTTATTGGCCACTCAGTTGATCATAACATAAATGAATCCCTTTATTTACCTCACTTTTCATGGAGCTAAATTATTCAAGCAAACTCATACCCAATGTGGTTTTATTGGTATTAGGTGCTCTCGAAGCTTTTGGAGGATTGTATTTTGATGACAAAAGAACTAAAAATGATTTTACCATTGAACTCTTAAGTCTTACTATTTTACCTACGATCATACAGCCTAGTATCTTTTTCCTTGTGATAACGCTCATGGAAACCTGCCTTCCCTCCTTTCAAAATCATTTCATAACGCTTTTCTTTGGATGGCATTTAGCTGCTTTTCTCTTATTCGACGATCTCACACAGTATGGGTGGCATAGATTTTCACATAGTAACCGGACGATGTGGAAATTGCACAGACCCCACCATATCATAGAGGAAATGGGCGTATTGGTAACCTATCGGAATGCGCTACTGTATTATGCATTGATGCCCGGTATATGGTTATCTGCCGTCATGATTTATATGGGAATGGGAGATATGTATCTTTTTTATTTACCTTTCAAACTTGTCGTTATTTCGCTAGCACACAGTGAAACCCGGTGGGATCGATTCATGTATAAATATAAATTTCTAAAACCCATAGCTTGGGTAATTGAAAGGACTATTTCCACTCCAAGTACGCATTTTGCACACCATGGATTAACCGCTGAGGACGGCATCTCTCATCCCAATGGGAATTTTGGCAACCTACTTTTTATTTGGGATGTGATTTTCGGTACTGCGAAAATTACCAGAAAATACCCACAGCGCTTCGGTGCTTGGAATCAGTTAAAGGAGACCTGGTATGTTCAATTATTATTTCCATTGATGCGCTCGAAGGACCCTGCGAGTGAATTGCATTCGATCAAAACTAAAAACGATTATGACCCATCCATAGATTACCAGGAGTTCAATAAATAAGATGTCTTATTTGTAAATCTGAAAAATAACATTTGTGAAGATCTCGGATATAAAGTATTCGCTCTGAGCGGAAAGAATCTTCTGTCCCATGAATTTAAGCGTTGACAATCGGCTAGAATTAAATGTGGGCTCCCTAGAACAAGGTCTCTATATTTTAAAAATCAGTATTGATGAAAAGATAGCGCCTTTAAAATTTCATAAGGAAAATTAGAAAAGTAACTCAAAAAATTAATGTTTATTTCACTTTAAGTAGATGTTTCTAACTCATTGTTTCATTGTTATTTAATGATTTATCCACATATGATTAGGGTCTTGATGTGGATAAATTACTTAATTTTTTGAATTTTTTTTTCTCAACTCGGGTTATATTACCTGTAGTAAGAATTCAAGATAATCTTATGAAAAACTCTAACCTAATGAACCACCAATATCTTAGAATTGCCAAAAAAATTTACAATGAGGAACAATCTTTTCCATCTGTCTATCGTGAATTAATTAAAGATATAGAACCCGATCTGGCCATCACAATCATCGATGAGTTAAAGAAAAAAATGCTATCTACTAAAAAAAATTCTTTACAACTCACTTAATATTGCTCAAGTAGTTCATATAGCGATTTCCATTTTTAGGCCTTAGAAAGTTCAATGAAATGTATCCGTTATTTTGACTGGGCTTTTATCCAGCGTTCCGGAAGTTCCCCATTGAGTGCCGTTTTATAGTCATTATAACTGCAAGGGATCATTTTATTTCTTAGAAAAACGCTTTTATGATTGATTTCCGTAATTTCCATCCACCATTTTTCTGACAATTTACTCTTGAAGAATCTAATATCACCAACCCCTTCATTCAGCGTTACTTCGTAAGTAAGGTAATCGCTCGATGTAAAATATTGATTGCCCTTCCTATTAAAAACGCCATCAATAAAATACCAAATCATCGTAGCTACTACTTGTGCCGTTTTATTATCCTCAGCCAACTCTGCCGTCATATTATAAAAGCCAATAGAACTCAATTTATTATTTAAACCGGCATACCAACACAATTGGCATGCCTCCTCTCCTGAAAAACCGAAAACATTAGGATTTAGGGTATCTGGACAATAAATACTCTGAAGCGCTGATAAATCAAAAGAAATAAGGTCTGCGTCCCGAATGATAGGTTCGGTCTCTTTTATATTACCCTTAAATTCACCCAATCGATAGGCGTCAAAACCCAAGGTTTCGAGCATATTTAACTTGCTTTCCTTTAAGAGATATGATTGGTAACCCAAATGAATGTAGTTAAATAAATAATTAGGGTTATGTTTAAATATGGTTCCTAGATAGGAATCTGTTGGGTTTTCAGATTCTTCTAAATCTAATTTCGCATCTATACTTAGGAGTGTAAGCAATTTCCCTGTGGACTCATAACTTAAATATTGGCCCAAAGTCATGTTCTGAAGCCCACCCAAAATAATAGGTAATATTTCTTGGCTTATTAAATATTCACATACCTCCTTGAGTCTTAAATTAGTTTCTTCAAAAGAAGGGCCCTTTCTCAGATCTCCCAGATCTACTATACCATGATGATTCAATCCAATAGTAAGTGGATAAAGGGACCTTCTTATGCGATTAGGGACCTCCGAGAGATCCTTGGCTACCAAATATCCTCTGCCCTCATTTAATCCTATTAGGGCCACGCGCATTCCCTTCAAGTTTATTTTTTTATCTGTATGGAGATACGCAATGTTTTGAAATACACTCGGACTGAGTGCTGAGTCTATGATCGACTCGTCTACAGGGTCAAAAAAAAGTTTTAAATCCATAAAGAATATTTAAAACAAAAAAAGGGAAATTTTTTATTCCCCTTCTACAAATTATTCAAATTTTTTCAATGTTTAACCTCCAAAATCATCAAATCGGATATTCTCATCTGGTATACCAAAATCTTCACCCATTTTCTGAACAGCTACATTCATCAAGGGAGGGCCACAGAAATACAGTTCAATATCTTCAGGGGCTTCATGTTTAGACAAATATTGATCAATAACCGCTTTGTGTACAAATCCTAAAAATCCATCCCCCTTATCATCCTCAACATCTTTTTTAACTGTCCAATTATCTACCTCTTGTGGCTCTGATAAAACAATGAAAAATTTAAAGTTGTCAAACTGTTCTTCCAAACGATAAAAATGATCTAAATAGAACAATTCACGTTTTGACCTTCCTCCGTACCAATACGTTACTTTTCTACCCGTCTTTAATGTTTTGAACAAGTGATAGAGATGGGATCTCATAGGCGCCATTCCGGCACCACCCCCAACATACAGCATTTCGGCTTCTGTTTCGTTAATGAAAAACTCTCCATAAGGTCCTGAAATAGTCACTTTATCACCCGCTTTTTTTGAGAATATATATGAGGAAGCAATACCTGGATTAACGGACATCCATCCGTTTTTTGCTCGGTCGAATGGCGGCGTAGCAATACGTACATTGAGCATGACTTCTCGTCCTTCAGCAGGATAAGATGCCATTGAATAGGCCCTTGTAATCACCTCTTCGTTCTTCATTTTCAGATCCCATAATCCAAACTTTTCCCATTCTAACTGAAACTTATCAACCTGGTCGTGCTCTTCTGGATGTGCGTCAATATTGAGGTCTTTGAAATCTATTTCACACTCAGGAATTTCTATCTGAATATATCCCCCGGGTCGATAATCCATATCTTCGGGTAATTGCACCACAAACTCTTTGATAAACGAGGCAACATTATGATTTCTAACCACGGTTGCCTCCCACTTCTTAATACCAAATATCTCATCAGGGATTTTGATATTCATGTCTCCCTTTACTTTTACTTGACAGGCCAACCGCACATTTTCTTTTTGCTCAGTCCGCGATAAGTGACCGACCTCTGTGGGTAAAATATCTCCCCCTCCGTCAAGAATTTGACATTTACACATCGCACAAGTACCTCCGCCACCACAGGCAGAAGGTAAAAATATTTTTTGAGAGCTCAATGAACTCAATAATGAGGTTCCAGCTGAGGTTACCACCGGATGCTCTGTATCTCCATTAATGATCAAGTTCACTGGACCTGATTGAACCAATTTAGATTGTGCGAAAAGTAACACAAAAACTAGCAGTAAGATCACTGCCGTGAAGGCGAAAATTGAAGTTAAGACTATAGATGTCATCGGAAAAAAATGAATTTGCGTTTTGAAACACAAATATAAAAGATATCCGTAAACGATAAGCGCATTTAACCTTAAAACTTACACTCGCACATTTTTTTATGCTCCGTTAAAAATCAATGCTAAAAGCGTTGATATCTTGTTTTTGAGTTGTCGGCGATCCACAATAAAATCTAAAAATCCATGATCTAACACAAATTCTGAGCGCTGAAATCCTTTTGGGAGGTCTTTGCCAATCGTTTCTCTAATAATTCTTGGCCCCGCAAATCCGATAAGTGCTCCGGGCTCAGCGATGTTAAAGTCACCTAACATGGCAAATGAAGCCGTCACACCACCTGTAGTTGGGTCTGTTAACAAGGAAATATAGGGTATTTTTTTCTCCTCGAGTAAGGTTAACTTACTCGAAATTTTCGCCAATTGCATCAAAGAAATACCAGCCTCCATCATCCTTGCCCCACCGGATTTAGATATTATTAGGATTGGGATATTATTTTGATAAGAATAATCTATCGCTCGAGAAATCTTCTCTCCTACTACCGCGCCCATCGAACCCCCTATGAAGCTAAAATCCATACAGGCAATAACAATCGGTTTCCCTTTGCTCATACCATGAGCCGTTCTAACAGCGTCTTTTAACCCTGTTTTTTTTTGGGTATCCACAATGCGATCTGAATATTTTTTTGTGTCTTTGAAATTCAAAGGATCAGCCGAGGACATCAGCGCGTCCATTTCTTCAAATTTATTGTTGTCAAATAAGATTTCAAAATATTCCTTTGACCCAATTTTTACATGATAATCATCTTCTGGACAGACATAGGAATTTTTTTTAAGTTCACGCATGTGAATGATGTGTCCATTGGGAGTCTTGTACCAAAGACCGTCAGGTGCGTCTTTTTTATCCTTTGTAGAGGTCTGTATACCCTTATCTTTTCTGTTAAACCAAGCCATAATAAATTGAAATGAATAACAAATTTATATTAAAATATATGTTGACATTTGAGCCGCTCTTTATTTATGTAAATTCTCTTACTTAACTTCTTCGTAATCAATGTAATCACCTCCCTTAAAGCCCTCCGGTTTTTTTGGTATATGTTCGATATCAACATTGCTGTCTGGTGCAGAATACTTGCGCCCACCCCCCGTATTTGATGCTCTTTTAGACTGCGTAGCTCCAATAAATAATATTTTAAATAGAAAGCCACCTACCTTATAAATGAGATAGAAAATGAAACTTAATATGAGCAGGAACTTTATCATTTGATAATAATTATCTACTCAAGTAAAAATTACGCTCATTATAAATTTTCAGAAAATAATCATCCATCAAATCATCAATAAAATAGATCGACTCACCGGTTGATTTCATTTCAGGCCCAAGCTCTTTATTGACATTAGGAAATTTATGAAAGGAGAAAACCGGCTCCTTAATTGCATAGCCTACTTTTATCGGTTTAAAATCAAAATCTGTGACTTTTTTCTCCCCCAACATTACCTTGGTAGCAAAATTCACGTATGGTTCTTGATAGGCCTTACAGATAAAAGGCACCGTTCTGGAGGCTCTAGGATTCGCTTCGATGATATAAACCTTATCCTTTTTTATGGCAAATTGAATATTGATGAGACCAACCGTTTTTAAGGCCACAGCAATTTTAGCGGTATACTCTTCGATTTGTCGAATGATAAAATCTCCCAAATTATAAGGGGGCAAAACAGCATAAGAATCCCCAGAGTGGATCCCTGCCGGCTCAATATGCTGCATAATTCCAATGATATGAACATTTTCTCCATCGCAAATAGCATCTGCCTCCGCCTCTATAGCTCCTTCTAAAAAATGATCGAGCAGTATTTTTCCATCAAGCTTCTGACTCAGTAAGTTCACCACATGATGTTCTAATTCATCTTCATTGATGACTATTTTCATGCTTTGCCCTCCTAAAACATAAGAAGGTCTAACTAAGAGCGGAAAACCAATTTCCTTGGAAAGCTCAATCGCTGAAGCAGCATCCGTAATGGTCCCATACTCGGGATAAGGTATTTCTTGCGCTTTCAGAAGATCCGAAAATCTCCCCCGATCTTCTGCAAGATCCAACGCATCAAAACTTGTACCCAAAATTTTGATCCCATAGCGCTCCAACTTTTCCGCAAGTTTAAGTGCCGTTTGACCGCCGAGCTGTACGATAACACCCACCGGATTTTCCAATTTGATTATTTCATAAATATGCTCCCAAAAAACGGGTTCAAAATACAGCTTATCCGCTACATCAAAATCCGTAGATACCGTCTCAGGATTACAATTAATCATGATGGTCTCATAGCCACATTCTTTGGCTGCCAAAACACCATGAACACATGAATAATCAAATTCTATTCCCTGCCCGATGCGATTGGGTCCTGAACCCAAGACTACTACTTTTTTACGATCCGATGAGATGGACTCATTCTCCTGATCGAAAGTCGAATAATAATAGGGCGTTTTGGCTTCAAATTCTGCCGCACAAGTATCCACAATCTTGAAAATTCTTTTGATCCCTGCTGCTTCTCTTTTATCAAAAACTGCACTTTCTAGACAATGGAGGACATGGGCAATTTGTCGATCCGCATAGCCTTTCTCTTTGGCCTTTCTGAGCAAAGCATCAGGCAAAGTGTCCAAAGAAAATGCTTCAATTTCATTTTCTAGTGAAATAAATTCTTCTATCTGACTTAAAAACCAAGGATCGATACTCGTCAACTTATGAATCTTATTAAAAGGAATCCCAAGTTTGAAAGCATCATAAATATGAAAAAGGCGATCCCAACTTGGGTTTTCTAAACTGTAAAGTATCTTGGATTGATCGGTAAGCTCTCTTCCATCTGCTCCCAACCCGTTTCTCTTGATCTCAAGAGATTGGCAAGCCTTTTGTAAGGCTTCTTGAAAATTACGACCAATACCCATGGCTTCTCCCACCGCTTTCATCTGAAGACCTAAACGACGATCGGACCCTTTAAACTTATCAAAGTTCCATCTTGGAATTTTCACAATCACATAATCAATGGCCGGCTCAAAAAAGGCAGAAGTTGTTTTAGTGATTTGATTCTGCAGTTCATCTAAGTTATAACCAATGGCCAATTTAGCCGCAATTTTAGCTATCGGGTAACCCGTTGCCTTCGAGGCCAGTGCTGAAGAGCGGGAGACCCGAGGATTGATTTCAATACCAATAATTTGATCGGTTTCAGGATGCACTGAAAATTGGACATTACAACCCCCAGCAAACTGGCCGATTCCGTTCATCATTTTAATGGCCAAATCGCGCATTCTCTGATATACCGTATCTGACAAGGTCATGGCTGGCGCCACCGTTACCGAATCCCCCGTATGAATACCCATCGGATCAAAATTCTCAATAGAACAAATGATGATCACATTGCCTATGTTATCTCTTAATAATTCCAACTCAAACTCTTTCCATCCCATGATACTTTGCTCTACCAGTACCTCATGAATAGGGGATGCCTGCAACCCTGCATTTAGCGCCTCATCAAAATCCTCTGGTTTGTTTACAAAGCCTCCACCAAACCCACCAAGAGTATAAGAAGGTCGGATCACCAACGGAAAACCAATCTCTTGTGCTATTTCTTTACCTTTCAAAAATGAAGTTGCGGTCTCCCCTCGACACACGTCAACCCCGAGTTCCAACATTCTAATCCTAAATTTTTCGCGATCTTCCGTGGTTTCAATCGCAAGGATATCCACACCGATCATTTTAGTATTGTATTTTTTCCAAATCCCCGCTTCTTCACATTCAATGGCCAAGTTTAAGGCCGTTTGTCCTCCCATCGTAGGTAAGACAGCATCTATTTGACGCTCTTCTAATATCTCGCGAATCGAATTCTTGGTCAGGGGCTTTAGATAAACATAATCAGCCATGACGGGATCTGTCATGATGGTGGCTGGATTGGAGTTGATAAGAGTTACCTCAATACCTTCTTCTTTCAGTGAACGGGCAGCCTGTGATCCCGCATAATCAAACTCGCAGGCTTGGCCAATCACAATGGGTCCACTGCCGATAATGAGCACTGATTTTATGTTAAGGTCTCTAGGCATTTTTAATTAGTGTTAAGGTGACAAACAAATTGATACAAAGTTAACTTTTGTTCCTTAAATTTTAATCTGAATTAAGACTTAAATTTCGGTCCTCTTAAAAATAAGCCGCAGATGGTCATTCGTGGATCTTATTTTGCTCGTACATCCAGTAAAAAAATGAAGTACCCCTCGTCAATTGATTTTTTGAACACCTAGCCCATTTTCACCGGTCAGGCTCATCATCCCATTTTTAATAAGAAAACCTCCAGTCACCACATCTTTAATCAAATCTAAACTGCCATCTAAATCTAAAAATTTGGTGCTTCGTGAAGACAATGCCAAATGCAAGGCAGCGGCAATACTCACTACACTCTCATCATTACAACCCCACATCAACTTAACTTTACTGCATTCAGCGATATAAGCGATTTGCTTAGCAACCAACAATCCACCTGTCTTCATCAACTTAATATTGAAAATATTACATCCTGAAGCTTCTTTGAGCAGTTGCAAGGCATCTTTTGGATTCTTTAGTGATTCATCGGCCACGACCAACTGCGCAATAGATGGATGTAATTCGTTTACACGTTTTATGAAATTCCCTGTAGAAAAAGGTTGCTCAATAAGCTCCAGTTTGATCTTTGCCGTTCTCTTTACGAATTCGTTCAAATCTACGGTACTATAACCTTGGTTGGCGTCTACACGAAGTACAACATCAGGCATGCACTCCGCGATTTTAATCACTCTTTCTGCATCTAATACTGGATTAAGACCTGTTTTTACTTTTAAAAACCTAAACCCCATGCCATAATATTCTTCCGCTTCTGAAAGTGTTTCCTCTATATTTTTGATTCCAATGGTGATTGAGGTGGGTAGCGTCTTTTGTTGCTGTCCAAAATAATCAACCAAAGGGATTTTGAGAAATTGAGTAAATGCATCATGGAGGGCAATATCAATGGCCGCATGGGTTCCCGGCAGGGTTGTAAACTTATCATGCGTCTGCCTGAGTAGACCTTCGGTTTGGGTAATCTTCTGACCGATCAAATAACTAAAATCTACATCCCTCAAATGATTGAGCGTTTCGTCAACAGACTCTCCTACGACCACCTTACTTGAGTTGGAAGCGCCTATGCCTATGATTCCATTTTCTAACTCAATTTCGACAAAGGCAATGATCACTTCTGAAACCGTTTTATAAGCGATGGTATAAGGACGACTCGTACCTAAATCGCGACCATACACTCTTACGTTTTTAATTTTCATAGCTTCTGAGTAAGTATATTTGATATGATTGGGTCCATAGACTCAATCATAGGCAAAACGATAGGAATAGTTGTTTTTTGAGCCAGCGAATCACGATATCTTGACAGCTTTTCCGCGGCTGCGCCTTCGCCATTTAAAGTGATTCCCAACACCTGAGTTCCTAAATGTTCGATTAGAGCTATCTCGTTTAAGACATCGGGAATATGAGCATGATATTGATCAAAACCACTGAACTTTTTGCGCATAGGCACATGTTGCAAGATCACTCCATCTAAATCACCTGATATAATGAATTCGGATCCACAAGGTCCGCTGGGATTACGAAGGCTGGATTGACCTTCAATAATCAGTACATCTACCCTTTTTTCTTCCCAACATGAATATAAAGCATGTTCCAATTCTCCCGGGATAAAGTCATTGGGCGTGGCATCAAAGAGCAAACCATAATCTGCGCCCTGCATCCAACCCG
>ENA-OSJC01003398-OSJC01003398.1-marine-metagenome-genome-assembly--contig:-NODE-3398-length-11400-cov-14.729754_pt1 | contig 11400 bp, 9 predicted proteins | sample MGYA00237885_ERZ534234 | MGnify/ENA primary metagenome ERZ534234 (study PRJEB26413, sample SAMN06343907) | marine metagenome | isolation source: coastal waters | place: Atlantic Ocean: West Antarctic... | reverse complement strand
TTTAAGTGCTTGATTTTAGGTGCTTAGATTTACGTTCTTGTTTGATCGCCGGTTTTGTCGATTTGTGGTCAGGCAACAACTGATTTCGATAGTTCAACATGCCCGTCGAGTTCCTGCCGGAGTCTTTGTGCCAGAGACTCCGTATCAACCTTGTTACCCGGCAGATAAAAGAGGTCTTCGACTTTTTCGCCGAGTGTCGTGATCTTTGCGCCCTGTAAGGAGATGTCAAACTCAGCCAGCACTTCCGCGATGATCGTTAAAAGTCCCGGTCGGTCTGGGCAAATAATTTCCAGTACCGTGAGATCCTTGTCCCTGTCATAACTTAGCGTGACTTCGGTTTTGAAATCGAAATTCTTTAGCTGTCTTGGTGTGCGCCGAATTTTAGGAGCCTGTTCGTCTTCTTCTTTTAGTAATTCTTCGGTTAGCAGCGACTTGATGCGATTTTGACGATGAGTAAGAGGACCGACAGCTTTGCCATTTTCTTCTAAGACAATGAATGTATCGAAAATTAGATCGCTGCTGCCACTGGCAATTCGCGCGTCGACAATGTCCAAGCCAAGTTTATCAATACAGCTGACCGCGTTTGCAAAAACCCGCTGGGTGCCTTGAGTGTAAAGAAATATCTCAGTTGCCCCTTCGCCCTCGCGGCGCGGTTCGGTGTCCCTGAGTATCACTAAAGGGCCGTCATCGAGGTTATGGTGTTTGATAGCCTGTGTATGCCAAACAATATCTGCAACGGACTCCCGCACGAAATATTCATCGTCTACAGTGCCCCAGATTTCTAGGGTTTCTTCTTTCGTTACATCATGCTCTGACAAACGTTCGATGGCATGGTTTTGTGTCTCTGAAATATACTCAGCTCGGTCAACATAGTTTTCGAGACCGTGTCGCAGAGCGCGTTTGGTTTCCAGATACAGTTGTCGCATCAACGACGCACGCCAGCTTGTCCACAGTGTGGGGTTTGTTGCATTAATGTCGGCAACAGTGAGTGCGTAAATATAGTCGAGTCTCACCTGATCCTGAACCAGCATTGCGAATTCTCGGATGACATCCGGATCTGAGATATCTTTCTTTTGCGAGGTTGATGACATCACAAGATGGTTTTCAACGAGCCAGCAAACAAGATTGGTATCCCAGGTTCCCAGTTTATGTCTTTGACAAAAATCTCTTGCGATATCTATACCTAATTGAGAATGGTCGCCACCTAACCCTTTCGCTATGTCGTGATACAGGCCGCTGATAAACAATAATTCCAACTTAGGCAAGCGAGGGTAGATGTGTGCGGCAATCGGAAAACGTTGCTCTTGATTTTTATATCGAAAGCGCCGCATATTTCGAACGACCTGTAAGGTATGCGCATCGACGGTATAAATATGGAATAGGTCGAATTGCATTTGGCCAATAATACGACCGAACTCAGGCAGATAAGCTGCCAAAATGCCATAACGTTCCATCAACCGAAGCTGTGAATACAGGTGGTTCGAATGTGCCAAGATAGAGAGAAAGGTTTTTGTTACCTCGTCAGCAGCGCGAAAATTTTCGTCAATAAGGTCGAGGCTACTCGTAATCTCGCGAATGGTTTCAACGCGAACGCCTTCGATTTGATTGTTGCCGCCCATGATCTCAAATATTTCCATTAACGCAGGTGGATGCATTTTAAATACGTCTTGGCGCGTCACCTCGATATAATTATTTCTAATCTGAAAGCGCTCATTGATCGGCGTAATGTTGTCGTGGTTTTTCTTTTTGATGATTTCTTCGTCGAAGTACTGAAGCAAAATGTCGCAAGTCGCATTAACCGTCATCGCTGTTCGGTAATACGATTGCATGAATTGCTCAACCGCGAGTTGATCGCCATCGGCATAGCCGAATAATTCTGCCAAAGTTCGCTGGTGTTCAAACAAGAGTCTATTTTCATCGCGCCCAGCAACGAGGTGGAGCGCGTAGCGGATTCGCCACAACAACCGTTCGCCTGCTCCGAGAACATCTCTCTCTGTCGCAGTTAAAAATTCACGATCGACCAAATCATCAAAACTCTCTACCCTGCCAAATTGACGCTTTGCGATCCACATCACCGTTTGAATATCGCGTAACCCGCCTGGGGAGCTTTTGACATTGGGTTCTAGGCTGTATTCAGTGTGATTGGATTTTCGGTGACGATCTTTCCTCTCTTCAAGCTTTGCGAGAAAGAATTTCTTTTTTGACCACACTTTATTTGGGCTAATGAGCGCATGGACCTTATTGAAAAGCTCCGGATCGCCAACGATGGTTCTGGCCTCTAATAACGAGGTAATGATAGTGACATCAACCGCTGCTTGGACTTTGCACTCTTTAACAGAACGAACGCTCTGACCAACTTCAAGCCCGATATCCCATAGTAGAGTCAGGAAGCTTTGGATATTTTCTCTGTGTTTGTCGTAGGAATTGCGTTCGAGTAAAATTAGAAGATCGATATCTGAGTTGGGGTGTAATTCCCCTCGTCCAAAACCGCCAACGGCAACAAGCGAAACACGACTTTTACGCCAGCTAGTGAGATTCTCATCCCATTCGAAGCGGTTCCAAGCTAGAGACAATATCTGATCGATGAAGGCGGCATGATTAAGCATCAATTCGCTGACATCGGCGCCTTCTCGAAAGCGATTTTCAAGGTCTTGCTTGCAATCAACAATGGCTTGTTTGAATGCGGGTATAATCTGGCGCGAACCAGTGAGTTCTTTTACAAGTTTGGCTTGAATGACGTTTAAATTATCGCTGGTCAAGATTATTGATCCATTAGGTTGAGCGGGCAATGGTGTCATCTTCTCTGAATGTCAGAATCTCGTAACCGGTTTCGGTCACTAATATCGTGTGCTCCCACTGTGCGGTGAGCTTGTGATCTTTGGTTACAACTGTCCATTCGTCGGGCAGCAGCTTCACTGCCGCTTTACCCGCATTAATCATTGGTTCAATCGTGAAAATCATGCCTGGCAGCATCTCCGCGCCAGTGCCTTTTTTACCGTAGTGCAGAATCTGTGGCTCGTCATGAAAAACTTTACCTATGCCATGGCCGCAGTATTCTTTAACCACTGAGAAGCGGTTCTTTTCGGCATGGACTTGGGTTGCATGTCCAATATCGCCTAAATGGTTGCCAGGTTTCACCTGTGCGATACCCTTGTAGAGCGTTTCCTTGCATGTTGCGGCGAGTCGTTCTGCGAGTACGCCACACTTTCCGACGGTGAATGTTTTGCTTGTATCGCCATGGTAACCGTCTTTTATAAGGGTGACATCGACATTCACTATGTCACCATTTTTTAGGATTTTGTCATCCGAGGGTATGCCGTGACAGACAACGTGGTTAACCGATGTGCAGATCGACTTAGGAAAGCCTCGATAGTTTAAGGGGGCTGGAATAGCATTTTGCACATTGACCGTGTAGTCATGGCAAATTCTGTCCAGCTCACCCGTACTGATCCCGGGCTTTATATGCGCCTCGATCATTTCTAGCTGCTTAGCGGCGAGTGCGCCAACGATGCGCATCTTCTCTATATCTTCGGAATTTTTGATTTCGATGGTCATGTATTTGTCTGGGACTTGGCAAAAAAGGGGCGAACTATAGCAGATTGTTCGCCGGGGGTAATATGCTTAAAGATATTGGACTGCAGCGGTGATTTTTAGTGCTTTTTGGCGAATATTGAGGAAATCAGGATAAACTCTTTGGAGTGATGGATGGAATATGATATAAAGCGCGCCGGTCTGGGGGAACCAGATCGAAACCAAATTCTCACATACACCGACACATCATTCGGGTGCTCTCGATCTTTCTGGGGAACAGAAAGTTAAGGGGTTGGACGATGGGGCGTATGGAGGCCTAACCCAAATTACATTCGGAGAAAATATGTCGTCTAGCGTATCTATGCGGGAGCTGCTTGAAGCAGGCGCCCATTTCGGTCACCAAACACGGTACTGGAACCCAAAGATGAACAACTACATCTTTGGTGCACGTAATAATATTCACATTATCAACTTAGAGCAGACAGTACCCGCTCTTAATGAGTCACTTACCTACATTCGAAACCTAGCGTCTAAGCGGAATAAAATCCTCTTCGTCGGTACGAAACGAAGTGCAAGTAGAGTCGTTCAGGAAGAAGCAGAACGCTGTGGTATGCCTTATGTTGATAAACGTTGGTTGGGCGGTATGCTCACTAACTATAAAACGATTCGTCAATCGATTCGTCGTCTGAGAGACCTTGAAGAACAGTTCAACGATGGTACTTTCACTAAGCTAACCAAGAAAGAAGCGCTTTCTCGTCAACGTGACCTCGATAAACTAGAGCGTAGCCTCGGTGGAATCAAGAGCATGGGCGGATTGCCTGATGCGATCTTCGTTATCGATGTTGACCATGAACGCATTGCGATTACTGAAGCGAACAAGCTTCGTATCCCAGTTGTAGGCATTGTTGATACGAATAGTAATCCAGATGGTGTGGATTTTGTGATTCCAGGTAACGACGATGCGATTCGCTCGATTCGACTCTTTGTTCAAGCGATTGCAGATGCAGTGATTGAAGGTAAAGCTGAGTTCGAAGGACCCGGTGCTGGTGAATTTGTAGAAGTTGCAGAAGCAGCCGCTGCAGAAGAAGCTACGCCAGAGGTTGAGGCGGCAACAGCTGAAGCGCCAACCGCGGACGCACCAGTAGCTGATGCGCCAGTCGCTGAAGCTGAAGTGCCTGCTGTAGAATCTGCACCTGCAGAAGAAACCAAGCCTGCGGAATAAATCCGCTGCACTCGGTAGATTAAGCCCACTCGACGCTGGGCTTCACATCTAGCTTAAGTTAATAAAATATTTGGGGGCATTCATTGCCCCCTTCTTGCATGAGGAAATCATCATGGCTATTACAGCAGCAATGGTAAAAGAACTTCGAGAACGTACGGGTCTCGGAATGATGGATTGCAAAAAAGCATTGGTTGAAGCCGACGGCGATGCGGAACTGGCAATTGAGAATCTAAGAAAATCTAGCGGCATGAAAGCGGCTAAAAAGGCCGGTCGAACAGCAGCTGAAGGTAAACTCGGTACGAAGGTGTCTGGTGGCGTCGCTGTTATGGTTGAAATCAACTGCGAGACGGACTTCTGCGCTCGGGATGACAATTTCAATGGTTTTGTAGAGATAGCGACGAATGCAGTATTCGATGCTAAAGAGCCAGATGTAGCGGTACTGCTTCAGGCAGGACTTGAATCCACGCGTGAAACGCTCGTCCAGAAAATTGGTGAAAACATATCGGTTCGTCGCGCAGCGGTTTATGAAGGTACTGTCGCAAACTATATTCATACCACCGGTAAAATTGGTGTTTTGATAGAGCTTGAAGGCGGAAACGAAGAGTTGGGTAGAGATATTGCGATGCACATCGCAGCCGTTAACCCACAATTTGTTTCATCAGAAGCTGTTCCAGCTGATGTTATCGCCAAGGAAAAGGAAATATATGTCGCTCAGGCCGCGGATAGCGGTAAGCCACCAGAGATCATCGAAAAGATGGTTGAGGGCAGAGTGCGTAAATACCTCGCGGAAATTTGCCTAGTCGATCAGCCTTTTGTAAAGGATGGCGACATAAAAGTCGGCGCTCTTTTAAAGAAAGAAGGCGCGTCAGTGAAGCAATTTGTTCGTTTTGAGGTCGGTGAAGGCATTGAAGTTGAAGAAGTTGATTTTGCTGCTGAAGTTGCTAGTCAACTAAGATAACGTACCGGTAAAGCTATTCACAACCCTGAGAGATTCTATGCCTAACAAAACGACTCTAAAGCATCGTCGTATACTGCTGAAATTAAGCGGTGAGGCGTTAGGGATCGAAGGTGTTGGTATAGATCCAAAGGTTCTTGATCAAATGGCGTTGGAAATAGGCCAACTTGTAGGCATTGGCGTGCAAGTCGGTCTCGTTGTCGGTGGTGGTAATATTTTCCGTGGCGCAGAGCTCAACGCCGCGGGATTGGATCGCGTCACCGGTGACCATATGGGAATGCTGGCAACGGTTATGAATGCGCTGGCTATGCGTGATGCGCTTGAGCGAGCGCGTATTCATACCAGTGTTATGTCGGCGATTCCAATGAGTGGTATTGTCGAACATTATGATCGACGTAGAGCAATTCGTCATCTTGAAGACGGTGAAGTCGTTCTATTCGCTGCTGGAACAGGTAACCCATTCTTTACGACAGATTCAGCCGCATGTCTGCGAGGCATTGAAATCGAGGCTGATATAGTATTAAAGGCAACGAAGGTTGATGGCGTATACAGCGCTGACCCTGTAACTAACCCTGAAGCAACGCGCTTCGATGAATTAACTTACGATGAAGTCCTCGATAAACAATTGGGTGTCATGGATTTGACAGCTATTTGTCTGGCACGAGATCATGACATGCCGCTTCGAGTATTTGCCATGGGGCAGAATGGTGCGCTTCGTGCAGCTGTCCTAGGCGGCGATGAAGGAACATTAATCACTCGTTAGATAATCTGAGTAAAATCGATCTCTGACTGAGAATCAAAAGAGGAATCCCATGCTAGAAGAAATAAAACAAGATGCTCAAGAACGCATGCAGAAGTCGTTAGGAGCCCTCGCTGGAGCATTTGCCAAAATTAGAACGGGTCGAGCACATCCTGGCATTCTCGACGGTTTGACTGTTGACTACTATGGAACGACCACGCCGCTTAATCAGGTTGCAAATATTACGGTCGAAGATTCAAGGACACTGGCTATCGTGCCTTGGGAAAAGCCGATGGTTTCGGTTGTCGAAAAGGCAATCCTAAAGTCGGACCTTGGTTTGAACCCGGCAACATCCGGCGACAAAATACGTTTGCCTATGCCAGCTCTAACCGAAGAAAATCGACGAGATCTCACTAAGATTGCTAAATCAGAAGCTGAAAACGCTCGAGTCGCGATTAGAAATATTCGACGCGATGCGAATGCTGATCTGAAAGATCTTTTGAAAGAAAAAGAAATCACAGAAGACGAAGAGCGCAAGGGAACTGACGATATTCAGAAGTTGACCGACGCGAAAATCAAAGAGATTGAGGATTCTCTTGTGACGAAAGAATCGGATCTAATGGAAATATAGGAACGTTACGATCAAAGCTTATTTTTACCAGTACGCAATACCTTCTGCTGGCACGAGTCCTGAAAAAAGCGGCTCTATGATAAGTAGCCCATTGGGTAGACGCTTATCATGCTAAAGCAGCGAGTGATTACCGCTGTTATCCTCGCGCCGATCGCAATCGCGTGCATCTTCTTTCTCCCTAAAATGGGGTTTATCTATTTTGTTGGTGCGGTTATTACCGTCTCTGCGTGGGAATGGGCGAATCTTGCAGGCTTAACGGGCTGGCAACGTTACCTTTATGCGGCCTTCGTCGCCCTGTGCCTACTGCCTGCCATTCATATACCTTTGAGCCTGGTCTTGTCGGCTGCTGCACTCTGGTGGCTGGCGGCATTGTTCCTTGTTATTCAATACCCAAAACGAACCTCTCTGTGGGGTGAGCAATGGACGCGATGTCTGATTGGCCTATTGAGCTTGATACCTGGGTTCGTCGCGTTAGTCGAACTTAAATCCTATGCCGACAGCAGTTTTCTCATCTTGATGCTCTTCTTTCTTATTTGGGGTGCCGATATTGGCGCCTACTTCACAGGTAAAGCCATCGGTAAGCGCAAGTTGGCCCCTGATGTGAGTCCTGGCAAATCAATAGAGGGACTTTGTGGTGGTGTTGTTGTGGCATTGATCATTGCGGTGCTTATGTTGCAATGGTTGGGTCGACCTACGTTAGCCACTGTGGATGGCGCCCTGTTTATGTTGGGCTGTTTGGGCATCATTCTTATCTCTGTGCTTGGGGATCTTGCGTTAAGTATGTTTAAGCGCTTTCGTGGTGTAAAAGATTCAAGCGGGCTACTTCCCGGTCATGGTGGATTCTTAGATCGAATAGACAGCCTTCTATCCGCTGCGCCTCTATTCGTGCTGTTCCTCGTTGTTTTTCAGTGGTGATGTTGCAGTGAAATTATGAATACCTCTCAATCCTCCGCAAGTCAAAACATTACGATTCTAGGTGCCACTGGCAGTATTGGGGTGAGTACGCTGGATGTCGTGCAGCGTCATAGTGATGCGTTCAATGTGTTCGCGTTAACAGCAAACACCAATGTCGAACTGCTATTCTCTCAATGTGAACGACATAAACCTCAATTCGCCGTCATGCGTGATGAAGCGCAAGCCGAGCGTTTAATCTCTAAGTTAAAATCTGCTGGCAGTGCGACAAATGTGTTGTCTGGGTCAGAAGGGCTGGACTGGGTTGCTGGCCACGAAGAGACAGATGTTGTCATGGCGGCGATTGTTGGCGCGGCCGGTTTGCAGTCGTCTTTACGCGCCGCCGAAACAGGTAAGCGATTACTACTGGCGAACAAAGAGTCGTTGGTTATGTCCGGTGCCTTGTTCATGCGTAAAGTGCAGGAAAACAATGCCGTATTGTTGCCAATTGATAGCGAGCACAACGCGATTTTTCAAAGTTTGGCGAACGGTGCGCCTGGTTACGCCGGCGGTGTCGCGAAGATCTACTTGACTGCTTCAGGCGGGCCATTACGAGAAACGCCTTTGGCGGATCTACACGGCGTAACTGTAGAGCAAGCTTGTGCCCATCCGAATTGGGATATGGGAAGGAAAATATCGGTCGACTCTGCGACGATGATGAATAAGGGTTTGGAGCTTATCGAAGCGCATTGGCTTTTCGATGTCCCCGTGCAGCAAATTGAGATTGTTATTCACCCACAGCAAATTATTCACTCTATGGTGGCCTATCATGATGGGTCCGTCGTTTCTCAAATGGGTAATCCTGATATGCGGACACCCATTGCACATGGCCTTGCTTGGCCCTCGAGGATCGACTCAGGGGTCACAGACCTCGATCTTATGACCATGGGGCGACTAGATTTCGAACCTGCTGACCGGCATCGATTTCCTTGCATCGCGCTGGCAGAGGAAGCAGCCAACGGCGCAGATAGTTTATCTATTGCGCTCAACGCGTCGAATGAAATTGCGGTTGAAGGTTTTTTAAATGAACTTATTCGATTTACTGATATCCCAATCATAGTTGAAAAAGTTCTAGCGCAAGTCGATGCGCAAGCTGTAGGCGATGTCGATGAAATACTAGCCGTCGATGATATTGCTAGAATATACGCGCGAGAAATCCTGCGTCAGCGTCAAATATAAGGACATAGCGCTTCAAGTTATGAGGCCTAAATTTTATTTTGTAGTTGCCATAAACCCAGTTCATGAGCACGATGACGTCAGAGCTAGCCACTAGGTCTAAGGTCTAAGGTATTGGTCAATTGAACGTTAGTTTCAAAAGAGAAATAGATTTATGTTGGATGTAATTCAGAGTGTCGTCGCACTCATAGTCACCTTGTCGATCTTGGTGACTATTCACGAGTTTGGTCACTATTGGGTGGCTAAATTGTGTGGTGTGCATGTTCTTCGGTTTAGTGTTGGTTTTGGTAAGCCTTTTTATATTAAGCATGGTAAGCAACCTGTCGTGCAGCCGCCGGCGCATCAAGTCATCGAGACGCGCAGTAATGAAACGCTTGCGCCTACTGAATTCGCCCTTGCGGCGATTCCGCTTGGCGGCTATGTGAAGATGCTGGACGAAAGAGACGGCTTTGTGGCGGATGATCGGCTGCATTTAGCATTTAACCGTAAGCCTGTACTACAGCGCATCGCGATTACTGCGGCCGGTCCTATCGCCAATTTTCTGCTCGCGATTGTTGCCTATTGGGTGTTGTTTATCGCCGGTGTTTCCGGTGTTGCACCGATACTTGGTGAGCTTGATAAGCAAAGTGTTTCAGCACAGGCGGGTTTAAGCCAGGGACAGGAGATCGTTGCCGTCGACGGCGAGCCAACGAACACTTGGTCTGATGTTAATATGCAACTATTTGGTCGCATTGGTGATACCGGCGATATCGCCATTTCGATTAAGGAATTTGGCAGCAACGATGTTACCCGACAATATCAACTCCCTGTTCAACGCTGGCTATCGGATCAGGAAAACCCTTATCCCGCAGCTGCACTTGGATTGGTATTAAACTATCCAGAAATTCCAGCAGTGATTGGCGGCGTCGTTGCTGATAGCGCAGCGAAAAAAGCAGGTCTTCAGGCGAACGATAAGATTTTACGGTTCAATGGCGAGGCTATTGTTGATTGGCTACAATTCGTAAAGCTTATTCAATCCCACGCTAACCAAACCGTGCAATTGGATGTTCTTAGGGCAAATACCGAGCTGTCTGTTGCGGTTACGCCGGGCTCAATCGATAGAGAGGGGCAGCAGGTTGGTTTTCTGGGTGCTTCCAGACAGGCGATCGAGATGCCTGAAGAGATGTTGCGACATGTGTCGTATCCATTTTACTCCGCTTGGATTCCTGCGGTCGATAAAACATGGTCGGTGACGATGTTTACGCTCGAGTCCATCTACAAAATGCTCAAGGGTGCAATCTCTCCAAAAAATCTCAGCGGCCCTATTACAATTGCTCAGGTGGCGAGTGATTCAGCCGAATCAGGATTGGAAAACTTCATTTCTTTTCTCGCTTTGTTAAGTATTAGCCTAGGTGTGATAAATTTGCTGCCTATCCCCATATTAGATGGCGGCCATCTAGTTTATTATCTGATTGAATTAGTCACTCGCCGTCCCGTTCCCGAACGGATCCAAATGATGGGCTTGCAAATGGGGATGTTTCTCCTTGTGGGTATTATGATGCTAGCTTTTTACAATGACTTGATGAGGCTTTAGACCTCGCGGTGCAGTAATTTATGATAAGAATTAAAAGCTTTATTGGCCTGTTTTTGTTGGCCTTGAGCTGCAACGCTAGCGCTTTTGTAGTTTCAGACGTTCGAATTGAGGGACTACAGCGGGTATCAGTCGGCACCGTGTTTGCGTCTATCCCTGTGAATGTGGGTGATGAGTTGGGCGATGTTGAAGTTCGACAGCTCATTCGAAACCTGTTTCAGACCGGATCCTTTGAAGATGTTCAGGTCGGCCGTGATGGAAGTGTGCTTGTTATCACATTGTCTGAACGTCCAGCCATTGACTCCATCGTTATCGAAGGCAATAAGGCGATTAAAACCGAGGCGTTGTTAGAAGGCCTAAATTCTTCAGGCCTGGCCGAAGGCGAGATTTTCAAGAAAGTTACCCTTGAACACATCAGAACAGACCTAGAGCGACAGTATGTTTCTCAGGGTCGCTACGGCGCAAGAATTGAAACCGCGCTCGTGCCGATGCCGCGTAACCGTGTCGCCATTCGGATTGAGGTGAGTGAAGGTGATGTGGCCGGCATACGTCACATCAACATTGTCGGTAACGGTGTCTTTGATGATGAGACTCTGCTTGATCTACTTGAGCTGAGGTTGCCCAG
>ENA-OSJC01003397-OSJC01003397.1-marine-metagenome-genome-assembly--contig:-NODE-3397-length-11403-cov-4.855465_pt1 | contig 11403 bp, 11 predicted proteins | sample MGYA00237885_ERZ534234 | MGnify/ENA primary metagenome ERZ534234 (study PRJEB26413, sample SAMN06343907) | marine metagenome | isolation source: coastal waters | place: Atlantic Ocean: West Antarctic... | reverse complement strand
ATGAATGTAAATCTATATAGTGGTCTTCAGAATATAAAAAGATTACACAGAGCGAACCTTTCTATTTTAGCAAGGCAGTACCAGCTAGAAGATATGACTGAAAATATAGCTCTTTTGGTAGCTAACTCATATCTACAGATTCTATTTAGCAAAGAGTCTCTTTCTGTTCAAAAACTTCAATTAGATATTACTGTTAAGGAACAAAAAAGAATTAAGGAATTGGTAGATTCAGGAGTTGTTCCAAAAGGAGATTTATACGAAATAGAAGCCAACTTAGCTTCTCAGGAAAAAAACTTAGTAGATGCTCAAAACGGTTATTATCTTTCAAAAATTTCTTTAGCTCAATTATTATTAATTGATGATTTTCAAAATTTCGAAATAGCTAACGAAACTTATGAAATTCCAATTTCTGATGTAATGAGTAAAACTCCCGAGGAAATTTTCGGATATGCTGTATCTAACCAAAAAGAAATTAAAGTTTTTGAAATGAATGTTGAAATTGCGAAAAAAGATTTGGAAATTTCTAAAGCACTTTTAAAACCTAGTTTATCTGCATTTTATTCTTACAGTTCTAGAATTGGATATTCTGATAGATATGTTCCAACAGGGGAAATTGGATTTGCAAACGTTGGGGTTGTTGAAGGCACAGGAGAAAGGGTTATTGCACCTTATAATAAGGTGACGTCCGCCAGCCCACAATCTTTTTCGAAACAATTTGATTTAAACGCTGGTCAAAATTTTGGATTAAGTCTTTCTATTCCCATATTAAATAATTTTTCAAGAAGATCTAATGTAAATCAAACCAAGATTAATATTTTAAGAACCGAAAACTCTTTAGAACAAAAAAAATTAGATTTAGAAAATACAGTCAATCAGTCTGTTAATGATTCCAAAGGAGCATATAAGGCTTTTATAGCATCTCAAAAATTAGTTTACGCAAGAAAATTAGCTTTCGAATATGCTCAAAATAAATTTCAAGTTGGAGCAATGAATTCCTTTGATTTTACTCAGGCTAAACAAAGGTTTGAGTTAGCACAATCAGAACTTATTAGAACAAAATATGATTATATTTTCAAACTTAAAGTTTTAGAATTTTATTTTGGTGTTCCTATCACCATAAATTAATTTTAATTATGAGTTATATTCTAAATATAGAATCCTCATCAACAAATTGTTCGATTTCTTTGTCGTTAAACGGAAAAGTAGTTTCTATTAAAGAAAAAAATGATAAGAAATACTCTCATTCAACTAAACTTCATATTTTTATTCAAGAAGTTTTAAAAGAATCGAATATTTCTATTAAAGAATTATCTTCAATTGCCGTAAGTAAAGGTCCAGGATCATACACTGGGCTTAGAATAGGAATTGCTGCTGCTAAAGGACTTTGTTACGCCCTAGACATACCATTAATTTCTGTTTCGACTCTTCTTGTTTTGGCTAAACAATTAGTAGTTGAAAAAGAAGATTTAATTATTCCTGTTATTGACGCAAGAAGAGATGAAGTATATTCAGGAGTTTATAATTCTTCGTATAATAAGGTTAGAGAGGTTTTTCCCGAAATTATAAATGAAGAATCATTTAGTGAATTAATGTTGAATAACAAATTATACTTTATAGGAAATGGTCAAGAAAAATGCGAAAGATTGATTAAAAAAAATTCCAATTTAATTTTTTCAAGTAATGACACCTTTCCTTCTGCAAATGAAATGGCTTTTTTATCTTTTGAAAAGTTCAAAAATTCCCAATTCGAGGATATTGTATATTTTGAACCTGATTATTTGAAGAATTTTATGCCCGGATAGAGGGTATTTATCCATTAATAGCATTAACCTCAGAAATCATTCCTGGAAGCATTTCTTTAAGCATGTTTTCAATTCCGCTTTTTAAAGTTACGGTTGAGGAAGGACATCCGCTACAAGCTCCTTGAAGAATTACATTTACATTTTTACTTTCTTGATCGTAAGATTGAAACACAATATTTCCACCATCAGCCGCTACTGCTGGTTTAACATGCTTTTCGATAATATCAATAATTTCTTTAGAAACATCATCAATATTATCTAAATCAACCTCAACTTGATTTAAACTTTCTTCAACTAGGTCTTCATGTATTAAAACATTATCATCTTGGATATAAGATCTAATAAACTCTCTTACATCCATAGTGTTTTCTTCCCAATTGGATTCAGGTTTTTGAGTAACCGATATAAAATTAAAATCTAAAAAAACTTCTTTAACAAACGGAAAGGTAAATAATGATTGTGCTATTGGTGCATTTTTTGTTTCGCTTACATTTTTGAATTCGTAAACTCCTTTAACTATTTTCTTATTAACTACAAATTTCATTACGTTAGGATTGGGTGTGCTTTCTGCATAGACTGTCGTAAGAGAAGTTTTTTTTGTATCATTTTGACTAACTAGTCCACCATTATTTAGAAAATCTTGTATTTGTTTACATAATTCATTTTGCACATCATTCCATTCAAGAATATTTAGCTTTTCGATATAAACAGAACGTTTGTTTAGGACTACTTTTTTTACAAATGGTAAATAGAAAATTTGTTGAATTAAAGGAAAGTTTTTTGCCTCTTCTATTTTCACAAATTCAACTCTATTTTCTGACAAAAAATTGTTAGAATAAAACTCTAACTCTTGCTCTTTACTGGTCTCTTTAAATTTTATTATATGTTTATCCATTTAGGTTTTATTAATTACAAATCTATTATTTAAAATTTTATTGAGCGACTTAGTAGACCCATTACAATAAAAAGAGTAATTCGCTTTAGACAAATCCCTTTCCAATTTGTTTTCTTCAATTAATTTTTTTGTCTGTTTTGCAACAGCTTCTCCACTATCAATTATTGTTACTGATTCAGGAATTAAAGATTTTATAGTATTTATTAAAATGGGATAGTGTGTACACCCTAATACTAAATGATCAATTTTTTCTTTAATCAAAGGAGATAAATATTTTTTTAAAATTTTTTCAATTTCCTCCCCTTCAAATATTCCTCTCTCAATTAATTCGACAAGGCCCTCTGCATTTTTTTCAATTATTTTTATATCTGAACCATAATTATTAGCTGTATTACTAAATAGTCCACTGGCTAATGTTCCTTTTGTAGCTAAAACACCAATTAAACCACTTTTAGTCTGCATAGCAGCTGGTTTAATGGCTGGTTCAATACCGACAAAGGGAATCTTAAAATTGGCTCTAAGCTCTTCTATACTGTTAGTTGTAGCAGTATTGCAAGCCACAATTATAATTTTACATCCTTTATCAATTAATAATTTAGTGTTTTTAATACTGAATCTAATAATTTCACTTTTTGATTTATTTCCGTAGGGAGAGTTTAAATTGTCCGAATAATAGATAATGTCTTCATTGGGCAATAATTTTTTAATAGAATTGAAAATAGTTATTCCTCCAATTCCTGAGTCAAACATTCCTATTGGAGAGTTGTTCATGAAACAAAAGTAAAAAAAAACTGCCCAAAGAATTTCAGACAGTTTAAGTTTTTAAAAAGTTTTAAAAGTTTTATTTAAAATCCTAATTCAACTTTAACTTCTTCCATTAGATCTTTTCCGTCAGCTAAAATCAAACTTCCTCCCTCAGTTGCATCGATGACATAATCAAATCCTTGCGCTTTAGCTACTTTTTGAATTGCTGCTTTAGCTTTATCTATAAGTGGTTTTAGTAAATCTGCTTGTTTTTTTTGAATATCTTGCGAAGCAGTTTGTTGATATTGTTGAATATTTTGTTCCATTCCGGCTAATTCTTTCTGACGAGCCTGGTTAGTAACTTCAGTATTGTTCTGTGCATCTGCTGAATAAGTTTGAAGTTTTGTTTGGTATTCCTTCATGGATGCCTCAATTTCAACAGAATATGTTTTTTGAAGTTTTTCTAGTTGAGCTTGAGCTTCTTTAACTTCAGGCATTTCACTAATTAAAGCTTGAGAGTTTATGTGAGCAACTTTACTTTGTGCTGCCACATTAAGTACGGTAAATAAAAATAATACAGTTATTGATAATTTTTTAAAAATCTTCATTTTTAACTTTTTTTAAGGTTATTTTTTTTCTTAATTTTTTAAGACTATCTCTTCTTTTTTGATAGGCTTTTCTTTTTTCTTCCCTTTGCTTTAAAAGTGTTTCTCGTTTTGATCTAACTTCTTCAGCTCTTTTAGCTTTTTTTTCTTCTAACAACTTCTTTTTAGCTTCATACTCAGGATTAACTTTTTCTTCATTAAATTCAAGTTTAAGCTTATCAAGTTTTTCTGCTTTTAGAATACTTTTTAAAACCAGGTCGCTAATATCGTATTTTTTTTCGGAATAAAATAAAATTGCGTCAGCAGATTCATCAAATATTTTATCAAATTTTTTTTGTTCTGAAATAGTTTGAATAACCTTCAGAACTTGATCTTGAATTGGTTGAATAAGCATCAGTTCTTGAACTACCCAATCTCCATTTGTCCCAAAACGTTTTATTTGGTAATCATTTAATTTTTTTTCTTCAAATTCAATCTCTGATTCTCTGTCTTTTATGATATCAAACGTTAGAATTGGTTTTTCTATCTCCAAACTATCTTTAAGATTATTTATTTCAGCTCTACTTTTCTCTATTTCTGTTTTCCATTTACTAATTTTCCCTTCTAACTGTTGGTTGGCTGTTTTATAATCTTCCATATTAGATAAAATATATTCCATATTTACAAATCCAATCCTTTCTGTTTTTTGTGAAAATGACGTATTCATGCTAGTAATGCACATAATCATTGTCAAAAGAATAAAAGTTTTATTCATTTCTTTTTTAAATATAACGCGATAATTCTAAAATTGTTGTCCTATTACAAAATGGGTTTCCCATCCGTGAGAACTAATATCACTGCTGTATTGGTTATCAAAACCATATCCAAAGTCAATTCCTAATAGTCCGAATGCAGGCATAAAGATTCTTATTCCCAGTCCAGCAGACCTTTTCCCATTAAAAGGATGAAATTCTCTAAATTTATCAAAACCATCTCCAGATTCTAAAAATGAAAGAGCATAAATAGAGGCAGACGGTTTTAAAGTAATCGGATACCTTAATTCCAATGAAAATTTATTATAAATGGTAGAACCATCTTGATTTGATAATGATTGGTTTGGATATCCTCTTAAACTTACAGTTTCTCTTCCGTCCATAGCGTATTGAGACATTCCATCTCCACCCAAGTAAAATCTATCAAATGGAATTATTCCCCTATCCTGATTATATGCTCCTAAAAAACCAAATTCAGCATGAGTTTTTAAAACAAATTTATCAATTAATCTTGTGTACCAACTTCCTTTAAATTTTATTTTATAAAACTCTAACCATTTATATTTTTCTTGATCAATTTTAGCAACGTTTGGGCTACCATCGTTATTTTGATATTCTGTTTGATTTTCTAAATTAGCATAATCTATGTTGTTAAATAAAGAATATGGCAAAGTAAATTTTCCGCTTAATTCAAATGAAGATCCTCCTAAGGGATAAATTGGATTGGTGTAAGTATTATTTCTAGATAAAGTAGCGGTATATGCAATATTATTAGAATTGCCATCTCCGAAAGTAAAAAGACCAGTGTAGTAATTTTTTAGATTATAATATTGGAAGCTAAGAGTTTGAGAAAAAACAAAAAAGTCATCAGGGACTCTTAATCGTTTTGCCAATCCAATTGATGCCCCAGAGATTTCAAAAGATTGATCTTCATTGGCCAGCCCTGTCCTGTAATCATATCTGTATTGTTTTGTTTTTGAAATTGAAAATGATAATTGAGTAGGTTGTTCTCCCCCTAACCAAGGCTCCGAAAAAGAAAAACTGGATGTGCTATAAAATCTGTTGGCTTGTAAACGAAGTGATAAACTTTGTCCTTCCCCCATGGGAACTGGTTTGTAAGCATTTTTATCAGTAAGTCCTTTCAAAGAGAAATTATTAAAAGATAAACCTAGAGTACCAATAAAGCCACCGCCTCCGTATCCTCCTTGTAGCTCAACTTGACTAGCTCCTTTTTCAACTAATCCATACTCAATATCAACAGTCCCATTATTTGGATCAACATTTTTAAAATCTGGACTAATTTGTTCAGGATCAAAAAATCCCATTTGACCCAACTCTCTGACAGTTCTAACTACTTTATCTTTACTATACAATTCACCAGGTTTAGAACGTAATTCTCTGTAAATAACGTGGTCAAAGGTTCTGGTATTGCCAATAACACTTATTTTGTTAAAATATGCAGGCTTACCTTCTATTATTCTGATTTCAAAATCTATAGTATCGTTTACTGCAGCTACTTCGACTGGATTTATACTTGAAAACAAATAACCGTTATTTTGATATAAATTTGTTAAATCATTACCATCTGGTTTGCTGTTGTCAGCAATTCTCTTTTTTAAAAGCACACCGTTATAGGTATCCCCTTTAAATAAGCCTAAAACTTTGGCCAATTGATTATCAGAATAAATAGTGTTTCCTAAAAAAGATATCTTTCCAAAATAATATTTATTTCCTTCCTCTATATTTAAGTTTAAAGTAATGTTTTTATTATTAATTATTACAGAGTCATTGATAATTCTAGCGTCACGGAATCCCTTTTCTTTATAAAATTCTAATATATTAGTTATATCTTCTTTATAATCTTTTTCAATAAATTTTGATTTTTTCCAAAACCTCCCTAAAGTTTTAGTCTTGGTATTTTTCATTTTCTTTTTAAGTTTTTTAGAACTGTAAACATCATTCCCGATAAAATTAATTTTATTGATTTTAACTCTATCTCCTAAATCTACATGGATTAACATTTTACTAGAACTCAAATCGGTTGTGTCAGTTTGGATATCGATTGAAACTTTAGTATTTAAAAAACCATCCTTTTTGTATTTATTTATTATATAGTTTTTAGTTGTTTTTAAAAAATTTTGCGTGATTTTTTTACCCTTTATAAGGGCAGTTTCTGAAACAATAGTTTCAATTTTAGATTTTTTTAGTCCAGTAATTTTATATTCAGATAAAGTAGGAAGTTCCTCAATTGCAATTTCTAAACTTGCATTATTTTCATTAACATTTATTAAATAAAAATTTATGTCACTGAACAAGTCTAACTTCCACAGTTTGCTAATTATCGCACTAATCTCTTCGCCTGGTATTCTTATTTTTTGACCTTTTCTAAGTCCTGTATAGGCAATTACAGTTTGTTCGTTAAATGTTTTTAAACCAGAGACGAATATTTCTTCAATAATGTATTCATTACCTTTTACATATGAGTTTTCTTGCGAGAAAACATATGAACTAAACATTAAAAAATAGATTAATGAGTATCTGACTAAAATTTTTGAAATGTATTTTTTCAATTTATTTTTTCAATTTATTTTCCCAAATCTTCTTTCTCTATTTTGATAATTTCTAATAGCATCAAAAAAATCTTCTTTTCTAAAGTCTGGCCAGAGAATATCAGTAAAGTAAAGTTCGGCATAGGCTATTTGCCAAAGTAAAAAATTACTTATTCTGTATTCCCCTCCTGTCCTGATCAAAAGATCAACATTTGGTAAATTTCGGGTGTAAAGATGCTCATTAATTATCTTATCATCAATCTTTTCTTTAGAAATTATGTTATTTTTAACTTTATCAGAAATAATTTGAAAAGCATTGATCAATTCCTGCCTTGATCCATAGCTTATAGCCAGAGTTAAAATTAGTTTTTTATTTTTAGCAGTTTTATGAATCACCTCTGAAAGTTTCTTTTTAGATTTTGTGTCAAGAGAATCTAAATTTCCTATAGCACATAATTTTATATTATTTTCCATTAAGTTTTTCAGCTCTTTTTCAAGTGAATTAACCAGCAACTTCATTAATGCATTGACTTCAATTTTTGGTCTTTTCCAGTTTTCCATTGAAAAAACATATAGTGTAATGTTTTTTACACCTATTTCTATAGCACTTGAAATACATTCATTTACAGATTTAATTCCGTTATTGTGGCCAAAAACTCTTTTTTTGCCTATTTTTTTTGCCCATCTTCCGTTACCATCCATTATAATGGCAACATGATTAGGAATATTATGTTTAATTATTTTTTCTTTCAAATCAAATTAGTTTGGACAATAGCATGGCTCAAAACCAAAAATATATGTTACAATAAAACCAGTGAAAACATACCAATCTTTACTCAAATCACTTCCAAAAGCTTTTTGAGAATATAAATCCATGTTTTTATACTGAGGATAACTACCGTCTAAATTGTCTGTAAATGTTTGTTTGGCAGAAACTTCAAAGCCAACAATAAAATTCCTAAGAGGCTTTATTTTGTATCCAATAGTAATTGGTATAGCAAAAGTAGATTTTTCCGCATATTTACTTGCAACATCTAATCCTTTAGGATAATGCATTGCATTATACTTTAAGAATATTATTCCTGTATGGATATATGGCGTCATTTGGAAAACATCAATTTTTGTGTCAAAATTAAAAAAATTAAAATCAACTCCTAACCCTATTTCTGCAGATATTGTATTTTTAAATCTCTTGCCTCTTTCTTTTCTAAAAGCTGCTGCTCCCTTCCAATTATCATTACTTCCGATTTTTGCATAATTAAGCTGAACTCGTGCAGCTATTCTATCATTAAAATTTTTTTTATATAAAATACCAAAAGCATAATTATCACTTTTAAATTCCTTTCTGGATTCTTCAAATCTTCCCGGGTCAACGTATCTAGTAGGTCCTATGTCGCCAATGTAATTTGTCCCACCAAAATAGATACCAATTTCATTGTTTTGTGAAAAACAATTTATAGACATTAAGCATATCATTAAATAAATTTTTTTTTTATTCATAAAGTACTTGCAAAAATAAAAATTTCAAACATTAAAATAAAGTTCTTATAAATTTCTTTTGTCCTCTCCCCAAAGAAGTTTATTCCTCAAAGTTTTATAGAAATTATCCTCTAGTAAATGAGCTATCATGATTTTAAAATTAGCTTTTTTAATTGTAATTGAATTGCCATTTTTAACTGAAATTATTCTAGAGTCTAAAGATAATAAATGAAAATCTTCCCTTCCCGAGACAGATAACTCAATCTCAGTATTATCGGGAATTATGATTGGCCTAGCATTTAAATTGTGAGGTGCTATCGGAGTTAGAGCAAGAGTTTGACTTAAAGGACTCATTATTGGCCCTCCACAACTTAAAGAATATCCAGTTGACCCTGTTGGGGTTGAAACAATTAAACCATCAGCCCAATAAGAGTTCAGAAACTCTCCATCCAAATTTGTTTTGATTTTAATCATTGAAGTAGTGTTTTTTCTACCTACCGTGATTTCATTTAGAGCTATTGAAAAATCATCATTTTCTTTTTTATCACCAATTGTGACCTGTAATAAGGTTCTGTCTTCAAGCTTGTATTCTCCTTGAATTATTTTTTTTAATTTTAATTTCAATAAATCTTGATTTAAAGTAGCAAGAAATCCTAGTCTTCCTGTGTTAACTCCTATAATTGGAATTTGTAAATCTCTAACAAACGAAATCGATCTAAGTAGAGTTCCATCTCCACCTATGGTAATCATTAAATCAAAAGAATTATCTAAATCTTTATAACTCGAAAAAACATTATAGTTTAAATCAGAATGTGAATCTTTTGTCAAAACTTTTTCAAATTCTTTTTCTAAAAAAAAATCTATATTGAATTTTTTTCTAAAGCTAAAAAGCTCTAGCAATACAGAACTAGTGTGTTTTCCTATGTGTTGACTGTAAATAGCAATTTTCATCTGTATAAAGTTAACTACTTTGCAATTTAATTAAAAAAGAGAGAGAAACCATTACCTTAAAGTTTGTATTTTTGAAAAAAATTTAAATGGTTAATCTTAGTGTAAATATTAATAAAATAGCTGGTTTAAGAAATGCTAGAGGAGGGAACAACCCTGATCTTCTTAAAATGGCAACAGACATTCAGTCTTATGGTGCTGACGGTATTACTGTACATCCCAGACCAGATCAAAGACATATTACTTATAAGGACGCAATTGAACTGCCCAAAGTAGTGAACAAAGAATTTAATATTGAAGGAAATCCTATTGATAAATTTGTAAATCTTGTTTGTAGAATTAAGCCAACTCAAGTTACACTTGTCCCAGATTCTATAGACGCTATCACTTCAAATGCTGGATGGGATACAATCCAAAATAAAAACCTATTAAAAGATGTTGTGTCAGAATTTAAAAAAAACGGAATTAGAACCTCTATTTTTGTCGATCCTAATTTAAGACTTATTGAAGGAGCTAAAGAAACTGGCGTTGACAGAATAGAATTATATACAGAATCATATGCTAGTCATTTTGAAAAAGGGAATTTAAAAGAAATGAATAAGTTCATAGACTCTTCCTTATTAGCTAATGAGTTAGACTTAGGGATTAATGCTGGTCACGATTTAAATCTTCAAAATATTAAATACTTCGTTTCTAAAATTCCATTTTTAGATGAGGTTTCGATAGGCCATGCTCTAATCTGTGAATCTTTATATTTGGGAATTGAAAATGTCGTGAATTTGTACTTACAAAAAATGACTTGATGCTATTGAATAGTAAAATAATAGGAGATGGCCCTGACACTTTAATTATTTTACATGGCTTTTTGGGAATGTCTGATAATTGGAAATCATATGCAAAAAAAATCTCTTCTTTTGGATTCAAAGTTCACTTAGTTGATCAAAGAAATCACGGTAAAAGCTTTCATAGTGATTATTTCAACTATAAGCTGCTAGCTGATGATTTAAAATATTATATAAAGTTCAATAAATTAAATAACTTTTCATTAATTGGGCATTCTATGGGTGGGAAAACTGCAATGATGTTTTCTTCATTTTACCCTAAGAGTATTCGAAATTTAATAATAGTAGATATTCTTCCAATAAATTATAAAAGTAATTTTAGAATTATATTAAGTTCTTTAAATTCTATAGATTTAGACAAGTTTAGCTCTAGAAGAGAAGTAGATTCTATTTTAGCCAAGAACATTAAAGAAGCGTCCCTTAGAGGCTTTTTATTAAAGAATTTATTCAGAAATAGCGATAATAAATTACAATTTAAATTCAATCTCAAAACTCTGAACTCTAAATTTCATGAAGTTGAAAACTCTATTAATTTAGTCTTGCCTTTTAATAAAAAAACTTTATTTATTAAAGGCGAAAATTCAAATTATATTAACGAGTTAGAAATGGAAAAAACTAAAAAGTTTTTTCCAAATTTCAAACTTGTTACAGTTCCTAATTCAGGACACTGGGTTCACGCAGAAAACCCTGATTTTTTTTTACAAGAAACTTTAACTTTTTTAAAATCTTAAAAGTTGGTCACCTTTCTAAAAAGACCTATTTTTACGCACTAATTTTTAGATTAAAA
>ENA-OSJC01003394-OSJC01003394.1-marine-metagenome-genome-assembly--contig:-NODE-3394-length-11405-cov-5.517391_pt1 | contig 11405 bp, 14 predicted proteins | sample MGYA00237885_ERZ534234 | MGnify/ENA primary metagenome ERZ534234 (study PRJEB26413, sample SAMN06343907) | marine metagenome | isolation source: coastal waters | place: Atlantic Ocean: West Antarctic... | reverse complement strand
AAATTCATAAATTGAGTGCAAAACAAAGTAAATAAAGCAATTTTTACTGGAGTTTTTATATTTTGCTGAGCATAAAAGGCCGGCGCTAAAATTTTAATTAAAATCAAGCCGACCAAGCCAATACTATATGCAGTTAGTGCATATTGAGTCATCAAAATATCTTTCTCTGTAAAGGCTCCATAATAAAACAAAGTTGATATTAAAGGGATGGCTAAAATTGCTAAAGCTATTGCAGCTGGAACTGCCAACAAGATTCCAAATCTTAATCCCCAATTAATAAGATCTGAATAGTCCTTTGTTCTTTTTCTTGAAAAACTCTTAGATAGATTTGGAAGTAAGATTGTGCTCAGAGCAACGCCAAGGATTCCGGCAGGAAATTCCATGAGGCGGTCTGCATAATAAAGCCAAGATACACTCCCTGAGGCAAGAAAAGACGCAAAAATAGTATTAATTAATAAAGAGATCTGAATTATTGAAACACCTAAAATTGCTGGACCCATTAACTTTAATATTCTCCAAACTCCTTTATCCTTTAAATCAAAATTAACTTTAGGCAAGCATCCAATTTGCTTTAAAAAGGGAATTTGAAAAAACAACTGTAAAGCGCCACCAAAGAATACGGCCCAAGCTAAAACCCTAACAGGCTGCTCAAAAAAATTTGAAAAATATAATGCTGCAATAATAAATGAGACATTAAGCCAAACGGGTGTAAATGCCGGTACAACAAATTTCCCATAAGTGTTTAATACGCCACCGGCCATAGACACTAAAGATATAAAAAAGATATAAGGAAATGTTATTTGAAGCAAATCAACCGTTAAGTTAAATTTTTCAGGATCTGAAATAAACCCTGGGGCGCTAATATAAATCAACCAAGGTGCGCCAAAAACTCCTAAAAAAGTAATTAAAACCAAAAAGATACCTAGTAAGGTAGCAACCTTACTAATTAAATAATTTACTTCTACTTTTGATTTTTTAGTTTTATATTCAGCTAAAATTGGAACGAATGCTTGGGTGAATGCACCCTCGGCAGATATTCTTCTCAATAAGTTTGGTATTTTAAATGCTACAAAGAATGCGTCTGTTGCAATACCTACTCCAAACATTCTTGCAATAATGCTATCTCGAATAAAGCCTAATATACGAGATATAGTAGTCATTCCTCCAACGCTAGCAAATGTTTTTATTAGGTTCATAAATAAGCTTTAAAATATTTTATTTGATTTTATCATGCTAACCCCAACTAAACTTAGGAAAGTAAATGTATTCAAATACTTGTATCTATAAGCGAAAATGGATAAAATACGTTTTCATTTAATATAGTTCATAAGGATGTTATATGGCCAACACGGCTCAAACGAAAAAACGTGCAAGACAGAACGATACACAACGCATTCACAATGCAAGTCTTCGATCAATATTAAGAACTGCTTTAAAGAAAATTACTAAAGCAATACTCTTAGGCGATAAAAAAATTGCAAAAAAGACTTTTGATGAAAATGTGCCTGTTATCGACAAAATTGCTGATAAAAAAATTATTCATAAAAATAAAGCAGCGCGGCATAAATCAAGATTAAATTCTGCATTAAAATCAATGTAAACACTCTAAGCTTCTTATCTCAGGAGCTTTTTAGTTTTCCCGTAGAATTTTTCTTAATTTTTCAGCTTTATTAACAATATCATTTTGTGATTGGTTTTTTAATCCCAATATTGTTATATGTCCCATTTTCCTTCCAATACGTGGCTTTACTTTTCCATATAAGTGAACGCTGATACCTGGCCCCGCAACCATTTCAAATTTTGGTTCTTTTTGTTTTCCACCCCTAAACCATAAATCTCCCAAAATATTTAGCATTACTGACGTAGGGAACTTTAATAAATTTCCTACTTCATTTTTTGGTGCATTTCCAGCCAAGACTAAAACTTGTTGGTCAAACTGACTATAAACACATGCATCAATAGAAAAATGTCCTGAATTATGAGGTCTAGGTGCAATCTCATTAACATAAAGGTGCTTATTACTTACAAAGAACTCTACAGCCATAACTCCAATGTAGCCTAAGTCATCAGATATTTTCATAGCTAGCTTTGTGGCTTCTTCCTTAAGTGAAGAAGAAACACGAGCTGGAATAAGAGAGAAATCTAAGATGCCTGATTCATGATGATTTTCAATTAACGGATACTCCAAATACTCTCCACTAACTGATCTTGCTAATACTATAGAAAACTCTAAATCTAAATCTAGTTTTTTCTCAAGAACACACGGTTCATTATTAAAACTTATAAATGCATTTTCTAATTCATCAATACTATTAACACGTATCTGGCCTTTTCCATCATAACCAAATTGTGCTGTTTTAAGAATTGCAGGAAATATTTCACACTCGTCATTGATATTTTTTATTGACGAAATACTATTAATAATTATATATTCTCCAACAGGAACTCCAAACTTCCTAAGAAAATCTTTTTCTTTAATACGATTTTGAGCAACTGCTACAGCTTGAGATTTAGGGCGAACGATAATATCTTTCTCGAGGTACTGGAGTGTTTCAGCAGGGATATTTTCAAATTCAGTCGTAACTGCAGCACAACTAGCTTTTAAATCATCAAGCGCTTTTAAATCATCGTACGGCTTACATATATGTTTATTAGCCACCTTACCTGCTGGACTTTCCTTATCTGGATCGAATACAATAACTGAATATCCCATATTTTGGGCTGCAATTGTAAAAAAACGGCCTAATTGTCCCCCACCCAAAATCCCCAGAGATTCCGAAGATTTAATTACCTTCTCCAAGTTACTTTCCGTCCAGCTTCATGTTTAATACTTTAGTTACTTGTTTTTTTCTAAATTCATTTAACTTTTGATTGGTTTCTTTATCATGTACCGCAATTAAAGAAACAGCAAATAATCCAGCGTTGAACGAACCAGGCTCTCCGATAGCAAATGTTGCAACGGGGATGCCTTTTGGCATTTGTACAATTGATAAAAGTGAGTCATGCCCTTCGAGATGCTTGGATGGCACTGGGACACCCAAAACTGGTAGGGTAGTTTTTGATGCTACCATTCCTGGAAGGTGAGCCGCGCCTCCCGCCCCTGCAATAATAACTTGAAAACCTTTCTTCTCTGCTTCTTCAGAAAATTTAAACATTAAATCTGGGGTTCTATGTGCTGAAACAACTTGAGCTTCAAATGGAATATCAAAATCTTTAAGTACCTCTGCGGCATGTTTCATAATGGGCCAATCACTGTCTGAGCCCATAATAATTGCTACTAAAGATTTTTTCTTAGTCATTTTCTTTCCTTCCAGTTGGTATAATTATCATATTATTTCTATGAATTAAGCTTGACTCATTAACGTACCCTAAAGCTGCCTCAATTTTATCACTTGGAAGCCCGATTATTTTTTTTACTTCTTCAGAATTATAGTTGACGATACCTTTTAAAACTTCATCTCCAGATTTATTTACACATTGGATAACTTCGCCGCGATCAAAAGTACCAGTAACTTTTATTACACCAGCAACTAACAAACTTTTACCTTTATTAATTAAAGCTATCTCTGCGCCATCATCTATATAAATTTTTCCATTTTCTTTTAAGTTATCAGCAAGCCACTTCTTCCTTGCTAACAATTTAACCTCTCTACTTTGAAGAAATGTTCCAATATCTTTATCATTGCTTAAATCTAAAAGAATATTATTCCTTCTTCCAGAGGCAATAATAGTATGTGTTCCACTTATAGCAGCTTTTCGTGCCGCCATAATTTTTGTAATCATACCTCCAGTCCCTATTTTAGACTGTGTTCCAGAGGCTAAATTATCCAAATTCTTATCATCCACATAACTATGATGGATAAGCTTTGCATTATTATCTTCTCTTGGATCTGAAGAAAATAATCCATCCTGATCTGTCAGCAAAACTAAAAGATCTGCCTCGATTAAATTGGCAACCATTGCAGCAAGTGTATCGTTGTCTCCAAATCGAATTTCTTCTGAAGCCACAGTATCGTTCTCATTAATTACTGGTATGACATTATTTTTTATTAGATTAAAAATTGTTGATCTAGCGTTTAAATATCTTTTTCTATCACTCAAATCATCATGGGTAAGTAATACTTGTGCTGATATTAAATCATTATCTGCAAATAATTCTTCATATGTTCTAACTAAATCCATTTGGCCTACAGCAGCGGCAGCTTGTAACTCACTTAAAACTTTTGGCCTTATCTTAACTCGTAATTTTTTTAATCCAGCAGCAATGGCTCCACTTGAAACTAAAATAACTTTTTTATTTTGAGAGCTTAAGATTGAAATTTGTTTAATTAAGCTAGATAAACATTCTTCGTCCAACCCCTCTCCATCATTGGTGACAATGCTAGAACCAAGTTTAATAACTATTTTTTCAGCTTTAGAAAAATTAAATTTTTTCATAAGTATTATTTTTTAATTCAATATGTTTCATAATTTCGTATGTTAGCTCTTTGCATCCCTTGCCATTTATTGCAGATATACAAAAAACTTTACCTGTCCAATCTAATTTTTTTAAAATAACATCTCTAACACTATCTATATCATTTATTAAATCTATTTTATTTAGCACCAGCCATCTTTCTTTGTTGGCGATATTTTCACTATATTTACCTAACTCTTTAATGATTGCCTTAGCTTCTAATACTGGGTCTATAGACTCATCATAAGGTGCAATATCAAGAATATGAAGCAATAACTTTGTTCTTGATAGATGTCGAAGAAATTGATGTCCTAAACCATACCCATCAGCAGCTCCTTCAATCAAGCCTGGTATATCAGCGACTACAAAACTTCTTTGCATATCAATTTTTACTACCCCTAAATTTGGCTGAAGGGTTGTAAATGGATAGTCTGCAACTTTTGGTTTAGCAGCAGAAATAGATCTTATTAATGAAGACTTACCCGCATTAGGCATTCCTAACAAACCAACATCAGCTAACACCTTAAGCTCCAAATAGATCTCAAACTCTTCGCCTCCATCGCCCTGTGTGCACTGTCTTGGAGTACGGTTGATACTGGACTTAAAATGAACATTACCCAATCCACCTTTGCCACCTTTAGCAACTAAGATTTTTTGTCCATTTAATTTAAAATCTGCTATTGATTCTCCTGTCTGCCTCTCGGATATTAATGTTCCTACAGGTACTTTAAGTATTAAATCTTCGCCTCTGGCTCCGTAGCATTCAGAACTTCTTCCATTCTCACCTCTTTTAGCACGATAATTCTTAATAAATCTAAAATCAATTAATGTATTAATATTTTCATCTGATTCGAAATAGATAGAGCCTCCATTTCCTCCATCCCCTCCGTTAGGACCGCCCATTGGTTCATATTTTTCTCTCCGAAACGAAGCGATACCATTGCCGCCATCACCTGCATAAATATTAACTGTTGCTTCATCAATAAACTTCATTTTTATCTTCCAAACAAAAAAGCCCTATCAATTGATAGGGCTTTAGATACATTAAAATTTTCTTAAACAGGTAGTATATTAACTAGTTTTCTTTTTAAAGCGCCCTTCGTTGTGAAGTTTACTTTACCATCTGTTTTAGCAAACAAAGTATGATCTTTACCCATACCTACATTATCACCCGGATGCATTCTTGTTCCTCTTTGCCTCAAAATAATACTTCCAGCCCTCACAAATTCATCTCCAAAAGCTTTTACGCCCAATCTTTTTGCATTTGAATCTCGTCCATTTCGAGAACTGCCGCCAGCTTTTTTATGTGCCATATTTAATTACCCTTAAAATCTATTTAACCGCAATTTTATTAATCTTAATCTCAGTAAAGCTCTGTCTGTGCCCTTGTGACTTTCTATAGCCTTTACGACGATTCATTTTAAAAATCTTTACCTTGTCACGTTTGCCATGAGATATGACAGTCGCATCAATGCTAGCACCTGTAATCATTGGAGTACCAATTGTGACTTTGTCTCCATCAACAAGTGTTAAAACTGAATTTAAATTAAGAGCTTTCCCAACATCTGCTGAAAGTTTTTCAACTTTTAGTATGTCACCTTCAGTTACTTTGAACTGTTTACCGCCTGTTTTTATTACCGCGTACATTTAATACCCTTATCAAAATTTTATACAAATTAGACCAAGGATTATACTCATAAAATTAAAAACTATCAATTAATTAAATCCTTTGAAACAATGGATTATTGATGGCTTTTTTTTTGAAATTTAAATTTATACTTATTGTGCTAAAATTTTGATTGAATTTATTAAACTAAACATATACTCATTGTCTTTAGAAAAAATCATCTCTCCTATTCAGACTGACTTAGAATCTGTTAATAATGTGATTAAAAAATCGCTTAGTTCAGATATTCCGATAATAAATCAAATTTCTAGCCATATTATTAGTAGCGGCGGAAAAAGAATGAGGCCAATCTTACACCTTTTAATTTCCGGAATGAGCGGAGAGATTAATGAAGTTAATCATAAAATTGCTGCAATTATTGAGTTCATTCACACAGCAACCCTCCTTCATGATGACGTAGTTGATCAGTCTACAAAAAGAAGAAATATAAAAACTGCAAATGCACTATTTGGTAATGCAGCTAGTATTTTAGTTGGGGATTTTATTTACTCTCGCTCGTTTCAGATGATGGTAGGTATAAATAATATGAAAATAATGAAAATATTATCTGATACTACAAACGCAATTTCTGAAGGAGAAGTATTGCAACTGTTAAATAGTCACAATCCGGACATTAATGAAAAACAATACTTCAAAGTCATACAGTTTAAAACTGCAAAACTTTTTGAAGCTTGTGGAAGTCTTGCAGGAATATCAAATAATGGTAGTTCTGAGGAAATTGATCAATATTCAAGACTAGGGCTTCATTTTGGAATAATTTTTCAACTAATAGATGATATTCTAGACTATTCAGGCAATGCAAGTCAGATTGGAAAAAATATAGGTGATGATTTAAGTGAAGGAAAAATTACTTTACCATTAATTTATGCAATTAAAAACTCTACTGAGCGGCAACGCAATCTTATTAAAGATGCAATCAAGATTGGTGATATAAGTCGACTTCCAGATGTAATTGAGATTATTGAAGAAACAAAATCAATAGCCAAGGTTCGAATAGAGTCTGAAAAACAACTGGAAAATATAAAATTTATATTAAAAACAATACCGAACAATGATTTTTTGAGAATAATAATGGATTTGGCAGAATACTCTGTCTACAGAAAAAATTAATTTAAAAGAATTTTCTCACCACTTTCAACATTATAATAATTTAAGCGGGCCGAACTAGCATTTTTCTCAATGATGTCGCCCTGAAACACTGACTCACCATTTATATCAACTCTAGCATACCCAGTATTATAAAGAGTAACTTCAGCATCTTGATTTTCTTGTTTTAAGAAAAAAATTACATAATTTTCATTTTCAGACTCTGACCAAACTTCCCAATCTTTACGACCTGATAAATCACTAAGCCAGCCTGTTAAATCAACTTCTACCTTACAAACAACAGAATCAAGTAAAGATAGGTAATCTGAGGGTAAATTGATAGAATGACTTTCGAAATTTTTATTTTTCATAATTATTTCTAAATTTATCATATAAACTTATAAATTAATACGATATTTAAATTTAATTATTCTAAGGAAATTAAATTGTATATAGTCGGAGTTACGGGTGGTATTGGTTCAGGCAAAAGCGAGGCGGCAAAAACATTTACGAGTCTTTCTGTGCCAGTCGTAGACCTTGATGACATTGCTCGACGAATTACTCAAAAAAATTATCCTGGTTACGTCGAAATTACAAAGAATTTTGGTAATAAATATCTTGATAAAAATAAAGAATTAAGAAGGAAGAGTCTTAAGATAGATATTTTTAACTCTTGCGAGGTAAGGGAGAAAATAGAATCTATCTTGCACCCGATTATTCTTACTGAGTGTAAAAAACAAATAATTAAATATAAATCAGAGAAATATATAGTGATAATGATAGCATTACTTTTTGAAACAGAAAACTATCTAAAATTAATTGATGAAAGCCTACTTATCGATTGCGATGAAGAAAATCAGTTTGATAGAGTGGGTTCAAGAGACAGATTAGATAAAAATCTAATTAAATCTATTATAAAATCTCAATTACCCAGAGAACAAAGAATTAAAAGGGCTGATAATATAATTATTAATAATCTAAGCAAAGATAAGCTTAAAGATAAAATTTACAAATATCATAATGATTTAAAACTAAGGATTGATAACAAATTAGATGATTAAATACGAATTCCCACTAAATGAACGAGTAAGAAAATTTCTCCGAATCGAGGAAATTTTTAAGAGAATGGAAACTCAGATTACTATTAAAAAACAGTTTTCTGATTATAGTTGTTTTAATACATATTTTGATATTATGGCTACTGCTTCGCGTACAGATCTGAAAGTTGAACTTATTCAAGAAATTGAAAAACAACGATTAAAGATTTCTGCAAAGATAAAAACTAAAAAAAATATACTTAATAATAATGAAATGAAGCGAGTAAGAGTTCAGCTAGAGAAAAGTAAAATTATTACAGGGTTTAATTTTGGTGGGGATAAATTTTTACATGAGCTTAAAACAAGGACAGATAGCCCTTCTGGTATCGTAATTACTGACTTCCCAGAATTCCAGTTTTGGTTAGAAGCAACATCTCAGGCTGACAGAAAAAAATACTTTAATGACAAATTAAAAGACTTCATGCCAATCAAAATTGCAATCGGGTCATTAATGAATCTTTTAAGAAAAAATGTTAAAACTAAACCAATGGAGACTAAGACTGACGCTGTTCAATATAAACTTGATCCATTACTTAGAAATGATCTTGTAATCATATCTTTACCTACAACATCAAAATTCTTCCCAAATATTTCATCAAATAAATATGCTGTTAATGTTCATTTTGGTAAAAATTTATCTATCGCTCCATCTAAAATTGTTAAATTTAAGCTGGGCATAGCTTCTTTTTAATATGCCTAATAAATGTCCTAATTGTGATAATGATGCCAATCTTTCTAAGGATAATAAATTTAGACCATTTTGTTCAGAAAAATGTAAGTTGATGGATTTTGGGGCATGGGCAACGGAAAAATTTCAAATACCTGGTAACAACAATGGGCCCGAATATGATGAAAACTTATAATTATTTAATATTTTTTTTACTATTTTCTTTATTTTCTATTTCTTTATATGCAGAAGAGTTTTTCGTATCTAATAAAAATAATATAATTTCAGAATTAAGACCTGGTCAAAAAGTTACCGCTGGCTTTATGGATATAACTGCAAATAAAGATGCAAAAATAATAAAAATTCAAGCAAAAATGATTGGGCGTATTGAGGCTCACTCAATGATAATGGATGGTGAGATAATGAAAATGAGAAAAATTACACCTGAGTTAATCAAAAATAAAAAATATAAGTTTGAACCAGGTGGGAAGCATCTTATGCTTTTTGATGTTAAAAGAGAGATTAAAGCAGGTAGCGATATTACCTTGCAATTTACTTTTCAACTAAAAGATAAGAAAACATTAACGGAATCGATTAAATTTAAAATTAAATAATCATTTCCAGATCAATCTTTGCGATGCTATTCCTATTGCTCCATTCTCCAAAGCATCTTGGTAATCTTTAGTGCCAAGCCCCCCAAGAGCATATACAGGCGTATTTACTTTATTTACTATTTTTTGAAATTTATCCCAACCTATTGGCTTAATATCTGAATGGGATAAAGTTTTTTTAACGGCGGATAGAACTAAAAAATTAATATTTAGTTTTTCAGCAATATCGACTTCCTCCTGGGTATGGCATGAAGCTGAAACTATAAGATTTTTAGGTATAGCTTTAATACCTAAAAGATCTTTAGATGTTAGATGTACTCCATCAGCATTTATTTCATATGCTAAGCTCACATTAGAATTAATGATTACTTTTACATTTTTTGGCTTGCAAATTTTAACTATTTCTTTTGAAAATATTTTAAACTCATCAAAAGAAATATTTTTTTCACGAACTTGAATCATCCTCAATCCATCACTAATTTTATTTTGTAGCTGATGAAGAAATACTTTTTTTGATGTTTCTGATAAATTTGTTATTGCGTAATATTTTGGTATATCAAATGCTTTTTGAATAAACTGGTTTGCAGGAAGTATAGGTGACACGTTTGGTTTTTGTAAATATACCCATACTAATTTTTGGTTTTCTTTTGAGGCAATCTCACCTTCCCATTTATTTACTTTAAAAAAATGAAGTGTAATATCATTACCTTCATGAGAATACTTTCTTGTTACCCATTTTGTAAATTGAGTTATCTTGACGCCAATCTCTTCATAAATTTCTCGATACAAAGCATCAACTGATGTTTCATCTTTTTCTATCTTCCCCCCTGGAAATTCCCACCACCCTGCCCAGGGCTTTGGGAGTGGTCGCTGAGCAAGAAGCACTTGCTGATTAGTATTAATTAAAACTGCAACTGAAACATTAACATCCACTACTTTAGGTTCTATATTCAGCATTAATTTTCACATACTCATATGATAAATCAGTTGTCCACACTGAGCTTTTGTGGCTTCCTTTGTTTAAATTAACCTTTAAATAAATTTCAGAATTCTTCATTTCTTTTTGAATTTTTAACTCATCAAAGTCTTTTGCAATAACACCCCTGCAAGCAAATAGTATTTCATTAATATATAAATCAATTATAGAAATATCTAAATTCTTTAAATTACTATTACCAATTGCTGCTAATATTCTTCCAAGATTTGGATCACTGGCAAAAAATGCTGTTTTTACTAACGGGGATTTAGCTATGCTCATACCCACTTCCCTGCATTCATCTACGTTATTTCCACCTAATATTTCAATTGTTATAAATTTTGTAGCCCCCTCACCATCTCTTATAATCGCTTGTGAAAGCTCGAGGGCAATATCAAAAATTGCTGATTTTAAAATTTTATAATTACTATCTTCTTTAACCACCTTAGAATGTTTAGATTGATTTGTTGCTGCAATCATAAACGAATCATTTGTTGATGTATCTCCATCTACAGAGATACAATTAAATGTTGTATCCGTAATTTCTTTATTTAATTTTTGTAGCATTGCTAAAGAGATATTTGCATCGGTTGAAATAAAAGCAAGCATTGTAGCCATATTAGGATGTATCATTCCCGATCCTTTGCTTATTCCAGTAATTGTCACTTTTTGATCCTGAATTAATATACTTTTTGATAAAGCTTTAGGTATGGTGTCAGTCGTCATAATTGCCTCTGCTGCTCTAAGCCAATTATTCCCCTCTAAACCTTTAACTAAATCAGGAATAGCTTTATTTATTTTCGTAGCTGGAAGTGGTGTCATTAT
>ENA-OSJC01003391-OSJC01003391.1-marine-metagenome-genome-assembly--contig:-NODE-3391-length-11408-cov-4.496514_pt1 | contig 11408 bp, 7 predicted proteins | sample MGYA00237885_ERZ534234 | MGnify/ENA primary metagenome ERZ534234 (study PRJEB26413, sample SAMN06343907) | marine metagenome | isolation source: coastal waters | place: Atlantic Ocean: West Antarctic... | reverse complement strand
AGCTGAAGCTTCAGATGTTGCTAATGCTATATATGATGGAACAGATGCTGTTATGCTATCTGCAGAATCGGCTGTGGGAAAATTTCCTGTTGAATCCATAAGTATTATGGATAAAATTATTCAAAGTGTTGAAAATGATAAAAATAATTTTGATCTTGATCAATTGCAATTTCAGTTTTCTAAAAGAAATAGCAAGGTAAGCACTACCGATGCGATCACTAGTGCCGCATATACAATTGCTAAAAATGCTGAGGCAAAAGCTATTGTTACTTTTTCTGTAAGCGGAAAAACAACTATGCGAATGGCAAAAGAAAGAGCTCCTGTTTTAGTTATTGGTCTATCTCCATATATTAAGACAGCAAGAAAAACCCAATTAGCTTGGGGTGTCTATTCTAGCCATTGCAAACAAGATGCTCAAAATACTACAGAAATGGTGCGTATTGCATGCACAACTATTAAAGATAAAAAATTAGCTAAATCAGGGGATGCAATAGTTATTACTGCTGGAGTGCCTTTTGGAAATGCTGGTTCAACTAATCTTTTAAGAATAGCTAAAATTATTGATGATAAAGATCTTACTTAAGATTTTGACAAGCTCTTGCAATACGAAAACAAGCATCTTCTAAAATCTTTTCACTAGTGGCGTAAGATAAGCGAAAATATGGAGATAAGCCAAAAGCCTCTCCATGGACTCCAGCAACTCCTTCACTTTCAAGCAAATAGCTCATAAACTGTTCATCAGTATTAAGAACATCTCCATTTGGAGTTTTCATACCCAGTATGCCACTGCAATTTGGATAAACATAAAAAGCTCCTGAAGGCACGCTACAAGACAAGCCTTCTATTGCATTTAATTTTTCAACTACCATATCGCGTCTTTTTTTAAACTCAATGTTATGAATACCAATAAAACTCTGATTACCTGACAACGCTTCTACAGATGCAGCCATGGAAATAGAAGATGTTGATGTATTGCTTTGAGATTGTATTTTATTCATGCCGGCAATAATATTTTTTGGTCCTCCACAATATCCAAGACGCCATCCCGTCATACAATAAGCTTTAGAAACTCCATTCAGCGTAAGTGTTCTATTTTTTAATTCAGGCACAACAGAGGCTATAGTGTGAAAAGTATCATTATCATAAATTATCTTTTCATAAATATCATCAGTCAAGATATATACATGAGGATTCTTTAGAAGCACTTGACCTAAGGCTTCCAACTCTTCCTTAGTATAAACAGCTCCCGTTGGATTGCCTGGACTATTTATCATAAGCCATTTAGTTCTGGGGGTAATACTTTTTTCTAATTGAGACGGGGTAATTTTAAAATTTTGTTTTTCATCGCAAGGGACTATTACAGGCTTTCCTTCTGCCAATAAAACGATATCTGGGTAACTAACCCAAAATGGAGCTGGTATAATTACTTCATCACCAGGATTGAGAGTCGCCATCATAGCATTGTAAAGAATATGCTTACCTCCAACACCAACAATAATTTCATCGTTTGAATAGTTAATATTATTTTCTTCTTTAAATTTTCTAATGATAGCTTCTTGAAGAGCTGGCGTTCCTTTACCGGGTACATATCTAGTTAAGCCATCATCCATTGCTTTTGTTGCAGCTTGACGAATATTTAATGGAGTATCAAAATCAGGTTCACCAGCTGCCAAAACCAAAACATCTTTACCTTCTGCACGGAGAGCATTAGCCTTAACGTTAATTCCAACAGTCATGGAGGGTTTTATACGAGATAATCTGTCAGCTAAAATAGTCATATTATTAAATTATAAAATGTTCAATAACTAGACTAACACAAGTACACAATAAAAAAAAAGCAAAAATTTTTTTTAGACTATTTTTGTCTATTTTAGAGGAAAGTTTAGCTCCAATATTTGCTGTAAAAATACTTGTAGAAGAAACTAAAACTAAAATCAATAAATTTACATATCCAAGCGAGTAAGGAGGTAATCCCTCAACATCTATACCTAAAAAAATGTAAGAGACAGCGCCGGGTAAAGCAATGAAAAAACCAAGAACAGCAGATGTTCCTACAGCTTGATGCATTTTTTTAGAGAATACACTTAAAGTTGGTACGCTAAAGCTACCACCACCAATTCCTATCGTAACTGATAAAAGGCCAATTGCTCCACTAATTATAGAGTTAACTAAAAAAGATTTAGGGATATCTTCTTTGATAGTTTTAATTTTTTGCTGAAAAAACATATTCATAGAAATAAGAAATGCCAGTGAAACAAAAATTATTATCAAAAACTCGCCATTAATCTTACTTGCTAAAATTGATCCTAGCAAAGATCCCAGCATAATACCTGGAAACCATTTTTTAATTACCTTTTTATCAACATTATTAAATTTTAAATGAGATCGTATAGAGGAAACGGAGGTAAATAAAATAATAGCTATAGATGATGCAATTGAAACGTGCATCGCGACATCAGATGAGTAACCAAGACTAGTTAAAACAAAATATGAAACTGGTACAATTATTATGCCTCCTCCTACTCCCAATAACCCAGCAAGTAATCCTGAGAGCAAACCTGTTGATAAAAATGTAATGATGAGAATTGTCAATGATAATACCTTTATGTAATAAAATTATATGTAGTAAAGAACTTCAATAAAAAGTAAAAAAGAAATTAATATATGACACATATTCATTGGTTAGGTGCCGGATTATCTTCAATCCCAGGTATTAGAAGAATGGCTTCAAATGGTCATAAATTAACTATTTGGAACAGAACATTAGCTAAGGCAGAGAATAGCATCAATCACGTTCAATCAAACGATGTATCTGCAAAAGTACTGGATCTCAGTCAACTTGCCTTAATCCTTAAATATGGAGATATAGTTGTCTCACAACTTTCAGCAAACATGCATCTTGAAATTGCTAAAATTTGTTTAGATAAAAACTGTCATTTTGCTTCTTCTAGCTATATTTCACCGGCATTAAAAGAATTGGACAAGGAGGCTAAAGATAAAAATTTAATTTTTATAAATGAAATTGGTTTAGATCCAGGAATAGATCATTTTTTCTCCCACCTATTAGTTGAAGATTTAAAAAATCACAAATTTGAAAATATTTCCGTTTCTTATAAATCTTTTTGTGGGGGATTATCTGATGTACCTAATGATTTTAAATATAAATTTAGTTGGTCTCCAGTTGGAGTAATAAAGGCTCTGAGTAATAAATCAGAGTTTATAGATAATTATATTAAAAAAAAAGTTACACCATATCACCATATAAATTCATATTCAGTTAACAATGAAATTTTTGAAGCTTATCCTAATAGAGATTCATTGCCTTATATAGAAGAATATTCTTTTCCGCCTAACTGGAAAATTAAAAATTTTATTAGAGGTACGCTGCGTTTAAAAGGATGGAAAAATGCTTGGCAAGAAATATTTGCAATGCTGGAGGATCAATCTTTAGATTTAGAGAAGAATATAAATATAAGGAGCGATGAATTATGGTCAAAATATCAATATGAAAAAAATGAAAAAGACAGAGTGGTTTTATCTGTTTGTTTAGAGGCTCACAACAAGAACGGTAAATTATGGTCAGGCAGCTATGAATTAGATGAGATTGGGTCGGGGGAAAATAGCGCAATGGCGACATTGGTATCAGTTACACTTTCTGCTGGCATAGATTTAATTCTTAAAAAAAAACTAAATCCTGGCGTTCAAGCAGCTCCTAGAAATAAAGAAAGTATTGATTATTTTTTTAAGATATTAAAAGAATACAATATTAATATTAAAAAAAAATGAATAGTTCTATCTTTAAGTTAGGAATTATCCGCGAAACTAGAATAGACGAATATAGAACTCCAATAGTTCCAAAGCATATTAGAGAATTAAAAAAAAATTATTATAATATTGATATTATTTTACAACCATCTGTTAAAAGATGTTTTAGTGATAAAGAATATCAAGATGCAGGAGCAAAAATAAGTGAGGATCTCTCGTCATGCGATCTAATTCTAGTTGTTAAAGAAATTGATATTGATATTTTAATCGAAAATAAAAAATATTTATTTTTTTCACATACTTCAAAGATACAACAGAATAATTCTCCAGCTCAAGGAACGCCAGGTATGGATAAGAAAGATCTGTTAAAGTCAGCAATAGATAAAAACATAACTTTAATTGACTACGAAAATATTCGCAGTTCAAGTGGGGCCCGATATTTGGGATTTGGTCGTTTTGCAGGCATAGTTGGTTGTTACAATACATTAAGTCTGTTTAACAAAATATCAAACCATTTCACTATGCCTCGTGCATTTGAAATAAATGATTATAAATTACTGCAGGGCATAGTTAGAGATAAAGAATTTTCTAATATGAGAATTTTAGTGACAGGAGACGGGAGAGTAGCAAAAGGTGTTTTGGAACTTCTCGAATATACAAATATTAAGCAAGTATCCAAAGAAGATTTTCTAATTAAAGATTTTGATAAATCAGTTTATTGCAATTTAAAAACGAGTGACTATGTGTCTTGTGATAATAAGAAGGAATTTAATTTACAGCACTTTATTAAAAATCCTAAAAAATATAAATCTAAGGCAGAAGAATATTTGGTTAAAACGAACATATTAATAAGCTCTCATTATTGGGATCCCCTCTCTCCTAAGATATTTGAATTAAAAAATTTGCATAATTTTAAAAATTTAAAAGTAATTGGCGACATTACATGCGATATCAATGGCTCTATTCCCACAACATTAAAATCTACTTCAATAGAAAATCCTTATTTTTATTTTGAAAAAGAAAAAAAAATTGAATGTGAAAAATCTAATGAAGCCTTAGCAATAATGGCTGTGGATAATCTACCTTCTGAATTGCCTCGAGATTCAAGTGAGTTGTTTGGTGATGATATTTGTAAAGAAGTCTTGCCTTATATTATAGGAGAAGATGATAGCAGAATCTATAATGCAACAATTTCACACAATGGAAAATTACTCCCTAAATATTTATATTTAGAAAACTATTTATTAGCATAATGAAGCACAAAAATACTGGCAGTGATCTTATTCAAGATATTACTGTACCATTTAAAATTGTCAGTGATTTCAAACCAAGTGGCGACCAGCCGAAAGCCATCGACCAACTAATAAAAAATATTCATAAAGGTGAAAATGAACAAGTTTTACTTGGGGTTACGGGTTCGGGAAAAACTTTTACTATGGCTAAAGTTATCGAAAAACTACAAAGACCTACCTTAATAATGGCTCCTAACAAAACTCTTGCTGCACAATTATATGGGGAAATGAAGAGTTTATTCCCAAACAACGCAGTTGAGTACTTTGTTAGCTATTATGATTATTATACCCCAGAGGCATATGTTCCACGCTCTGATACATTCATAGAAAAAGAATCATCAATTAACGAACAAATTGATCGACTAAGACACTCTGCAACTCGCTCTTTGGTTGAGAGAAGAGACACAATCATTGTAGCTTCCGTATCATGTATTTACGGTATTGGATCAGTAGATTCTTACTCATCCATGTCTTTTACTCTTGAAAAAAATCAGAATATTAGCCGCGATATATTAATAAGAAAATTAGTTGAGCTCTTATACAAAAGAAGAGATATGGATTTCAAAAGAGGAAGTTTTCGAGTTAAAGGTGATATTTTAGAAATTTTTCCTTCTCACCTAGAAGATCGTTCTTGGAAAATATCCATGTTTGGAGATGACATTGAAACAATAACTGAGGTCGATCCTTTAACTGGTGAAAAAATAAATTCTCTGGAAAATATTCGTATTTTTGCTAATTCTCACTATGTGACACCCAAACCGACTATTAAAAAAGCACTTACACAAATTAAAGATGACTTGCGAAAGCAATTACAAGTTTTCGAGTCTGAAAAAAAATTACTGGAGCGTCAACGACTAGATGAGCGAACAACTTTTGATTTAGAAATGATAGAAACAACGGGAAGTTGCAGTGGTATTGAAAATTATTCGAGATATCTTTCTGGAAGGAAGCCTGGGGAGCCTCCTCCAACTCTTTACGAGTATATTCCTGAGGACTCATTATTGTTTATTGATGAAAGTCATATCACCTGTTCTCAAATATCAGGAATGTATAAAGGTGATTTTTCAAGAAAATCTACACTTTCGCAATATGGATTCCGCTTACCTAGTTGCTTAGATAACAGGCCTCTTAAAAGAGAAGAATGGGATGCCATGAGACCACAAACAGTTTTTGTAAGTGCAACGCCTGGAGAATATGAATTAAATAAAACCGGAGGAACTTTTGTTGAGCAAGTAATTCGACCCACAGGCTTGGTTGACCCTCCAATTGAAATACGTCCCACAAAACATCAAATTGACAATCTGGTAGACGAATGTAGAAAAACTATAAACAATGGATATAGAGTCATGATCACTACATTAACAAAAAAAATGTCAGAAGATCTAACCGAGTATATGCATGAGGAAGGCTTTAAGGTAAGTTACCTTCATTCTGATATAGAAACGCTTGAACGAATAGCAATTATTCGTGATTTCCGGTTAGGAGTTTTTAATATTCTTGTAGGAATTAATCTTCTTCGAGAAGGTTTAGATATTCCTGAATGCGCTCTTATGGCTATTCTTGATGCAGATAAAGAGGGTTATCTGCGATCTAGAACAAGTTTAATTCAAACAATTGGAAGGGCAGCTAGAAATGTGGATAGTAAAGTAATAATGTATGCTGACACCAAAACTAAAAGTATGACGCAAGCGATAGAAGAAACTAGTAGACGTAGAGATAAACAACTTGAATATAATAAAAAAAATAACATCACTCCACTTAGTATTAAAAAATCCATAGATACAATTCTAGAAAGCACTGCAGAACAAGATCATGTCACAGTAGATATAGAAAACGCTAAACAGTTAGTTGGCAAAGATTTAGATACATATATAAAAACTTTAGATAAAAAAATGAATGATTTAGCCTCAAAATTAGAATTTGAGGATGCCGCACTTATACGAGATGAAATTAATAGACTTAGAGCAAAGCAAATGGGATTAAATAAAAAAGCTTTAGAATACAGAAAATGATTTCGGAGTACATTAATTTTTCTGTAAAAAATAACACTGGTATTATTGAACTTAATCGCCCTAAAGCCTTGAATGCAATTAACTTTGAGATGGTTGTTATCTTTACAGAAACACTATTAAAATGGATGGATGACCCATTAATAAAACAAGTTTTATTATTAGGTAAAGGAAATTCGCTGTGTGCCGGAGGTGATATCAAAAGCTTATTTTTATCTTCAAATAAGAATGACTTAAAAAAAATATTTTTTCAAAAAGAATACTTTCTTAATAATTTAATAAACGAATTTTCAAAAAATTATCTTAGTGTATGGGATGGCTTAGTTATGGGGGGTGGGGTAGGTTTGTCAATTTATGGTAATTATCGTCTAACTTCAGAAAAAACTAAATTTGCGATGCCGGAAACAGCTATAGGATTTTTTCCCGACGTGGGTGGAAGTTTTTTTCTATCTCAACTAAAAAAAGGTGTTGGTATGTATCTTGGTTTAACTGGTAATATTTGTAATGCGAGAGACATAATGGATTTAGGTTTGGCGACTCATTATGTTCCTTCCAAACTAATTCCTGAGATAATTGAAGGATATATGAGAGAGGGAGTTCTAAATGATCTAGATTATTATCCTAGCATGTCTTCAGATATTAGTAGCAATAAAAAATTTATAGAAGACACTTTTCAATATGATTTACCAAAAATAATATCCATACTAAAAAATTCAAAAGATGAATTTGGTCAAAAAATATATACCCATATGTTGACTCGTTGCCCTATGAGTTTGGCCATAACAGTTAAACTAATAAAAAATGCCCAATCAAAAACTCTAAAAGAGTGTTTAGAAATTGAATATCAGCTAAGTCAGCATATGGTTTATCGAGAGGATTTTAACAATGGCGTTGATTCAGTTCTAATTAGTAAAAATCACAAAGCTAATTGGAATCCAACTACAGTAGAAAGTATTGATTATAGCGAAGTAGATAAAATGTTTGAACTTCATGTAGAAAAATTATACATATAAGAATGTCCGCATCATTTCCTAATTCTGCTAAAGTTGTCATCATAGGTGGGGGCGTAGCTGGATGTTCTGTAGCTTATCATCTTGCAAAATTTGGTTGGAAAGATATTGTACTCCTTGAAAGAGATCAATTAACCTCAGGTACTACATGGCATGCTGCTGGCTTGATTGGACAATTAGGATCATCGGCAACAATTACTAAGCTTAGAAATTACTCTCTCAATTTATATAAAGAACTAGAGATTAAAACAGGTCTATCAACAGGTTTAAAACAAAATGGATCCTTAACTGTTGCCACTACAGAAGGGCGTTTAGAAGAATTAAAAAGACAAGTTACTACTGCGCAATTATTTAATGTTGAAGCTAACGAAATTTCTATTGATCAAATCAAAGATCTATATCCTCTAATTAATACGTCGGATGTTATTGGAGGTATTCATATACCTAAAGATGGACAGGCAGATCCTATAGGAGTGACGAATGTTTTGGCAAAAGCAGCCAAACTGCATGGGGCTAAAATAATTGAGCATTGTTCTGTTAATAAAATTTTAATAAAAAATAATCAAATTCAAGGTGTGGAGACAGATTTAGGGAAAATTGATTGTGAATATATAGTTTTAGCTTCAGGAATGTGGTCTAGACAAATAGCTGCCGATGTAAATGTAAGTATCCCATTGTACCCAGATGAACATTTTTATGCTCTAACTGAACCAATTGAGAAGCTGAATAAAAATCTTCCCGTTCTAAGGGATTATAATAATTGTTTATATGTTAAAGAAGATGCAGGAAAATTATTAGTTGGTATTTTTGAACCAAATGCAAAGCCAGCATTCATGGAAACTAATAGAGTTCCAAATGATTTTTCGTTTGCTGAACTTCCAGAAGATTTCGATCATTTTGAACCTTATCTAATGAATGCAATGAAACGTATTCCAGCACTTGAAAATACAGGTATAAGAAAATTTTTTAATGGCCCAGAATCATTTACACCTGATACAAATTATCTATTAGGAGAAACTCCTGAAGTAAAAAATTTTTTTGTATGTTGTGGTTTCAATAGCATTGGTATCGTGAGTGCAGGAGGTGCAGGAAAAATTACTGCTGAATGGATGATGAATGGTGAAGTTGATGAGGATGTATTTAAGCTGGATATTAGTCGATTTGAAAAATTTCACTCAGAAACCAAATTTATAACTGAAAGAGTAACTGAGAGTCTCGGGAATTTATACGCTATGCATTGGCCTTACAAACAACTTAAGACATCACGCAATCAAAAAATTCTCCCATATCATGAAAATTTAAAAAAGAAAGGAGCATGTTTTGGTGAAGCTGCTGGTTTTGAAAGACCAATGTGGTACGCCTTAAATGGAGAAAAGGCAGAATACGAATATAGCTATGGTTATCAAAATTGGTATAAATCAGCAAAACATGAAACAATAAACGCTAGAAAAAATGTTGCGTTTTTTGATTTAACTCCTTTTGCAAAATTTAAGATTGAAGGAGAGGAAGCGCTTTCTTCATTAGAATATTTATGTTCAAACAAAATTAAAGATATACCTGGACGCACTACGTATACCCAGATGCTGAATAAAAAAGGAGGCATTGAAGCTGACTTAACTGTAACATGTCTTACTAATAATACTTTTCATATTATTAGCGGATCTTCTGTTAGAGAGCATGATAAAAAACATATTCTAAAATTCCTTGATAAAAATGTTACGTTAACTGACATAACCGAGGACTTTGCATGTTTTGGAATTTTTGGCCCTAAAAGCAGAGACCTCCTAACAAAAATTATTGGTAATGAATTTGCAAATGATCAATTTCCTTTTGGCACAGGTAAATGGTTAGATTTAAACGGTACATCAATTTGGTTTCAAAGACTATCTTATGTTGGAGAGCTTGGTTGGGAATTGTATGTGCCTATAAAAAAAGCTAAACAAGTTTATGAAGTAATTGATGAAAAAGGAAAAGAATTTGAGTTAGTGCATGCAGGTTCTCACGCTATGGATATTATGCGAATGGAAAAAGGCTATCTCCATTGGGGGCATGACATTTCGCCAGGAGAAAATCCTTTTGAAGCAGGGCTTGGTTTTGCAGTAAAGCTTAATTCAGAAATCAATTTTATTGGAAAACAAAACTTAATCCAAGAAAAATTAAAACAAAAAAAACAATTCGTAATGTTTACTTTAGATAATTCGAGTCCTGGATCCCCCCTTCTTTTACATGATGAGCCTATATATTATGAAGGTAAAATTGTAGGTGAAACTACTTCTGGAAATTATTCTTTTAATTATAATAAAAACATGGCCTTTGGATATATAGACTCAAAAATAGATATTAATAATATAAAAGATAAATTTTTCGAGATTGAAGTTGCTAAAGTTAAATACAAAGCTAACTTACAAATAAAACCATTACACGATCCTGAAAATTATCATATCAAGTCTTAGTGAAAAAAATAATTTTTTTTGTAAGCTCTGTTTTTATAATAATATTTTTAATTTTTTTTTCTATTAGAGATGAATTTAGAACTACTAAAATTTTAGAAAAAATAAAAAATCACACCAATCTAATAATAACTTTAAAAAATAAAAACAAATGGCAGGTTTACCCTTTCCTTTCATTTCAAAATGAAATTTCAGCTTACTCAGAAGATAAAAGTTTAATTATTGAAAATGGAAGCCTCGATGTAATGAGACATTACTGGATAACATCTCCAGTTGAAATATCTTTTAAATCTCCATCGATTTTATACAAAGGTCTTGATTTTCGAAATTCTAAAATTATTTCTAACTATAGGAAAAAAATTATTTCAATTAAAAGCTTTAATGCAGATTTCATTCAAGGAAATATAGAAATCAATGGCTCAATGTATCTTGATAATTCAAAAAAAATATCTTTAAAAGGCTCTTATGAAAATGTATCTCTTAACGAAGCAATGGAACAATTAAATGTTGCTGACTGGAAAAGAATTAAAATTAATCTTTCCTCACCTAATTTTTATTTAACAACAATCAATTCATCTACTAAAGAACTAATAAATTATCTTAATGGGGAGATGGATATTGAAGGGTCTTTTTTGTTTATCTCAAATGAAAAAGAACGTTTTGGAGCCATACTACTATCTTTACTTGCTAATAATATTTCCGATATAATGCCAGTAAGTTCATCAATTAATTATCTTCTTGATAATTTTTCAGACGAGCCTTCACAATTATTTGGAAAAATAGTTATTAAGAATGGGATCTTATCAGCTAATAAAATGATATTAGAGAATAAAAAAGGTAAGGCACTAATTACAGCAAAAGTTAATCTTAGAGAAAATACTA
>ENA-OSJC01003388-OSJC01003388.1-marine-metagenome-genome-assembly--contig:-NODE-3388-length-11413-cov-11.622265_pt1 | contig 11413 bp, 11 predicted proteins | sample MGYA00237885_ERZ534234 | MGnify/ENA primary metagenome ERZ534234 (study PRJEB26413, sample SAMN06343907) | marine metagenome | isolation source: coastal waters | place: Atlantic Ocean: West Antarctic... | reverse complement strand
TTATCTTCATCAGCTAATTCTTCTTCAACTACTTCTTCAGTTTCAGTTTCCATAACTTCAGCAACGATACCTTCTTCTTCTACTCTGAAAGTAACTCCTGTATCTGTCTTGTAAGTTCCAACAGGTAATAAAATTGTTGTGCCATCTTCAGTTAAAACGCTGATATCCACGCCTTCAGCTAACTCTTCAGCTGTTGAAACGAAAATAGTTCCGTCTTCTGATTTAGCTTGATAAGCCATTACTACTTCTTCGCCTTTGTCAAGACCAAGTGCTACCAAAATTTGTTCTTTAATATCCATAGTTTTCTTTTAAGTTCTATATATAATAGAAAGATTAGTTACTTGTTTGATTTTGTAATTATTTCGTTTAGTGCTTTTAGTATTTCTTCATTAGTTGGTTGCTTTTCTGACATAGCTTCCATTCTATCTGTAAAGTAGCCTTCAATACTTAATCCTTTAAGTTCTCCATCTTTTATCTTATTCCAAAGCTCGTCATTCTCAATCTTCATTTTAACGAACCAAGTGCCGTTAGGTAAGTCATAGCCGTATAACTTAGACTTATCACTATCTCCTTCCTTAATCCAAGATTCAACAGTTAGAACTCCTGAAACTCTGTCTTGGTGTTGGTAGGTTGCTTTGTGGTGGTTATTATGTTTTAAATAAAGTTCACTAGCCTTTCTTACTGTTTCTTTTGAAAAGTAAACATAATAGTCAGAGTCTGTATTAGGATCGTGTCTAAAGATTTGCTTATTTGGAATTAAAGCAGGACTAACTAGCATACGCTTTTCTTCATCTACTTTAGCAAATGTCAAGTTGTTCTTTTCTTTACCAAAGAATACAAAGTCTTGCTCTATTGCAGGACTCGTTACTAGACTGATTGCATCAATAGCTAATTCTTGACTATCGTCTGAAATTATTAATTCTACTATTTTAGTTTCTTTCGTATCTTCGTAATAGTCTTTATTGTCAGCTTCACATTCAGCTATTGAGTCATACTCACAGCTTCCTGTCTTTCCCCATTTGTATTTTCCGTTTTCACATTCTTCGCAAGGCATAGTATATAATAGATTTTAAGTTAGTTTATTTGATTTTAGATTGTTGCTCTTCTTCTTATATTTGCTAATTGGTTTTGACTGTTTGTCATTTCATCAGTAACTACAAACGCTTTCATAGCGTCAGGTGCTACTCCTCCTGATATATCAAAAGCTCCTGACATCATTTGAGGTGCAGGGGTTTGGGGAACTGCTGAAGCTCCTCCTCCTCCTCCTCCTCCTCCTCCGGCAGGACTACCACTTAATATCTTTTGTATTTGTATAGCTGAGAATGCTCCTGCTAATCCTGCTTGTATAAATGGATATGCAGGCATTACTGTAGTTATTGGAGATTTAGAAGCTGTTGTAAACGCATTCTGAACACCTTCTACTCCTGATATAGTTGCTTGTGCTACCGCAGCAGCTTTTGCAACCTTAGTACCTTCTCCTGCTAATTCTGAAATTAATCCAAATGTTTGTCCTGCTATATTTAATCTAGCATTTTTTACTGATTTGTCTAATTCTATTTTTTCGTCTGCTGCTTTAGTATCTTGTTCCTTTACTTTTTGGTTATACTTTTCATTAATAGCAATTTTCATTTCAGCAGCATTATCCATATTTTCAACACCTTCTAATTCCTTTGTTCGTTGTATCTCTATTTCAGCTAAAGCTTTTTCATTTAAGTTTTCTATTAAATTTGTAGTGTTTTCATTTTGTATATCTAATAATTTAGAAGCTTCATCTTGAGATTTTTCTTCTGCTATTGCAATATACTTATCTATTATCTGTTGTTTATTCACCCCATATTCGTTTGCCAACATAAGTAATTCTGAAGCCTTTTTTTTAGAACTAGATTTACTATTTTTTGCCTCTCTTTCTGCGATTGTCAATGCTGTAAAAAGTTTAGCTAATTCAACTTCTTCTACTGTTTTTAAATCATCATAATATAATTGCTGTTTGATTGCTATTGTTCTATTATGTGATTTAATATCTGCATCTGCTATTTCTTTTAATCTTTTTACTCTAGAATCTTCTCTTGCTTTTTCTTTTGCTCTAGCTTCTACTCTTAATGTTTCTAGTGCAGTAGCTAATCTTTTTTGTGTCATAAAACTAGCAGTCTGCATATTTATGAACTTAGTTTCTTCAGCATTTAAAGCATCAAGGTCTTCAGCTAGTGATTCTCCCATAGCAACTTCTTGCCTTTTTGTTTCTAATCTTTCTTTTTGTATATCTAAAGCTTTTGCAGTTATTTCTAATTCAGCTTCATTTGCAGTTTGTAAAGCTGACATTCTTTCTTCTAAACTTTTAGTTTCATCTTCAGCATCTAATCTTGCTTTTGCTATAATTTTATTTGCTTCTGCCCTTTCTATATTTAATTGTCTTTCAGAATCTGCTATTTGTTGGAATTTTCTTTCTAATTCAATTGCTAGTTTTAATTCTCTAGCTATCTCATCTCCTATTCCTACCATAGCACCTTTAACATCATTAACAGCTCCTGAAAAATCTCCTGAAAAGACTTTAACTATTGCACCACCTATTGCACTTATTCTATCTGTTAAAACACTAAGAGCAGCACCTATTGCTGCAAATGCTACTTCTAATAACTCAGCTCCTTTTTTAGTCTTAGTTAAAAAAACCATTAAAGAACCAATAAGAACTACAAAAGCCCCTATTCCTGTAGAAATAAGTCCTGCCTTTATAGTACCAAACATTCCTTTAGCTGTTACTGCTGCTGAAGCAAATCCTGCTTTTACCCCATTCAAAGAAACACCCATAACTTTAAATTCACCTGCTGCACGTGAAGCATCTTTAGATACATCCCCTATATTAGATTTTACTTCTGCTTCTATTACTATTTTCTCTGCCATAATTTTATTTTTTAAAGTGCAACTGTTGTTTTAATTTGTGTAAACCTTATTGTTGCTGACCATTCTATTATCATATTAGTAGCTCCTTTTACAGTTAAGATAAAGTTTGTGCCTGAAACTTTTGAATCAGTAACCCATCCTAATATTCCACCGCCATTAGTTTCTAAAACAGTAGTAGAACTTTGAATAGATAATGTTCCTGATTTATTTATTACCACTCCTTTTTCTGCAAAAGATCTGTAATCTCCTATACTTCCTTTTGCTGATCCTCCTGTTCTTAATCCTATTACATCTGCATCAAACATTAAAGCAGTATTTTCAGGAACTGTAAAAAAGCTACTTGTTGTATTGTTTAAATTAGTATCTGTAACAGTTGCATCTGTAGTTTGTATTCCGCACATTAGAGTTATAGCTTGTCTTTCCCCTAATAAGTCTGTTCCTGCGTTACCCCCTAAGACTTTAGAGTTAGTAGCTGTTGCCTCTCCTAAAGTACCTGATACATTAGCATTGTTTACTCCATTGTCTATTGCATTTTGATTTCCTGTTATAATGCTATTTCTTGAGAATCCTCTAACAGTATTACTATCACCCATTACTAAGGTATTGCTAGTTCCTGTTTGTGTTGAGTTATTAGAACCAAAGGTCTTATTGTTTTCATTAGCAACTGCTCTATTTAGATTTGTATTATATCTAAAAGTTGAGCAAGTACCTGAAGCTTTATTGTAGGTGTAACCATAAGCTTCACATTGTAACTGATTAGGAGTAACATCATTTGTTCCGTCTGTAAAAGTTACATCTCCAAGTCCTGAAATTGAAGCAGGCTTTACTGTAAACCCTGTTAAGTATGGAATCGTTGGTGGTGGTGTCGTAATAGTTATTGTATCTACTTGCAAAATATTTGAAACAGATATATATTCTGAATCTATTACTATAGTATCTTCTGTAGATTTTGCAGTAAATTCTATTTTCTGAAATGTACTACCTGATAATTCGTGTGTACTTTGTAAAACAGTACCTGAATAAATATATAACTTTGCATTTCCTACAACAGTTAAATTATAGTTTAATTGTATATTATATTTAGAACCAACTATAAGGTCTGATAGCTTTTGCATTATTCCATTCTGCTCTCCAACCCCTGCTAGTAACCTTAAAAAATTTCCTGTTTCTATAACATTTGTACTATCTACATCATAATACCTGTACCAAGTATTGGCAACCATTGAAGGATAATAGAAATTTACTGCTCCTTGTGGTAAAGGAGTAGCTATTGCAGTATTTGCTGAAGCATTTACTGTACTAAAATCTGTGCTATCTGATATATATGCCATTATGGTATAAGTATAAATTCTACTGTTGATAAATCGTTTGGTTTGTAGTCTATCTTGTTTACCCTGAAAATTCTGTTCTTGAGAAATATTTTATCATTAAACTGGAACAAATTAATATCTGAAGCATTAAGGTTTACTTTAATAGTCATAACTCTAGTATTAGGATTATACAGTTGCGAGTAATAAGGAAGCCAATATAAGTTAAATAAGTTGTTAGGTGTAGGTGTTCCTACTCCTGTCATTAATTGACAAATCCCAAAATGGAAGTCTATAGTAGTTGATGGTATAGCACTAGAAGTAGGTATGTCTGTTAAATGACTAAACTGTAAAAACTGATCTTCAAGAGCATCCCCTGCTACTCCATTTTGTGCAGGAACAGAATAAGTAGTTGTAGCCATATCTACTACTCCATTATTAAACATAATTCTAGGACTATTCTCAAACCCTTCCCAAGTAGCATCACCACCTCTTGCATAAATAGCAGGAGTAATAAATTCAGGGAATTGACTCATCAAAGGCTTGACTAATGTAGCTGCAAAAGGTTCTGCAATTATTTCTTCTTCTCCCTCTAATATATTAAATTGATTCCCTGCATCCCATTCGTTACTTCCATATAAATGACCACCTACTAAGTTCTTGTATTGATTAAAAGAATAGTCATCATCATCTTCAACAAACTTAAACATTGTCTTTTTATTTAAGTCAGCTAACGGTTCTAATTTCATTTCTGAAACATCTATCTTATCTGTCCAATCGTGTTGAATACCTCTATCTGCAAGAGTTGTTCCTGTGCCTGTACTTATAAAGACATCTCCGTATGGTTCTATCTTAATATTGTTAGGATTATCCTCATCAGGTAAAGTTACTAAATTGAACATTGTAAGCAAACCTTTTAAGAAATCCCATTGTCCTAGTTCTCCTCTTAGTGTTTGTAATATTGTATCTGTTGTAATAGTAGTAAGCCCTAAAATAAAAGTTACATTAGTTCCAAAAGAAAACCCTAATCCACCTGCTCCTCCAATAGACTGCTGAACAACACCTGCTGAACTAGCTTTAAATTGAGCTTGTAAAGTATCTCCTGTATCTAAAGAAACATTAAGATTTCCTTGATATACAAAAGAAGCTCCTGCTACCAGTGTAATAACTCCTGAGTAATTAATTTCTGTACTATTTTTTAAATATCTGCATTCTATAGTCCTAGTAACAGAATCTGTATTTGTAACTCTATAATCATAATCTATGTTGTATGTTTCATTAAGAGCTGTAGCTGTAATAATATTAGTTGCACTATCATAATTAGGAGGGTAATCAAAATTAACTAATCCTGTATTATCAAGGACAAAGTTTGTATAAATTGTGCCTGCATAATGAATTCCCTGTCCATTAGTACAGAAAAAGGTATTAGCAGCAGTACTTACAGATTGAACAGGAGAATTATCAGCACCCCAATTAAAGTCCATATATAACTTCTTGAAGTCTGTAGTATTAAAGAAAGCAGACTCATAAGTAAACTCAGATGCTTCAAATATTCTATCTACTAAATACTTAATATTAATAAAAGGTCTGAAAGAACTCTCTAGAGTTAGCAGCTTAGTCATTCCTCCATCAGTAACAGAGTAGTTATGATTCCAATCTACAAAAGGATATTTTACTGTAGAAGAACTTCTAAAACCTGAAGTTGATGGATTTATAAAGATATTATTATCTACCCAAGTATTTCTTATATTACTGAAATTGTAATCGTGTTCTAATTCTGTAAAGTCTAAATCTCTAAAAGCTTTATCTTTTAAAGTATCTGCTAATGCTACTACTTCAGAATATAGATTAACATTGTAACTTATCTCTCCTTCTTTATCTGTAATGTCTAGCATTCTCAAGTAACCCTCAAATAGAATAAATCCGTCTTGCTTTAAAACACACTTAGTTCTTTTGTATGGATTAAATATTAGTCCATCATAAACTCTAGTTATTTCAAAAATAGCATTAAAGATTCTGTTGTTTCTTTTAGTAGAAGGTAAATTAAAAGCCTTTGAGTAAGACTGAACTTTCTCAGCTACATTTTTAAAGTCATCTACACTTAAAGTCAGGGGTAAGTCTTCATCTTCATAAAGGTCGCAAATGACTTGACCATCTTCTAAAAAATTTATAGCTCCTGAAGGTATTGCACCGATAACAGGCTGTATTGATATACTTGTAATATTAGCTGTATCAACTACTAGATTATAATAAAAAAGCATTATTGTACTGTCAGTTGAGTCAGCTGTAAAGGTACTTGTAGACTGAGTTAATGCAGTATCGTGAATACCTCCTTCATATATATTATTGCCGTCTGCTATTTGAGTTACAAGAAATCCTGTTGTTGCTACGCTTAAATTTATTGTAATAGTATACTGTTCCCCTATTACTAAGTTGGTTAGTCTTTGATAAACTCCTACATAACTTTCACCGCTTATTGAATTTAAAACTAAACTTTCTGCTGAAACTGAAGGATAAGCTACAACACCATTTAATCTAAATCTATACCAAGCATTAGGAATAGAAGCAGGAGCATTATTAAATACATCTTGATATGGTGGATTTACTGCACTTTGATAAGTTGGTGTAGAATTTAAGTTATTAAAATTAATACCATTAACTAAAAATTCAGTTGGAGAACTAGCAATAGCACTTAATTGACCGTCATAATTCTGAGGATAAACTATTAATTGAACACTCATTATACTGCCTGTGTTCTAAGTGTCTTACTCTTTTCTACTTCAAAAGTGTACTGCATAAGTTTGTCATTTGCTACTGTCTTTTTAGTATAGCTTGAAGTTGTAAGTCTTACAGGAGTTACATATTGGTTTAAAGCAGAAATATTTAGAAAAGCACTATTTAAGTCATTTTGAAACCCTTTTAAGATATATACTTCAGGACTATTAATTAATTCTTCAAACCATTCAGATTCAGCTTCACTTACAAAGTCTGTATTCATACTTATCTTTTCTGTTGCGTTTACTCTAAAGGCTTTCTTTCCTCCTTTAAAACTATCTATTCTGTAAGCTGATTCATTCCAAGAACCTTCTAGCTGTTGATATGTACTACCTTTAGTTGAAATCATTTTACTAGACTTCATAGTGAATGTGTAATAATCCCACGCACCCCATTGGTTCAACCAACAAAGTCTTATAGGCTCATATCCTTTAAGAGTAGGACAGTTTACATTGAATGTATATTTAGTTCCAAAATTCTGGTTAGCAGCGTTTAAAGGCTCTACAGTATAATATCCACCTTGAATAAAGTTTATTATCGGAGCACTATTAAATAGTGTACTCCAATTTCTTAAATTAGCAGGGAAGCAACCGAAATAAAATAAATTTCTGTCTGCTTGTGCTATTAAAGCTCCATACCCTCCATTTACACTAGCAAATGATACATCTTCAGTTCCTATTTGACTTCCTGTAGAATCATAATAAACTAGTCTAATTTTTGCAGGAATGGTAAGTATAGTTTGAAAAGACATAGTTCCATAATCTTCTAAATTAGCATATTGAGTAGTTGGTGCATTAGTAAGAAATTTACCTCCATTATTAACTAATGTAAATTGTTCAGGTATAGGGTAACCAAAGTTATTTCCTGTAGATTGAGTGTAAGGAGTGTTTGCTAAGTCTAGTACATCAGTAAATTTCAGATAACCATTAAAGATATTGTATAAATCAGAGTCTTTAATATCTGTAGTTACTAAAGCACCTGAATCTATGTATTGTATTTTAAATCTTATAAATAAATACCGCATTGTATTCGAGTTGCCAGAGAATTTATCAATTAAATGGATAGGTACATTTGTTCCTTCTGTATTAACGACTAACTTATAAGCACTTGTATTTCTCGCTAAGTGGTCAGCATTTACAAAGCTTTCAATAATAGATCTGAAGTCAAACATACCAACTCCTGCATTATTTGGAGTAGTCTTGAATGTTCCTACAATATCTGTTGAAGTAGATGGATTCGGAGGATTGCCTGAACTTATGTGAACTTCAGCTATAAACTTCACATTTGTGTATGTAGAAACTACTGAAGTATTTGATACTGTAAAAATTACATCTTGACCTACTGGTAGTGTATCATATAAAGGATGTTGCTCTATTAGTGTTGCCATTATTTTACTATTGTTAAACTATTAATTATATCTTCTTTTACGTTTCCTAGTAAGTCTTTTCCAAACTGTTTTAATCCAAGACCTAAAGGTTTCTGAAAGAAGCTTATTCCTTGTATTCCTTTGCGACCTATACTTCTAGCAATTAAGAATGTTATTGTCTTCCTGCTCATAAACTTTCCGCTTGCATCTCTTGGTGCTATTCCTTTTCTTACTACCCACTTATCTAAAGCCTTACTAGGTGGCTGTGAGTGTCCTTTACTATTCTTATAACTATAAGGACTTTTAATTACTTTTCCTTTATAATCTTTAAATGTTCGTTTAGTCTGTGTTCCTGAAACTCCCTTATCTACATATTGACCATAACTAGACATATAGAACTGCACTGTAAAACCATCAGGAGTAGTTATTACTTCAAACTTAATAGAGTCTTCTAACTTTCCCCCTTTACCTGCTTTCTGTAAGTTACCTTTAGAACGATTAACAACCTGCTTACCAAAGCTTTCTAAGTACCTTTCTATATTGTCAGTCTTCACTATTCTACTCCTACAAATACTTCAACTCTAGCTGTAACTGCTGTTGTTGGTTGTACTTGTAATGAAGCTAAGTTTAACATAGTTCCAAAAGTAGGTGCACCAACTTGCCCTAAAGCAATTACATCACCAGAATATAGAACGTGTGAACCTCCTGCTCTTACAGTTACAGTGTAGCTTGAAGTAGTAGTCTGAACTGCTAACTCAATATCTACTGCTGTTTCTAAGTTTGTTACCCTTACGTATTTAGTTCTATCAACATCAATAGCTCCTGCTGAAGTTGAAGGTAATGTATCAAAGACTGCTACAGTAGTTACTACACTTGCTGTACAGGTTACTATCCTTTCAAAGACATCATTGATTCCTGTTGTTGTTAATGCGTTTACTGAACCCCTTAAACTTCCGTTCAAAGTTACCGTTTCGCTAATTGTTGTTACTAAGTCTGCCATATTTTTATAAATTAATTGTTATTTTAAATTTTTTCCATCCTATCTCTATTGTTAGCCATCTAAACTTCCATTTCATTAATATCCTGCTCCTTCTGTTTGTACAGGAATATCACAAGTCTGAAAGTCGTTCTGAACTAAGACTCCTATATTAAACACAAAACCACAACAAAGATTATCAAACCTTTCTGAGAATGGTTCTAATGTAAATTGATCTTGTGTAAAATAGATAGGAAAATTAATATCATTAACACCTTCAGCTGACTGTCTTGAACTGTGCCTTAGCATTCCTATGAAGTCTGTTGCTATTTGTAGTGTTTCATTAAGAACGTCTTGCTCATTACTTAGAGTCTTATATAATTTAGGAAAGTTAGCATCTGCATTATTCTTTGTCCAGTTATCTTTTTCTGTTACCATATCCATAATGAATATTTGAAAGTTATAAGTAAGCTGACTATCTCCAGTTGTTACACTTGTAGGATTTATGTGAAGCAATGGGAACTTCTGCATCTTCTCAAGATTGATGTCAAATATATCTCCTACTGAAGTAGTGCTTATCTGTTCGTGGTATTCTCCTAATCTAAGTAAGGTGTTTACTACGTTATTGTATGTCTTATTATTAACCATTTCTTTTTACTTTATTTTGTGAGTTCAAATCTGTTTCATAACTAAGCCAAGTCAAACACTCTAAAAGACTCAGGTTTGTAATACTTTCTAATTTACTTATATCCTCTCCGCACAACCTGTGCATCACGCCAAACCATCCCCACTTAGAAGCGAAGTCTTCACTAGCTATTGCGTCTTCATTTCCTTCAGCCGCTCCATCAAATATAATGGCAAAATCTCGCACAATACCTTCCCTAAATTGTAGAAAAAAAAAAGGGCAGACTGTACTTGTGCAGCTGACATCAGTTTCATTTCTTCAGCTCTGAGCCGAATATCACCATCATATGCATCAATTATATAAATGTCATTCTTCTTTATCTTGACAGGACGATAGAGTACAGACATCAATTCAGGAAGTTGTTTATCTATTCCGTTTTTAATGAACTGCTCAATGTCTGCGTATTCTCCTAAACTAATACTATCTAAGTCTGGATGGAATCCATATTCAACATCATTAATCTCTATAATCCTTTTAAGCTTTGTATCTTGCTTTGCTTGTAGTTCTCCTACCTTACTCATTATAACAGCTACATCTGATAAGGATAATTCCTTAATTAACTGCTTAGGAATGTCTGATAGTGCTGCTATTGTTTCTGTTGCTTCTTCAGTCTTTGTACCTGTTTCAAAGTCAATAAGTTTAAGCCAAGTTTCTAATGTAACATCTTCCCAACTGTTAATTAGCTTGAACTCTTTTACTTTGCCTTCTTTTTTAATTTTAACTTTCATACACTATATAATAGAAATTTATTGTTTTTAGTTTACTCTTACTTTTTAGATTGTTAATAACTTTGTGAGTTATTCTGTTTATATAGTGCTTATTCCAATAATTGTTCGTATACTTGCAGTATGAAAACAACACAAACATTAGACAAAGTTACAAGCTTACAACAATTACCTAAATCAATTTTAGTTAAGATGGTAAACTTTACAGATTGCTACCTACAAGAAAATAACAATAAATATAGTAAATCATCATTAATACAACTTTTATCTTTATATCCTTACAATCAAGAATGTCAAACTTTCATTTCAAATTCTGAACAAATTGAAGATAGTGTTATTTTAGACTTCTTTATTAAATTATCAAATGAATATGGTATTGAAGTTATTGACTACCAATGCTAAAATAATATAATTACTGCACAAAATACTTACCTGCATTTGGATTGTCTAGGTGGTAGATTATGTTGTAACGGATTCCATCTATTGCGTGATTGTAGTTATCTACGTAAAGCTTAGAGCCTTTGTCTGCATAGACATAATTGTTTAACTCCTTTGCTATGTTAGTTGATTCAGGACTTACAATAAGCTGATAGTCTTGCATCCTAGTTATACCACTTTCAATAGTTCCTTTCTTAACTGCTTTAATGTTTACTCCTAAGTGCTTTAAGTCTGCTATTAGTC
>ENA-OSJC01003384-OSJC01003384.1-marine-metagenome-genome-assembly--contig:-NODE-3384-length-11420-cov-3.118223_pt1 | contig 11420 bp, 18 predicted proteins | sample MGYA00237885_ERZ534234 | MGnify/ENA primary metagenome ERZ534234 (study PRJEB26413, sample SAMN06343907) | marine metagenome | isolation source: coastal waters | place: Atlantic Ocean: West Antarctic... | reverse complement strand
TATACACTGAAACTTATCGGATGTACATTGTAAAAACCAAGTTAATGGTTTTTATTTTTTTATGTGTTTTTATGTGATAATTATGATACAGTAATATCGGAAAGTATATCAGGAGAATCGGATATTTGAGTTGATATAAATTTGATAAGTGAAGATTTAGATGGTGACGAAAATTGATAAAGTGGATTTCCGCCAGATAGCATTTTATTTTTTAGGATAAATTTGAAGTCGATATTATATTTTTTAGTTATAGAACTAATTTCAGATTTAGTGATATCGGAATCGATATGTGTTTGTATTGAATATGGCATAAATGCTCCTTTGGTTATAATTCATACTACTACAATACATATCATATGTACACACTAAAATACATTTAGTTTATAACTGTATCTTTTATATTACACTAATTCTTTCTAATCTATGCAGTCGTTCTACAAGTGCATCTACTTTTGCAATCAGCTGATTCTTATAAGAATGACCAGGCAAATGATGTGCATCTAAGATGACTGATTCGATTTGAGTGATTTCATGCTTTATATTTTCTATTTCGCCACATACGCTCATTTACTTATTTCCTTTATGATAAATAGCCATAATATATTCTAACACAATTATAAGTGTTTGTACACAGTTAAAATGGACTTATTATGAATTTTTTATCATTAGTAGCCGACGTTGGATTTCCTATTGCTGCATCATGTATTGGTGGATATTTTATATTTCTCATACTTAGGTTTATACTTGAAGGTGTATTGAAAGACATACAAACACAAAGAATGTTTGTTATAGCACTTGATAATAGGGTGAAGACAATGAATAATGAAATTATAAGGATTGATGTACAACTATCTGCTGCTTTTAACCTTGAGCCTGATCTATCACGTATTGCACGTGCTGACGGTCAGAAAGATGCGAGGAAAGACTAATGGATATTGGTGCAGCTATAAGTCAATACGGGTTTCCTATTATTGCCGCCGGTGGTATGGGATACTTTATATATTATATTTGGACATGGGTTACATTATCAGTGAAACCAGTTACTCATGAATCACATATGACACTAATTGGATTGATAGATAGAATAAGAATGTTAGATAATGATTTAATAAGACTTAAACAAAAATTAGATATGATCTTGGAATATCAACAGAAAGATAAAATGTAATGTCAACAATGTGGATTTATACATCAATTGCAGGCGCTCTTATAGGTGCAGCTTGTTTAGCATATATTCAAAAGACTAAAATTGGTCTTTGGGGATATGCGCAATTTGATAAAACAGTTGATTTTCTGCGTGATAAATATAACCTAAGATGGTTTGATCAACCAGAAGATGCATGGAGAAAAGTATCCCCGCGCATTGCAAAAAAGATCGATGAATTAGAAACACGAATAAAACTAATAGAAGACCGTTACATAAACAGTTTAAACGACGGCAAATAGGAGAAAATAAATGTTAGATAGACTTAAAGAAAGAACTTCATGGAATGGCGGAGCTCTCATAATTATGGGAGTAATAGTACTTGTTGCTGGACCGTTAGCTACTTGGGCTGCTTATGCTGCAATAGCATACGGTGCATGGAGCATTTGGCAAAAAGAAGAAGCGTAATGATTAACGAGTTAGATATAAAAGCAAAGAGTTTACTCTTCGCAAAGCTTGCATCTATCGCATATGGTGATACGAAAGAAGTAAAGAAAGCAGTGAAAGAGCTGGGTTTTACAAAAGTCGCATACTATGACAATGGAGGTGCACAGGCATATCGACTCGAAAATAAAACAGATGTGGTCGTCGCATGTCGCGGCACACAACCAACTGAATTCAATGATATCAAAGCAGATTTAAAAGCGATCCCAGTGATGGCTGAAACAATATCTCGTGTACATCAAGGATTCAAAACAGAAGTTGATGAGTTATGGCCTCTCGTATGTTTAGGCTGTGGTGAAGATAAAATTAAAGACAAATCTCTATGGTTCTGTGGACATAGCCTCGGAGCAGCCATGGCAACTATCATGGCTGGCCGATGCATGGCCGAATTAGATCTAAAAGATCCTATCCAACTATACACGTACGGTTCACCTCGTGTCGGTTGGCCGGCTTATGTTAAATCTCTTAAAATAGATCATATAAGATGGGTGAATAATAATGATATCGTGACAAGAGTTCCATTTAGAATCATGGGATATCGTCATCACGGTGTAGAAAAATACATTAATAGTATGGGCGAAGTAACACCGCCAACACTATTATCTAATAGATTTAGTGATCGTATGAAAGGTATGTGGATGGGACTTAAAAAAGGTTCTATCGATAACTTTGCAGATCACTCGATGGTAAATTATATTGAATATTTAGAAAGATGGAATACAAAATGATAAAAACACTTATAGTAATGCTACCAATTCTGGCATCAGTCGTTTCGGCAATGTATATCGGCATAAACTATGTAAATGAATTTGAAGTACAGTTCGCAAATCAAGCTGAACAAATTGCAGAATTAGAAAACCGAATAGGCAACCAAGACGCAAACTTTAATAACAAAGTTGATGAAATGGGAAATCATCATCACGATGATATGCGTAACATAATAGAAAACAATAAAAGATCTATTGAAGATAATGTTATGACACGAATGGATCTTCTTCGACAAATGATTGACGAAATGAGTAGAGATAAAGAAGAGATTAATCATCAGATTGCTGAAGCGAATCGTATTTCTACAGAAAATCGTGCACGATTAGATGCAATGTACTCAACTGTTGAACGCAAAGTATCTGAAGATATATTTCATAGTTTAAAACAGCAAGTTGAAACAATGGGTCATAAACATGAGGATTCAATGCGAATGTGGCTTGAGCTAGAACGACGTATTAACGAGCACCATAACTAATGAGATTTTACTTATCCATGATATTATTATTTTTAGTAGGTGGCTGCGGTGCTGTATTGTGGATGGTGAGTACGAGTATGCCTGCTGGTGCAACTAATTTAGGGTTTGGGTTTAAAAACCCAAGCTTTAGCGGGTCTGGATATTCCAGTCACGTTCTTTCAGTGGAACAGTTGCGATTTACGAGAGACAAAGATCGTAAAGATAAAAAAGCATCTGAACTTGCTCAGGCAATAAGAGACGCTAAGAATCAAACAATAAACAAATTCTTAGTTAACGTTGAGAGCAGAATCTACGCACAGCTATCTAAACAACTTGTTGATAGTATGTTCGGAGAGAACTGTACTAGCTCGTGTCCAACATCAGGTACAGCTACAATAGAAGGAAATACTATTTTCTGGGAAAAAGTTAACGACAATATTAATATACGAATAACAGACGAAGACGGAACAGTAACAACAATATCAGTTCCTGTCGGGAATTTTGAGTTTTAGATGGCAATTTTTTCAGAACTATTCTTACCATTGTTTCTCTTATGTGCATTAACTGGATGTATGGGAAGTGGTGATATTGCAGATAGAAAAAATAATCATAACTTAAGTCAATTCATTGATGCACCTACTGTGCAAAAAGCAAGTAAAGCTGTAGCAGAATATCATAAACTTGATGGCCCAAAAATAACTGTAGCAGTATATTCTTTTACAGATAAGACAGGCCAAAGAAAACCTGGTATTAATATCGCACATCTTAGTTCTGCTGTAACTCAAGGCGGTGCATTATATCTGATTGAAACGCTGAAAGAAGTAGGTGAAGGATCTTGGTTTAAAGTTGTAGAACGAGAAGAAGTAGATCATTTAATAAAAGAACGACAGATCATACGACAAACCCGAGACTTAAATAATGATACAGACAAATTAAAGCCATTATTATTTGCAGGCATTCTAATTGAAGGAGCTATTATCGGATATGATAGTAGCACACAAACCGGAGGTAAGGGTGCTCGTTTATTGGGAATAGGTGTAAATTCACAATACGCTCGTGACACGGTAACAGTAGGACTCAGACTTATCTCAGTTTCTACTGGTGAAATATTATTAACATCGACAACCTCTAAGAGTATCATAAGTATTAAAACACAAGGCGATATCTTTAGATGGGTTGATATGGGCACTATGCCTGTAGAATCAGAAATTGGTAGGGCAACAAATGAACCTGCTAATATTGCAGTGAGAAAAGCTATAGAACGTGCAGTAGTTGATATAGTCGATAAAGGTGAACAATTAGAATTATGGAAATTTAAAGGGAAAGACAAACCTAACTTGATTATAGAATAATCTATCATAAGTTAGTTGTTAAGGAGGTAAAGTACTATGAGAAATATACACAAAATATTTCTTATATTATTGATGTCCGCAGGTTTATCGCCTGCGTTTGCAAATGACATTTACATTACACAAAGCGGGGCCGGATTAAATCTTGATTTAATTCAAGATGGCCAAAATAACATTATGGGTACAGCTGCAGCAAGAATGACTCTAACAGGTACAACTTCAGTATTGTATGCAAAACAAACCGGTAATACTAACGTATTAACTCTGGATCTTGAAGGTACTTCATTAAATGCTAACATCGTTGCAACTGGTGATCAAAACGACATTGTTTTAAAATGTAATGCAGGAGCCAGTTCTAGCTACTGTGATAACTGGACTGCTGACATTGACATAATAGGTGACAGCGGTAATATTGATATTGATGTTGGTACATCAGCTGCATCTTCTGCTTCAAATGTTGTAGTAGCAGCAACCGGTGATTCAACAACTGTAAACCTTGATATTGACGGTGCTTCTGCACCTGTATCTATTACAGCAGTTGGTAATCTAAACAACTTTCAGGTCAATCTAGATGGCCCTGGAGACAGTGCTGGTCATCAGATAACGATACATCATACTGGTAACAGTGCTACATACGATGTTATACAAAGCGGTGCATATGATTCTATTCTGGATATTATTACAAACACTGGTGCTGGAGCAGCTGCTGACGTAGACATTAGTCAGACTCAGTAATGCTAAAGTTTATATTATTATTTGTTATGCTAGCTTCCCAAGCATTGGGTAGTATAGGAACTGTGACTGCAGCTAAGTCGCCAGGATCTTTGGAAAGAGAAACTGGCGAAAAGCTTAATTCTGATTTAGATGTTGAACTAGAACAAAACGATAAGATTGAAACATACCAAGGTGGACACCGCTTAACATTTATTGATGATACGATAGTTGATATGACAGCTCAGTCTGTATTAGTGATCGATGATTATGTATATGACCCAGCAAATAATGAAGGGTCACTGAGTCTCAAAGCAAAGCTTGGTACATTAAGATATGCATCTGGAAAGTTAGCAAAGAACTTTCGACAGAACGTAAAGATATCTACACCGACTTCAAACATCGGTGTACGAGGTACTGATTTTACGATGACAGTTGATGAACTCGGTGGTAGTACAATTATTCTTCTACCTTCTTGTGATGTTTCTGGTATGTGTTACACTGGTGAAATTACGGTTGAAACCGATGTAGGTATGGTGATTCTGAATAAAGCATTTCAGGCCACAAGAACAACTGATTTAGGTAGGAAACCTCTTGCTCCTGTCTTACTTGATATAGATGCAAGCATGATTAATAATCTGCTGATCGTTCGTAAAACGCCTATCACCGAAGATACTGATGTAATTCGAAAAGAAGTAAGAACATTATTAGATATTGATTTATTAGCATTTGATGAACTTGACGAAGACTTATTAGCAGTAGAAGAAGAGTTCGCAGAACTTGATGTGAACTGGTTAGACTTTGACTTGTTACCAGATATTCTAGCACAAGTTAACTCAGAACTTATTGCATTATTAACACGTGATGCTTTGGCCGGTAGAACTAAAGGTAAGAAGTCAGGTAAAGACGATAGAGGAATTATATTAATAGTCGGTGAAAATAATTGGACATGGTATAGAACAGACGGCAGTAATACAATAGAGATGGTTTTAAATAACGAAAACAATTATACGATTAATGTGTATCAAGGACAAATAGAAATATACGACTACGAACTTGGCGGAGCAGGAGGTGGCAATGTTACAATATATCAAAGTAATTAGTATCGTAATCCTGTCCGGGTGCACGCCTGCGGTAGCAAATCAATTATACATTGAGCAGGCCGGTGCTAGCTTTGATTTAGATGTTGTACAAGACGGTCAAGATAATTATCTTAAACTTGATATAGACGGAAGCAATACTACGTTTAACATTCTTCAACAAGGCGATAACCATAAAACATCATGGATATCTTACTGGGGTAGTGGTGCAGCATGGGGTGGAGATATAGATGGCAATGGCAACGAGTTCGAGATTAAACAAATTAACAATCAAACGAATACTTCTACTGGTGGAACGATAGGATTTCACATACTAGGTAATAGTAATTCACTTGCACTTACTCAGGGCTGTGTCTATGATAATACAAGTTCTTCTAACTGTACAAGTGGAAGTTATGAAGCAGCAAATCATGTAATAAATGTTGATGTTCACGGTAGTAATAATGCATTAAAACTTGGTCAGAGATCAGGCAATTCTGATAAACACGATATGACTGTTTATACCTATGGAAGTAGCAATAACATATTTGCAAAACAAAAAGGTACTGGTGAAAAGGATCTGTATTTACGATTAAACGGTGATGGCCATTCTGTCAGTTCAGTTCAAACTGGTCAAGGCTCGCATAATGCATCAATCACTCTCACAAAAGGTGCTGGTGCATATAGTTTATCATTAACACAACATAGCGATACAACACAGAATTATTCATTAACCGGCACATGTCAAAATTCAAGTGGATGCGGCGTCACAGTAACACAAAACTAGGAATAAATCATGGGTAAAATATTAACACATTGGAGCGTTGCATTTTTTACAGTATTTGCAATAGCATATTTTTCATGGTCTAATAACAGTATCGTACAGATTGCAAAGCTTAAAGCATTTGACTGGCAATTGCAAAATGAAACTGTATATCAAGAAGAAAACCTTGCATATGTTACTATCGGTGAAAAGGCAATTGAAGCGAATGGACAATGGCCATGGCCAAGAGATAAGATCGCTGATTTAATCTGGACACTACGTGAACAAGGTGCAGGCATCATTGTGCTGCCTATGTTATTCTCAGAGCCAGACAGATTTGGTAAAGACCCTGAACTATTAGATGCATTAATAGGCAACGGTGTTGTTATTGCTCAGACCGGAAGTTTACAAAGAGAATCAATAGGTATATTTCGACCAGTGAATATGGTCGGTGGAAACAGTGATGCATCAAACAATCTCTTTACATACAAAGGTATGTTACCACCTATCTTCGATGCAGATGGTGTTGGCGTTATCAATACTGCACCAGAGATTGATGGTGTTGTCAGACGTGTTCCATTATTAATTAACATCCAAGGTAATCTATATCCTAACATCGCAGTAGAGACTCTTCGAGTGATGGTAGATGCGCCTACGTATTCTATGAAAACAACTCCATATGGTATCGATAGTATTCGAGTAAAAGGTTTTCCTATCAAACGTGGAATTATAAAGACAGATGATAGAGCAAGACTATTCCTGAGATGGAATACAGAGATCGACTCATATGACTATTTAAGAGATAATTTATCTGGTCTTGGTGGTCGAACTGTTATAGTAGGTATTATAGCCGAAGGTTTAGCCAATCCTCTTGCAACTCCGATCGGTGAAAAGTATCCACATGAAATCATAGGTGCTACGCTCAGTACAATCATTGCAGGCGAAACAGTATCACGTCCAATAGAAGCAGACTTATATGAACTCGCAGGCATTGTAGTTCTTGGTGCACTCACTATTCTTATTGCAGCAGTACTACGATACGGATTTGTCTTTTGTTATATTGTAGTGACAGGTGCTGGAATATTCTATCTTGTAACCTATCTCTTTACACAACATCTGTGGTTAATCGATCCTACGATGCCTGTATTAATGCTAACGCTTGTAGGTCTACATGCAATATTCAATAGGTTTGTAAGAGAGTTTACACTTAAACAACAAATTAAGAAACAGTTCGGTACATATCTCTCACCAGATCTTGTTGCTAAACTACAAAAGAATCCAGAGCTATTAAAGCTTGGTGGAGAAACTCGAAATCTTTCTATTATGTTTACAGACATAAGAGGGTTCACTAACATATCAGAACACTATGGTGAAGACGTACAAGGACTGACTAAACTCATTAACAGATATATGACTGCAATGACAAGAGAGATCCTTAATAATAACGGTACATTAGATAAGTATATCGGAGATGCTCAGATGGCATTTTGGAATGCACCACTTGATAACGATAATCATGCCAAAGATTCAGTTAAAACCGGTCTTGCAATGTTAAAGAGTCTTGAAGAGTTTAATATAGAAATAGAACCAGAAGGCATACCAGCATTTGGTATGGGTCTTGGTATTAACTCTGACGATGTTGTTGTAGGTAATATGGGTAGTGATCAAAGATTTGATTACACATGTCTTGGCGATGGTGTAAACACTGCTGCAAGACTTGAAGGTCAAAGCAAAAACTATGCAGTAAAAATTATTATAGGACCTAAAACAGCTGCAGCAGTTGAGAACGATTACACTGTTCTAGAACTAGATAACATTGCTGTAAAAGGTAAAACACAAGGCACAAAAATATACACTGTCATAGAATCAAAAGAATATGATGTTGCAAAAGATCAACATGAAATGATGCATGCAAAATATCGAGGACAAGAATTTGAAGCAGTGATAGCATTCTGTAAAACGCTTAAAAATAGCTTTGACGGAGAACTGTCAGGCTACTATGATATGTGGATAGAGAGATGTGAAGAGTTAATGAAACAAGATTTACCTGGCGATTGGGATGGTATCTTCAGAGCGACTTCTAAATAGATGGTCCTAAGTATCCAAGATCCCATTCAAAACATTTGTAAGACGCAAGAGTATATTTTTTATTACCCATTATAATTAAACTCTTTGCAAATTCATATGCTAAGTTATGGCACATTTCTTCACTTGCAACAGGCTGAGGACTCGGTGTAGTATAACATATACCTGGTGGTATTATTATTTCATCTATTGGTTTTGATTTAAATTCTTCTATCATACTAACATGACAGATAAGGACAACAGCTGTCCACATAATATTATCCTTTGTAGATCTTCTGTAAATGATCTTCGAATGCTTCTACCTTTGCTAAACGGTTTGGCCAAAGAATATAATCTTTTTCTGGATTAGCTTTTAAGTTAGTAAGCAATGGTATCATTGCATTGTATAGATTATTTAATTTAGTTTCAGTTGTTTTAGCAGCACCGACGGCTGCCTGTGTTGTTTTTACTGCTTTCTGTGCAACTTCGAGTTCATCTTCATCTACTACAGTAAACCCGAAATCAAATATATCGTTTGTCATTAGTGTATCCAATTTATCATGTCATGCTTCTATTTATATGTATAAATAGTTGTGTACAAACACAAAAAAGTATGGTATAATTAAAGAGTGTACCGTTGAGGGAGAGAGTATACTATGAATTATTTTGAGCTAGAACCTGAAGAAAATACCTTTTCAAACATTGTAGTAGATCTGACTCATCGATGTAATATGGAATGTGCAAACTGTTATATACCAAATAGAGATGTTCCTGACTTAGATAAGGAAAAACTCTATGATGCTCTTGCACGGTTGCCAGAACGATCTTATATTAGATTGATAGGTGCAGAACCAACAATGCGACAAGATCTTCCTGAAATTATAACACGTGTTATAAAACTAGGACACAGACCTAGTGTTACAACAAACGGTGTAAAGCTTGCACAAAAAAGTTATGTAAAGAAACTAAAAGATGCTGGCCTAAGGTTACTACTCATTAGTATGAATGGTGCTGATGATAATGATGTATATAAAATATTAGATGAAGGTAAATGGGCTACAGTAAAAGTAAGAGCACTCAATAACATTTTTGCAGAACGATTGCCAATTAATACTGGTACAATCATAGCGAAAGGTGTTAATGAATCTACATTAAAAAGACAGATAGATTTATTTGCTGAAAAGGCTTTAGAAAATAACATTAATTTTGATACAGTTAAACCTTATAGTAGAATTACACCAGTTTTAAGAATGAAGTCTGTTGGTGCTATCGGTAGATATATGGAAAACAGCTCATACACAATGGATGAACTTATTGCATTGTGCCAAGATCAATTAGGAGTGCATCGTTCAGATATGATGCAAACATCTGCAGGCGTTGTAAAAGCCGGACCACAGTCAGGCGAACCTCTTACAAGTTATATGTTTCGATATAAGACATTAGCTGGTACAGTTTTAGTTAGGCTTATTGATTGGCAAACAGATGATGACGGAGTTATTGATCATGATAATCCTAATCGCGGACGTTTAACTCAAGACTTTAAAATTTCACCATTTTTTGAACATGTAAAGAAGTATGAAAACATATATTAGAAATCAAGAAGGGTGGCTTGAAGCCCTTGAAAATATTTATAGTATGACACGCTCTATTCCAAGTAATGATAAGCTATATCGTAATTATTCACAAGAAAGACTTAGAATAGATGAATGGGTTGCATTATCTATTTTTGATGGAGGGTTTTCTTCGGTTGCGCATAGATCAATTTGGAATAATAATTGTCGCATACTAAATAGGTTTTTTAAGTTACCGACACATAGATTTGAAAATTCTAAAAGAAAAGTATCAAAAGAAACAATGATGATGATACACCAACAAATAAAAGTTGCAGAAACATTAGGTTTTGATTGTGCATTTATGAGCAGAGAAACAAAAACACAAGCATTTAATCATTATAAAAAGTTTTTACCGTTTGAATGGAATGTGCCTAATAAAAAATATAGAATGATTGAAGGCCTGTATCAGCACATTACATGGACGGCAATAAATAATACAGTATTAAATATGGAGTCTGAAAATGGTTAAAATTATTGAGGATATTGATTACAAAACTGATGGCCACAAAGTTAAACAGTTAATTGGCGATCATCTTACTGTAGTCATAAGAAATAAAAGTCCGATAAAACCAGAGCAACTCATTGCATTTTATAAAACAATTGGCAATGTAGCTAAACAAAACAAAAAAGTAACTGGAACTGTATCGACCGGAGAGCTAGTTAAAGTTCGACAGAATGGGCTGTTTGCTGGTAAAGATGATGGTGAATTAGAGTGGCATAGCGCTGGTATGAATAGGCATGGCCATGATGATATCGTTGCAATGTATATGCATCAGATAGCAGAGTCTGGTGGAGATACTTACTTCACTGATCATCAATCTGCATTTGATGACTTAGACGCAGAAACAAAAGAAATATGTCGCAATCTCAAATCTAAGATAGTAACATATAATGCTAAGATGAAACTAGATAAAATGCATTATAAAAATGTATTTAGTGATGAGCAAACAATGATGGAGTTTAGAGATATT
>ENA-OSJC01003383-OSJC01003383.1-marine-metagenome-genome-assembly--contig:-NODE-3383-length-11421-cov-11.252733_pt1 | contig 11421 bp, 12 predicted proteins | sample MGYA00237885_ERZ534234 | MGnify/ENA primary metagenome ERZ534234 (study PRJEB26413, sample SAMN06343907) | marine metagenome | isolation source: coastal waters | place: Atlantic Ocean: West Antarctic... | reverse complement strand
CCTTCCCTACGTAGCAATGCACTATCTGTGTTCCAACATAGTTTACGCTTCTTACATGAATCAAGTGCTGCTTTAAGCAAGTTCAACGATGTTTCATCATACAATACTGTATCACAATCATCTAGTACTAATACGTTGTTTTTGTCTGCATTATTATAAAGTATCTTGTACAAACCTATTGCACTAGACGCACCTTTAATAGTTTCAAAACGTAGCTTGTTACCAGCTAACGTATCAAACAAACTATTTTTTTCTAGTATTGATTCAACACCATATGACTTACCAACTCCTGGAGGGCCTGTTACAACCATTCCACGTACAACACCATCAATTGATGCTTGTGTCATATCATCTAATATTTGGAAACGTTCTCGCATACGTTCCATGATCATATCATCTGTTTCGTTTGGGTTGTCTTTTACGTTATTTGGTAAAATTTCAACAATGGTGTCGCCTTTGCGATTCTTACGAGCTTTCTTAAGTTGCAAATGTGCCATGTAGTGAACTCCTGTTCTTTATTAATGATTACTATACTAGTATACAGTAAGAAGTCTTACTTGTCAACCTTTATTTTGGTTATTTTATTCATAGAATTGGGCCCTGTTAAATTTAGGGCCCAATTATAGTTAATAATTATGCTAATACTCTTCTTTGTGAGATAGTATAGCTATTTTCTTGTCTACCAGCTAATCCAGTAGTTGTTGCAGTAGCTTTAACGTTAAAACCTTCCGCTCTAAGCTCTGAAAGCCTTGCACCTGGAGATGCAATATCTAACTTGTATCTTAGGTCATCTGCGGTAAAAGATTTACCAGTACCCCAAAATTTAGCTAGTATTTGTTGGTTTTGTGTTCCTTCTTTAAAGAACTTAGTTCCTACTGCTTGTTTAGTCTTCTTCATATATAACTCCTTTTTGTTATTATTTAACTTAGTACTAATAATATACGAATTTATATATAATGTCAACCTTTATATTTTAATTATTTTTACACGATTAACCATGGTTTCTTTGGCATTTGTGTATTTGGATAGCTCATGTTTGTTAACAGTAGCTTGTATTTGTATGGTTTTACCATTAATAATATCACTAATATCAGGCTGATCTCTCCACCAAAACTTAATAATATCCTTCTTGGCATATATTGCAGTGATCATGTATATACTGCTTGATTGAATGAATTTAACATCCATTATTTCTACATTAATATTGTAGCGTTTGCCTTTGTCTCCAAAGTACATACTGCTATGTTTAAGCGAAGACATTTTATCTTCTATAATTTCACGCTTTTTGTCAATGCTTATGCTGTGTGGCAAACTAGCAATGATACTTACTGCAAAGTTACTAATATCTGCTTCATTTAACACTGTTGCAACACTTTGCTCAAAGTTGTTAAGGCTGTTGGTCATTTTCTTAATCATCAGCTTGCCATTAATATTATCAAGAAGTTTAGATGCTTCAGCATGCTGTTCTTCATTAAATGTTTGCTGCTTAGACAAATAATCAATAATTACTGTTTTGTTATCACGGATAACTATTGATTCACCTGAGTCGGGATTGTGATCTGTGTATCCTTGTCCACTGCGAATAAATCCTTGTTCATTATGAACTGCAACGGCTGCACACATTACATCTACTACAGTACTGTTAGGATATGCTGTTTTTCTTGTCATTTTAGACTCCACTGGAAGTATTTGATTATTGAACATTTCTTATTTATAACTATATTATACAACAAGACATCTTACTTGTCAACCATAAAATTTAAATTCTTTGTCAATTCGTGCCATTTCATCTATTAAATTGATATTTGATAGTTTCTTCCAATCTGGAATGTATTTGTTAAGAAGTATCTCATCACGTTCATAGTATTGTGTAACTGCATCTTTCATTGCTTGAGTGTATTCAATTTGAAAGAAATCTTCAATCTTTTCTAAATTTTCATTATGCAACCATTCTTTAATATCAATATGCAATATACGATCAGTTGTGTTTTCCATTACTTTTGGAGGTCTTGCTAACGACGGGGGCGGTGGTAACGGCACTCCATCTATATTAGAATAAGTTTTATCAAGTGATTTAATGCATTGGAGTAATACTCCACGATTTTTATACATTACGTCTGCTGTGTACAATTTAGCCACAGGCAACGTAAACGTAGTTTTAAAATTGTGGGTCCTTGATATAATCGGTTTACCATAATAAGTATGATAATGCCGTCTTACTTCGTCTGTTATATCAGTTGATATGATTGGATATTTATTGCCGTGTTCATCTGATGAGTTAAGACATTCGTATCCATATGCGTTAAGTTTTTCAGAACGACATTTAAAATAATAATAATGAAATTTATCTGTATTAGTAACAATATTGCCAATAAAGAATTCACCATGAAATCCGCCTGGATACAAAACAATAATACTATTCATGTTATTTACTCCTATAACGAAATGTCTTCAAGGCCTGCTGCTCTAAGTTTAACAATATTATTAATTTGAAAACCTTTAGCTTCTAGTGCCTTGATAATACCTATGTATTTGTTTCGTACTAAACTGAAATCATTTATAAGGTATTGTAAATCTACCACTTCTGATTCACCATCAACATATTTGTCTGCATCACGTGAACTAAGTGCTTTGTTGTAATTTTCGATATATTTACGAAAGGTTTTAGAACGTAACTTACGCATTTCAGTATTGAGGTATTCTAAAATAGCTTCTACTTCTTGCAACTGATTGAACCTGTGTTCAACAATTCCTGGCATCATTGAACTATGTTTCTCAAGGTTGCCCTTCATACTACATTCAAATCTCGCCTCATCTATTTCTCTCTCAAAATGAGAGATAGCCGAAACTATCTCTCCTAAATTTGCTGTAACTTTACGATACCAAAGACTCATTAGTAATCTTCCACTTCGTCATCTTCATTATATTCATCAAAAACATCTTCTTCTTCTTCTTCACTATTAAGATAAACATCCACTGCGTCACCTAAGTATTCACAGTGATCAGAAATTTCTTTTACTGCTGGTTTAATTTCAAATCCAAATTCTACTAAATGATTTATAACTTTTGTAGCAAAGTCTGGTTTGTCTTTGTCAGATATAAAGTTTGTTGCTTCATCATATAAATTAAAAACAAACTCAAAATCTCCATCAGATAGATTCATGTACAGCCTCCTGGTTATCGTCTATTACATCTTCTTCAATTGGTAATGCATCTGCAACTTCATCGTCATACTCTCGCATAACAGTTTCTAATGCACCATCTTTGTTAGCATTCCACGGCTTACGAAACATTTTAATTATTTCGCCTGTTGTAGGGCTAGTGTACTCTAAACTGTTTCCACTTTTCTTTAGCAAGCCTTTTGCTTCAAAAAAGTCAGTTAATCCACTAAATGGACTCATACCTGTTTCATATGGAATTTCAACTTGTACGCTCTCAAATGGCTTAGAATAACGTGTTTTCATTACTTTACACGCTGCTCTAATACCAAATACTTGGCTAGTTTTATTTCCGTCTGCATCTACTTTTAATTTAAGTTTACGCATTGCAATAACAATACTTGATGCATATATAAAGCCTTGTCCGCCTGAGATCTTGTCATCTGGATCGAACATATCTTGTGATGCATATGTATGGTTAGTTGCTAGTAGTCCTACATTATATTCGCCAAACATGTTAACAGTGTTACGTACTAATGATGTAAGTGCTTTAGGTTTCCGACCCATGTCACCTTTCATATCACCTGCTTCAAACTGTTTAACGTCTGTAGGCGTAAGTAACATACCCAACGAATCAACAACAAACAACACCTTAGGTCGCTCTTCTGATTCTTTTTCAGCATATTCTGCTTTGTAATCTTTCATAAAGTCACTAATTGTTTTAGCAACATCATCAATCATACTCATGTTTAGTTTTAATAGTTTTTCTGGTGTAGTGTCTACATCAAGTGCATGTAGCCATTTCTCATCAAGTGCGTTTTCTGAATCAATTAGAATAACAAAAATGCCTTGATCTTGTGCTGATTTTACTACATTGCCTGCTGCAATGTATGATTTACCTGCTCCGCTTTCGCCTGCAAGTACTGTTACTTTACCCAATGGAATGCCTTTGTGAAAGTCATTACTGATAAGTTTGTTTAGTGTGTAATTTCCTGTACTAATCCAAGTATCTGGGTCATTAAAGCCTACGCTTAACCCAGGAACACTTTTTGTAATAGCTTTACGGAATTTACTTACGTCAAATGGTCTTGCCATAGTATTTTTCTCCTCTGAAAAGTTAGTGAGAGAGTTGCCTCCCTCACTATTTTATATTACTTATTGCTTTCGATTTCGAATCGCTGCTAAAATATCCTGAGCACTTGGCACTTCAGTGCCTACTGGTGCTGCTTCAGCAGTAGCCATTGCTGGCTCTTGCACTGGTGCTGCAACTGGTGCAGGTGCTGCAACTGGTGCTGCTTCTGCTACTGGTGCTGCCACTGGTGCCGCTACTGGTGCTGATACTGGTGCTGTTACTGGTGCCGCTACTGGTGCAGTTCTTGCTCCAGTAGTAGGTGCGTCAACTCCATATGGACGATAGTATGCACCAAAACGTTCTGGATCATACAACTGCCCGTCAACACTAGCTTCAAACATTTCGAAAATAGCATTTAAGTGTTCTGCATCTGGTTTCTTAGGAAGATAATCATTTAAATTAAACAACCCGTGTGTTGCAATTGCATCACGTTCTGCTTGATCTAAACTACGTTCCCTACGAGCCCAATTAGATGTGCTATAGTCAGCATACTGACCTTTGGTAGATTTTTTAATTGTAAAATCTGTACCAGCTTCATAATCAGTTGGGATTTCCTGGAATTCAGGATCCATTAGTGCTGAACTAATAATTTTATAAATTTGAGGTGAGATTACAAAACGTCTGATAGGATTCTCAGGTACTGAGTCTTCCTGCATTTCGCTTTGTGGTACAAACCCTTGGAAAATGTATGAACGTTTTTTCCAATACTTACGACCCATGTCTTCCATAGTTGGATCTTTAAACCAAGGACGAATTTCTGCGTGTACAGGACATTGATCGCCCCACATTTCTACGCATGGTACTTGGATTGTAACTGGTTTGTTTTCGTCTTGTCCTTTAACACCTGGAAAACTTAAACGAATCATTTGACGTTCTTTCCAAAAGAAAGTGTTGTCTTCGTCTGCGTCTGGTAGGAAACGTAGTGTTGCACTAGTTCCTTCTGGAATGTTCCAATGTGTAAAGATGGCGTTATCGCCTGTGTTGCTACTAGAGCCTGAACTCTTTTTATCTTGTGCCTGTAGTTTTGCACGGATGTCTGCTAAAGATGCCATTATTAGTTTCTCCTATATTAGCCTTTATTTGTAGCGGAACTACATGTTCCACTTTGTTGTTCGTAACATTATTGTTACTTTTGCCTTTGTGTAGCATTATGCTACTTTGCCTTTAGTTGCCCTTACAGTATATAACAAATTACGCCTACTGTCAAGCGTTTTTTAAGAAAAATTACTTAAATAATTATTTAAGCGATTTCTCTGCGTAAACCAGTCATTATTGATTCAACAATACTTTCCTGTTCTACTGCCTTAGCCGAACCTACTTTAGAGTTTCGATCAAGATATACCACGATCTTAGCTAGCATAGTTATATGTTGTTGTGATAAATCATATAACTCTGAACCAAGATGACTTAAAATATTAAATGCTTCGTCATTTTTACTATTCATAGCAAGGTATGTTAACGAGGCACTTAGTTTTGCCATTTGTCCCTGTCCACCTGAGTACTTAATTGGATCTTCATTATCAGGATGTTCTGGATCATTTGCATCTATTGTAAGTTTAAAATCTTCTTTATTTTTAATCATGTCGTATAAACGCATAATATATTGTTTAGTTAGATCTGTCATGCTATCCCTCTCTTTAATAATACGAGCTACTGTTTCTAGTACTGCGTCCATATTTGCAGTCTTAGTAAATGTATTATACATGAACTTATCAGTTAAGTCAACCGTTTCATCAACTTCTTTTTCAGTTTCTTCAACAATTGCTGTAGATTTAACTTCATAGTCGTTATAACCTTTAACTGTTTGTAGACCTTTAATTGTATTCTTTAATTCATTTAATTTTGTTTTAACAGTTTCAACTATGTTTAAGTTGCTTTCGTTAACTAATTTATTTGTACGTACATGCTTAACAAATTGATTACATTGTGCTACTTCAGTACATAAAGTAATAATTGATTCGCCTATTGCATCATATGGAGTTCCGCCCATGCTTACATGCTTAGCCATTGCTTTAGCACCTTGTAAGTATTTGTGTGGGAAGCTAAATCTTTCGCCTGCTGAATTCTCAATGAATAATGCTTTAATGTTACGTGATCTGCTTCCACGTACTTCTTCATTAACGCCCTTTGAGTGTCTAATAATAAGTCTAGTTGACTCAGGTAATTGTATATAGCTTGTTTTGAAACTTCCAGTTGCTTTAGCATAGCTTTCAGTTACTTCTTCTGTTGATAAATTTGAAGAATACGTTGTAGTCATTCCATTTATTCCATGTGCATTATGTACTACTTCATCTTCTTTTTCTTTGGCTTCGTCACCGTCCATATAATCTTTAAGTTTTGAGCCGCCGTATACTATTGCACCTACTGCCGCTGCTGGAATTCCGTATTTAACAATGATTTGAGCAAATATACCTAATGCATCGTCTTCCATATCAACGCCCCACTCTTTGATTGCCTCTATAACGTCTTCTACTTTGTCCCAAGCCCACATGCCAGCAGCTCCAAGTGCTATCCCACGAACTGTTGAACCAGGAGCAACTGCTTTAGTTGCTATCGTTTTAGTTGTGTTAACTGCTACTGGTGTTATTTTTTTAACTGCTGTTTTACCACCTCTAAGAAGTAATTTTAATGCTGGTACACCAATTCTAACTGCTGTTGCTAATGCTGGTATTAACCACACCCATTCTGTTAATTCTATTTTATCGTTTTCTTCTACTTCTACTTCTAATTTGTTTCCACCAACTAACTGATTAAGTTCTTGCAGTTTATTATTTAATATATCTTGTACTTCGTCAAAATCATAGTGATTACAAAAATATTTTACAGATTCTGCACCGGCTATAATATCTTTGTCACCTGTGCTTTTTGCTGCCATCATTAGCTTGGCTGCATCAGCTTGCATTTCATTCTGTCTCTCATCTCTATCATAGTTATTGTTAAGATAATGCACATCACCTACTAGCTCAGCTACATCTGGTTGTGCTGGAGATTCTGTAATGCCAGATAGTTCTTTTAATCTGCGTATTTCTTCAGTTTTTGATTCCAACTGAGCAATCATGTCATCAAATGTCATATCGTCTTTTTTGTTCCTCAATGCGTCAACTACTATTGCTAATGTACGTTTTGCTAATTCATCTCTGTCTCGAGTGGCTGTTGTCATTTCAATCCAAGTCCACTCATAAATCATGTGCATCACTTCGTCGACACTTTTGTCCCACATCTCCGTGTGTTCTTTCCAGAAGTCTGTGATCTCGTAATAGCCTGTAACGGCGGTTGGTTGCATGTCTTTCATTGCCTTTTCAGTACGCTCGTCTTCTTTTACTACATCGTGAGCGAAGTCTTTCGGTTCAATTTGTTTATCGAATTTTCTAATTGTATATTCTGCCATAGCGTTGTGTCCTGCTCGTTTAATACTATCTAGTAAATCTTTATTTTTATCAAAGTTGAAGCTCGCTCCTGCTTGTACAACTAGTTCAACCTTGTCATCCTCATCTCTTATAGTAATAAGAAAATCCTGGTCGTATGCGTAGAATCTTGCAGACAACTCTGGATCTAGTGTTTTGTTACCTATTGGATCAAACAATTTTAGTTTAATGTTTGCTCCTTTTAGGATGTTAAAAATTTCTTGCGATAATTGCATTATAGTATTCCTTTGTTAATGTATTTATCAATAAACATTCAAAAACAATGTTATTCAAAATAGTTTTCCATTTCGCCTTCGCGATTCAAATCTAAAGTAACACAATGTAATCCACCGTCCCAGAAATATCTATGTCTGAATGGAGATATAATGGGTTCTATGTTGTGTTTTTTAAAAAATTCAAATGCTTGTTTATTATAGTTATTAACACAAACTGTCTTGTCGTCTAACATCAATACGTTAACATCAAAGACTGATTCTTCGCAATATCCTACCCAAGTTGTTAACCATGTTTCTACAAAATCAGTGAAATCGTTATTCTTTTCTTCGCCTGCTAACCACCATTTGCCGTTATTTTTCTTTTTTAATTTAGACCAATCTTCTACTAAGCTCCATGATTGATTTTCTAAATAACATACTTCCCAGTCTGGAAATGTTTCTCCATATTGCTCATATCTACCGTTAACTGATATTATAGCTCCTGGTTTTAATGTATGAAAACATCCATCTGTGTGTCCACCAATTTCTACTTGGATAAACTCTCTTTCTGGATATTTTTCTTTTACTGAATCAATGACATCTTGTGGAATTTCTTTTCTGTCAATATAAACCCTGTTCCCAACCGGTGTCATTAAACATGCATCAAACTTATATCTAGAATCCAAATCATATATATTATCACTATTATACTCTACTAGCTTTTCTTTTATACTAGGGTGATCTTTATTTGTAAAAAGTAACTCGTTGCCCATAACTAACTGAGCATCTCTTGGTTGAGCTGGTGGGCGGATATTATACCAACTACCGCTGTGCGTGTCTATCTGTTCTTGTAAGTTTTCGTTTATGTCTAGCTCGGGCCTAATGACTTCGCATCCCCATTCTTTTAATACTTTTTCGTAATTTTTAAAATCTTCTTCTGTTTCCTCTGCTATTCTAATTAAGCAATCTTTTATTTTAGGATTTTGAATATCTCTATAATATTCCGGATAATAAGATCTTCCCAACATTACTGTTTTTAATGGATGCCATTTGCACCATGAATTATATTTGTTATTCATTATTATTCCTTATTATAATATGCTAAACGGCATGGGTTCCATTCCATCGCCATCTTCAAAGTCATCATTTAGATATTCAAACGCACTTTCTTCGTATTTAGATACTTCCATGCTCATGCGTACAATTAAATTAACTGCCATTACAAGGTCATCATGTTCGCCATCTTTTGCAGAATAGCTATTGCCTCTAGCTATGAATGTTTTTAATTCTCTTAATAACGGTTTACTTGCTACTTCTATTTTTTCTGTCTCTACCCAATGTTTTAACTTAGCACAAGCGGCTATTTTACTTTTGTGTGTAGTTGTAAAGCCTCGTCTATAACGTTTAGAGTTTCCGTGTTGTCGTGTTTCGCTTAAGAATGTTCCTGGAAAGTTTTCTTCTCCATGTTCTTCAACAACAACTAATGCTGCTTCGCCTAATGTATTGTTTTCCATACTGTAATATATCTCACAGTCATCTTCGGTTTCAGTTTGAATATGTTGTGCGATTTCTCGCAAAATTTTCACTTGTCCTTGTACAGTTGTTCTGTTGTGCATCCATTCTGCTACTTGTTTCATTCCTGGCATACTGTATACTTGTATAGCACTATTATCACCACCAGTACCTAAACTAGGATCAAGTCCTATCATATAAAGTTTACCTTTAGCAATTGGTGAATACCAACGTACTTGTCCTGATTGTGCATATGGATCACGTGCTGTCATGTTACTAAGTTTAATACTATCAATTAGTGTTTCGTCAAACGCAATAAATTCACACTTATGTTCTCGTCTAAATCTTTCTTCGCCAATTTTTCCTTGTTCTATACTAGCCCATTCTTCATCTCTATCTGGGTGTACTTCCCATGTTGCAAGGTAATGTGCAAAGCCATTTATACCTTGTGGTGTTTCAATTCCAAATTCGTCTTCATTTTTATTTGCATCTCGCCAAATTTGTGCAAACTGATCATCATCCATGTTTGGCGTACTTGTAATAATACATTTACCACCTGTTGCTAATGTAGGAGATAGTGAAGTCCAAAATTCCTTTGCAACACTAGGTCTAACAAATGCAAACTCGTCTAAGTATGCTAACGATATGGACAAACCACGTCCAGTATTTTCTGTTGTACTCTGTGCTACAATACGCGAGCCATTGTCAAATTCCAACGATCCTTTGTTATATGCTGTAACACCAGCTCTAATATAATCAGGCAGTGTTTCGTACGCAAATCGTACACGTTGCATAATTTCGCTTGCTCCACTGTACTTGTGTGCCGCTACTAATATAGTTTGATCTGGGTTAAACATTGCATACCATAACAAATAACCTGCTGCACAAGTTGATTTACCTGTTTGTCGTGCAAGCATACTAATACTGTATCTATTGTTATGATATATGTCTACTAGTTCTTCTTGGAAATCATATAAAGCAAATTTCATACGACCTTTAGTAGGGTGTTGAATATAACAGTGTTCCTTCATAAAGTGTTTAGGATCTGCGGAACATTTAGCAAGTTCTAATATTTGCTGTTCTGTGTATTTTTCTTTTCTATACGGTGTTTTTGTTAGTTTAGTATCAACTGCCATTATAATCTCCCGAACGCCCATTGTCGTTCTTTACACCACCAACATTCGCCACAGTGTCCATCTCCAGGATTAGGAGAGTCGAATGTGTTTGAATTGTGCCACTCGCAACTTCTTGTAAATGGAAATAGTTGTTCTTGCATATTGAAGTGTTTAAATAAGTATGCTACCATACGTTTGTCTACATTCATAAAAGGCATATAACGTGCATGAATATGGAAACCATTTGACATATTTGTCCTGCCGTGTCCTGCGTCACGCCCTTTGAACTGTGGAAGTCCAAATTCTTCACAAACCTCTAATGGAGGGTTTTGAGTGGTGCCATGTATAGTAAATGTAATACCTGTGCGTTCTTTTATCATTTTCTCTGTGTCATCTAATTCCGATCTACGTTGATCATCACTATAAAATGTATAATGACTTTTAATTAACGTTGTATAGTAAAAAATTTGTAATATTCTGTCTATAACAGTTGTACTCCATTTAGCATTCTTCCAGCCCTTAATTGGATTAGCGGATGTTATGACATGTATCTCTGCTTCTGGTATATATTTTTCACAATATCTTATTAACATATACAGCAATATAGCACTGTCTGCACCACCTGAGATGTTAATGCAAATCTTTGTATGAGGAGCTGGTATTGTAAATTCCATAGTCTGACCAAAATTGTCAGTATAAGTATGTATAGGTCTTTGCATAGTACTATTTATACGAGAAAAAGCGGTGAAGTTATTTAAAACTACACCGCTTTGATTTCACCTCGGGAGAAGGGAAACTATATTACTTACCTTTAGATTTTTTATATGCTTCTTTGATATCTGCTACAGTATGCTCTTTTAAGCCTACTTTCATATCTTCTGCATC
>ENA-OSJC01003380-OSJC01003380.1-marine-metagenome-genome-assembly--contig:-NODE-3380-length-11429-cov-3.349542_pt1 | contig 11429 bp, 8 predicted proteins | sample MGYA00237885_ERZ534234 | MGnify/ENA primary metagenome ERZ534234 (study PRJEB26413, sample SAMN06343907) | marine metagenome | isolation source: coastal waters | place: Atlantic Ocean: West Antarctic... | reverse complement strand
TGTGCTCTTCCGATCTAGGCCCAGCAGCAATGATTGCTGTATTTTGGGATGATTTAAAGACCTCTAACGGCGGAAGGGTATACACATGGTATGATCAAATAGAAAAGAAATTTTATGTTGAATGGTCTGGAGTTCGAACATATCAAAATAACACTTCAGAAACATTTCAAGCTGTTTTGTATGATCCTAGCTATTACACAACTCCTACTGGGGATGGTGAAATATTATTACAATATAAAGATTTTAATAATACTTCATATGGGTCATATAGTTGGGATCAGATTCATGGAGATTATTGTACAATTGGTATTGAAGATCATTCAATGACCGATGGTTTACAGTATACATTTAATGATCAATTTCACCCGGCGGCACTTGAACTGTCTGATCAAACCTCTATTCTTATTACAACTCGAGGTAGTGATATTCGACTTAGTGGTGATTTAAATTATGATGGAATAATAGATGTTTATGATTTAATGCTTCTTGTTGATTTTAATCTAGGATATGAAGGAGAGGTTAACCCCTTCTTCGCAGATATTAACGAAGATGGAATGGTAAATGTGATGGATTTAATTGCATTAATTAGAATGGTAATGAAGTACGAAAACTAGATTTACAGTAAAGAAGTTTTGAATGATTATTTTTATCTACTGTTACTAAGTAGTAAATCATCAAAAAGTAATTTTAGTCTTCATTAATCAATTAAACTCTAAACATTAAACCCTGATATCGAGGTTGAATAAAGACTTGAAAAAAAATCTAAATATATTTTTGTTTTTAATATTCTCTATCAAGAAAAAAAGTGTAAAGTGATTTTATGATGCCTTTGCTTTTATTAGGTGCCTTTGCTATATCATTATGTATTGCTGGCTTACTTGAATTTCAATTTCACCAATATTCTCTTAATTCTATTCCATTACGGATACATGTAAATGGAACTAGAGGTAAATCTAGTGTAACAAGGCTTGTCGCCGCAGGGTTAAGAGCTGGCGGTGTTAGAACTTTTGCTAAAACAACTGGTACCGCACCAAGAGTTATAGATGCAGACGGGAAAGATCGTATTATTCATAGGTTAAGGCTACCCTCTATTGGCGAGCAAGTTAGGTTATTACGCTATTTTGCAGGTGGAAAACCTGATGCTGTTGTAATGGAATGCATGGCAGTTCAGCCACAGTATCAATGGATTGCTGAACATCAAATGGTTAAGTCTCACATAGGAGTAATAACAAATGTAAGGCCGGACCATCTAGAGGAAATGGGTCCGACGGAAGATGATGTCGCTTATTCATTAAGTAATACTATTCCTATTGGGGGTATTTTTATTACTGGGGAAGATCAGAAACCAGAACTTCTAAAATCAATTTCTAAGCAAAATAAATCAAAATTTATAAGATCTGATGAGACTTCAATTACAAAAAAAGAATTAGAGTCTTTTTCCTATTTGGAGCACCCTTCAAATATTGCAGTAGCATTAGATGTCTGTAAACAAGCTGGTGTTGAAAGGGGCATTGCTTTAGCGGGTATGCACAAAGTTCAACCAGATGTAGGAGCTCTTATAGTCTGGATATTATCATCCGGTGAAAAGATATTTAAATTTATTAATGGAATGGCTGCAAATGATCCAGTTTCAACTCTTCAGATTTGGAAGGTTATATCGGATAGATATTCATCAGATAAAGAATCTTGTGTGTTCTTTAATTCTAGAGATGATCGTCCAGTCAGAACAAAGCAAATGATTGAACTTACCTTAAAAGATATAAAACCAAAAAATTTTATTATAAGAGGAGATAAGCTTGATAATATAATTGGAAAATTTTCGCATTATTCCCCTTCGACAAATATTCAAACTCTTTCTTTAAATGAATCTATTAAAACCTCTATCGCCTTGATAAAAAAATTACCCAATAATACCCTGATCTATGCTATTGGTAATCAGGTTGGAGTGGGACAGACTCTTTTAGAAAGTATATCAGAATTAAAGTATAATGGTTGAAGTAAGCATAGGATTGGGTATCATTTTGAGTCTTGTGTTATCTGAAACTCTGGGAGTTACTGCTGGAGGAATAATTGTACCTGGATATGTCTCTTTATATCTACATCAACCATCTCAAGTGGTGGCAACATTTTTAGTTGCAATATTAGTATGGGCCATTATTCAAGCATTAGGCAAGGTGATGTTTCTTTATGGAAAGAGAAGAATTGTATTAGCTTTGATACTCGGTTTCTTTTTTGGGTATATTTCAAGAAATTTTATTTTTATCCAAGAAGATTTAGGTTCAGTTGCTGTGATCGGTAATATTATTCCAGGTTTAATTGCAAATTGGATGGATAGACAAGGTGTTGTAAGAACACTCTCAGTTGTTCTTTTAACCGCTGTTATTGTAAAACTAACAGTAATATTACTTTTTGGCGGTATTCTTTTTGAATAATTATAAAAAACAGCCATTTATTCCAGCAATTCAAAAAACATCAATCCTTGTAATGTTATCATTATTAAGTCTTTTTTGTTTCATTATTTCTATTAATATTAAAACCGTTGATGTCTCACCCTCATTTGATAAAAAAGTAATTGCTGCAAAATTAATGGAAAAAGCAATGTCGGTATTAAAAGAACATAGAATGGAACAAAGTTTTTTTATAGATATTGAAAATGACCCCAATGAAACAGGTCTTGTTGGTGGACCTTTTAGTTTAATAACTACTGATGAAGGTGACCTTGATGCAAAACTTACTACTTTGGATCCCAATTTTTCAGCGGTTATTGTAGATCTTATGTATCAGTTAAATTTGCAGAGCAAGGATACTGTAGCAGTACTTATGACAGGTTCTATGCCTGGAGCTAACATAGCTGTATTAACGGCTTGTAAAGCTCTGGATCTCACTCCAATAAGTATATCTAGTATTGGTGCATCGCAGTGGGGAGCGAATCATATAGATTTTACTTGGCTTGATATGGAGAAAATTTTATTTGAAGAAAATTTAATTTTGTCTAGAAGTGTAGCTGCATCTATTGGAGGTCGTAATGATATGGGGAGGCTTTTATCTCCTAGAGGAAGATCTATAATTTCTGATAATATCTCTTCGCATAACCTTCCTTTAATAAAAAAGAAGAGGCTCGCAGAAAATATAGATGAAAGAATGAAAAAATTCAAAAGTTATACTTCAATTAAATCCTATAAAGCAGTTATAAACGTGGGAGGGGGTGTTGCAAGCCTTGGAACGAGTTTTAATTTAAAATTATTACCTCCAGGCGTTGTTAATAGATCTAGTATTAATACCATAGGTAGACCAGGAGGAATAGAAGGTGTCTTTTCGAAGTTTATCAATTCCAATGTTTTGGGTCTTCATGTGCTTAATATTCGACCTCTAGTTGAGCAATTTAAGATGCCTTTTGCACCAATTCCATTACCTGAAATTGGAGAAGGTAGTTTATATGCTATCGAGAGATATAACCTTTGGGTCGCTGCTATTTGTTTATTTGTAGTTACCGGTGGTGTTATTTTAGTTGGAATTCAGAGTAAACGTAAAATTAAAGAGCATTTAATACAGCATGAACCAGATAGTCTTTTATAAAATCTATTTAGTACTACTTTTTTATACCTTTTTTTCTCCCTTGGAAGCAAAACTTCTTAAACCAAGCGAAAATGGTGAAGAAAAAGAAATTTTAATTATTAACTCAAAAAGAAGGCTTTATTACCCTATAAAATCTGAAGGGTTAGTTTTTAATCTTGAGGGGCCTCTTCGACTAGAGTTTATTACGCGGTTGCCAGTATTAAAAAATACTAAATCTAGTTACCCATTTCAGTATAAAATTATTTTAGATGAAAAAGATACAATAAATGTTAATCATAAGTATAAAGTTCAAAAAGTGATTGAGTCAATACAACACCCTAAACATAATTACACCTATTCTGGAAATTATTTTATTAATCTTAAAAAAGGTCAACATAAAGTTAAATTAATTAAAGCTGGAAAACAAAAATACCCGACCTTGATAAGGGTAGTTACTAAAGAATTTGAAGATATCCAAAATCAAAAAATGATTTTATCTCCTACAATCCATAAGAATGCAGTGTTGTTAAACAGTGGAGAGAAAAATATTAAATATTATGAATGCTCATCTGAGGTTCCTCTTCAAATTGAAGCTGTAGGAAAAAACACATTGAAAGTAATGAGTAGATTAGAATTCTCAGAGTCTATGGGACAACAAGAATCATACAGACTGAAAGTAAAAGAAGGTAAAAAAGTTATTGGAACATACTATTTTAATACAGAAAGGTCTTCAACCTCTCAAATAGTTGATAGAGCGAGTATGGTTCCAGGTAAATGGCGTTCATGTGAAATTTCAGTAGAAAAAGGGAAACATCGTTATTCCATTGAAGTTTCAGATAAGGAAAAGACAGTACTTACACGTTTTATTTTATATTGATGAAATTTTTTAAAAAATATAGTAAACTACTAATGATTGGTAGTTTTTTAACCGGATCAACTCCAACTGAGTATACTTTTAGTTTTTCAACTGGATATGACAGTAATGTTATGCGTTTTTCTGATAAAGAATTTGATCAGGCGAGCTTTGTACCTGAATTAATGGGTAATACAAATACTTACGATAGTTATGTTTTAAAAATTGGTGTAAAAGCAAAAAAAACCATATTAAAACTCAAAAAAAAAGAATTAATAATAAATAGTAATTTTAATCTATCTGATTATCGTAATAATGATGATAAAAAGTACTGGTCTGGCGGAGTAGATTTAGTTTATAAATGGGGCTCTTACAAAAATATCAAATATTCACTTAGACATTTAGATAGTTATTATCTAAGGCAATACCTAAACAAAGATATAAGTCCGACTCTTTATTCATCTTGTTCTTTTACAGATAGAAACCAGAGCCTATCGTTAACTTATAAAATAAAAAAAAGAGAATGGTCTGTAATCAGTTTTGGCTTTTTACAACGATATTATGATAAACCTTTTATAGAATTTGATCTAGATATTCTTTATGTACGAGCAAAACAAAATTATAAAATCAAAAATTTTGGTTTAATTGGATTTCAATTTGAAACTGGAAGGGCAGTCAGTAAATCAAATAAACCACCAATAAGACCTAGTAGCTTTGACAGGTCATACACAACTTCAGAATATTATATACCCCTTACTATTACAAAAAATATTCCTTTACTAAATGAAATGGGATTATCTTTTAGAAATGAAATAAGAAAATACGATGCAGAGGACTTTAATGATCCTCTTCATTCCGGTCGCAGTCATAAAGACTCAAAATATGACCTATGGTTCAAAAAGAAACTTTCAGATGATTTATTAATAAAATTATCAATTAGGTATAGAAAAAGGAGCACTGACTCTTCTTATAGTTGGGTCACAAACCTTAAAAGTTTTAATCAACTACAAACATGGTTCAGTATTGAATGGAATATAGATTATGATAGATATTAAAAAGAAAATAATATTAGTGTTCATCCCCTTGTTGTTCTCAGGTTGTATGGAGCCAAACCTTGAAGATCTTTGGTCATATAAGGTACATGACGTTTTACAGACAAATGGCTTTGCAAGAGATATATCAATTAGTAATGATACCGTTTTTATAGCTGCAGGGCAGTCTGGAGTACAGGTTTGGAATCTGACTGAAAAAACGATGATCAATAGTTTCTTTGGTTATACGGAAGGAGGAACTTTTTTAGAATTTGAAGACCTCTCTTTAATTCAATATGATTTAAAAAATGATTTACTTTTTATATCGGAATCTAACGAAGATGTAATGATCTTTAATTATGATGATGCAGATAGTATAAGATATAGAAATACAATTATGAGTGCTCGTACAAAAGAATTTATATCTTTTTCTGGGAATTCAGATCAGTTTATAATGTACACTGCAGACAATGATGATGGCCTTAAATGGTCAGAATATAACCTTGATACAACCTATTTATTTGGTATTGAGTTTATAGAGTGGACTCCTTTTGGGGGGTCAGAAATATATACCCCTGGAAAACCCCTTGGAATAGATTCTGATGGTACTTCCAGTATTGCAATGGCAGTTGATCAGTTGGGAGTTGAATTATTTTCAATAGACTCTTTAGGTTCGGAACCTGTACTTATTGGTCGAGTAGACACTGAAGGAAATGCTATTAAAGTTTCTATATTAGATCATGGTGTTTTTGTGGCTTGTGATAATGCTGGTGCTACTTACATACCAAACGAAAGTTTTTCTTCAAATGGATTATCTTATAATTTTGCTCAAGATTTAACGGTAAACCACATATCAGCTGATAGTACGAAAGCTATTTTATCATTAGGATCTAAAGGAATTGCTGTTTATGATATTTCAGATCCAACCAACCCAATCGAAAAAGGTATCTTCCCGATTGGCTATACATATAAAACAATGATTTGGGAGCAGAATATTCTTGTCTGTTCAAGAGAAGGATTACAAATTATTCAAATTCTAGAATAAATTTTAAAAAATTAAACTTTTTAAAGGAATCAGAAATGAAAAAGTTCTTAGTTTTATTTAGCTTTTTACAGATTTTACGTGCAACCAGTTTTGATACTGAGGATGGTGCACCTATCAGGCAAGGTGTTCATATTGAGTGGTATAGAACCTTAGCTCCAGGAAATGAAGGTGAAGCTATTTTTGTATGGTCAGATACTCGTTTTGGAATGAGAAATATCTTTGCTCATAAAATTAATCAAAACGGAGACTTGCTCTGGGGTAATCAAGGAGCAACGGTTACAAATCTTCCGGGACGACAAGAAGATCCAGTTTCAATAACAGATGGTTCCGGAGGAGCATATGTTGCTTGGGTGGATTATAGGTTTGATGCTCAAGGTGACATTTTTATTCAACATATAAATTCTGATGGTGAAATTTTAATGGATTCGAATGGCTTAGCCCTTTCAGATGTAGAAGGAAAGCAAATAACTATCAGCATGTGCACAGATAGTCTCGGTGGTGTATTTGTAACATGGCAAGATAAAAGAACTGGTGTAGATGAGGATATCTATGGTACCCATGTCACTTCAGAACACGTAATTCTAGCACCTGGATCAGGTATTCCAATCGTGGTTGAAGGTGGTAACCAAAATGCCAAAACTATTGAGTATGCGGGAAATAATGAAGCTTTTATTGCATGGGCTGATTTTCGCCAAGGTGCAAACGCAGATATTTATGGACAAAGGTTTAATATGAATATGGAAATGCAGTTTGAAGAAAATGGATTTCAAATTGCAGCAACGGAAGATCAAGAGCTAAAACCGAGAGCCACATTTGTGAATAATTCTATATCCTTTGTTTGCTGGAAAAAGGGTGATGAAAATTCAAAAATTTTATATCAGTTTATAAACCCAGATGGTCTTGTTTTTGAGACTCCTAAAACAATATCATCAAATGAAGCTATCCAAACTTCTCCAAGAGTAAAAAGAAGTTCTGCTGGTGATATTTTTGTTAATTGGAAAGATCTTAGAGATGATCCAATCAATGGAGATCAATATTTTCAAAAAATTAATGTGAGTGGAGACCAAGAATGGAATGATGGTGTAAGAATTGACCCTTCTGAGAATTCAGATTTTAGTGCCAGATTTTCATCCGATTCTAATGGTGGTGTTAACGTTGTTTGGGAAAGAGGAACCTTTCCAGAAATTGATATAATGTACCAAAATATTAATTCTGAAGGTATCCCATACCATACAAATCCAATATTCATTTCAAACCAAGAGGGGTACCAATATGCTCCAATAATCAGTGGAAATAATTTAAATGGACTTTTTATTATTTATGGTGATCAAGGGAGAGGAAGTATTGACCTTAAAGTTCAAAAAATAAATTCTGATTTTAATGCTGAATGGGACAATCAAGGTTTAACTGTAATGGGTGGTTTAGGCGGAGATATAAACTATACAACAACCTTCCGAGTTGACGATAATGATTTTTTCTTGATTTGGGAAGATAATAGAGCTTCAAAAAAGATATACGGTAATAGAATTATTAATTCAGAGGTTACCTTTGAAAATGGAAAGCAATTAACCTTTGGTGATAATTCATCATCTGAGACTGACTTCTCAACACCATATTACATTAAATCAGGAAGTGCAATCTATTCAGCAACATTTGATGGTTTATCATCTCCAAAATTTTTAAGAATTAATAAGATGGATGAAGAATTGAATAATGTTTGGGGTTCATCAGGAGTTTCCTTATCCGCAGTTTTTGATATGCGAAGTGTGTTTCTAACTGAAACTGAAAATGGTGTAGGATGTTTTTGGTCTGAAAGTCGAGGATTTAACTATGATATCTATTATCAAAAATTAGATGCTGACGGAAATATTTTACTGGAAGATCAGGGCGTAGAATTAGTGGATTCTAATGGTGATGATTATATAAGTACTGTAATAGCAGCACCTGATAATAAGTTTATGATATTTTGGTTAGAAGATGCTTGGCCAGCAGCTAGTTTAAAGTTCACAAAAATTAATACAGATGGTAGTACTGAGATTGGTTGGAATCCAAATGGAAACGAACTTAGTAGTACTCAATCCGATTCAAGAAATTTAGAAGTGAAAGTTATCAGCGAAGAAATTGGTATGTTAGCTGTTTGGACACAAAATGGAAACTTTTCGGATATATATGCTCAAGTTATTGATTGGGATGGGAATGTTCTTTTTGATCAAGGTGGAGTAGTCATAACAGAAGCAGATAATGATCAAGGAAATATCTCATTTCAAATAAATGAGGAAGGTACCCACTCTTTTATCGCATGGGATGATTATAGAAATGGAGTAGATTTTGAAATATTTGCTAATATTTTAGATCTTCAAAATGGAACATTGGAAAATCAATCAATTCAATTTTCTAATGATACAACAGATCAGTATAATCCAATTGTTGAAAATATTAAAGATAATGAATTTTTAATAATATGGGAAGATGGAAGAGGATATTACAATACAAATCCTTTACTCATCAATGGAGTTGATTTATATGGTAGTGGTTATAAAATAGGTTCTGGTATGACTACGGAACAAAATGGGATACCTATTTGCATAGCCTATCACAAACAACAAAATGTAAATATCACAGCCCATCAAGGAGAGGAGTATTTTCTAGATTGGATTGACTACAGAAGTTCTGGTAAAGAAGATTTGGCTAACTTTTATGGTCGGACCATAATGAAAGCCGAATTATTAAAAAATGAAATTGAATGTATTGATTGTGATTTACCAAAAACTTTTTCCTTAACAAGTGCATATCCGAACCCATTTAATGGAGTTATCTCATTTGACTACTATATCCCAGAAAAAGAAAGTATTGAATTTAGTATTTATGATCTAAATGGTAGAGAGATTGTAAATAAACTGATATTACCTGGATTTGGAGGTACACATCGAATCTCATGGGATGGAAATAATAAAGACGGTAATTTAGTTTCGAGTGGTTTATACCTATATTATTTTAAATCAAATACTTCTATTGCAAGAGGTAAAGTAACTTACTTAAAGTAAATTATGAATATATTTTTTTCTTTTTTACTCTTTTCTTTATTGATTGGACAAGGAATTGATGGGCGTTATCATTCAACACAAGAAATAAATACATTTCTTGATTCTTTAGATAATTTGGAAGAATTAAATGGGTGGGTTAAAATTGATACTATCGGGTTTTCCACTCAAGAAAATTTACCAATACTTGCGATTAAAATTTCTGATAATGCCGATCTTAAAGAAGACGAACCTAGAGTATTATTTGTTGGTCAAGTACACGCAGAAGAAGTTCTTGGAGTGGAAATTGTTATGGATCTTATAAAAGATTTATTATTTCCTAACCCCAATATTATTAATCATATGAATATACTTAAACAGTATTTAGACATATGGATAATACCAACCTTGAACCCTGAAGGTCTTAATGTTGTTCACGAAGGTTTAGATCTTAGTTATCGTAAAAATAAAAGAGACCTTTCACCTTCTGGACCTATTCCAAATAATATTTTTGATTTTGATCCATCAATAGGAAATGATATTGATGGTGTTGATTTGAATAGAAACTTTAGTTTTAACTGGGCATTTGGTGATACTTTTTTAGAGCCAGATAATTCAGATTATGCTTCGCATTATGATTACTATAAAGGAGAAGAACCGTTTTCTGAAACTGAGGCTATTGCACTTAGAGATTTAGCTCTTGAAAATGATTTTGTCTTTTCCATTGTCTGGCATAGTTCTAGATCTGGAAATTTATCAGAAAAAGTATTTACATCATGGAAATGGGAGGATGTTAAAGAATCTCCAGATCTAGATATCATGAAATCAATTGCTGATCATTTTTCAGGATTAATACCAACTGAAGATGGAACAAGTACCTACTTACCAGTTTTTAGCGGATCAAGAAATGGAAAAATACATGATTGGTTTTATAAAACTACTGGGTGTTTTCAATATTTAGTTGAATGTGGAACAGCTAACTTGCAACCAGATAGTCTTCTAATTGAAAACACAATTTCACGCTCCAAACCGGCAATGATTTATTTAATGGATCGTACTATCGGTTATAATGCTAATGCTTCACAAATAACAGGTATAGTGTACGATAATAACACAGGCCAACCTATTGAAAGGGCCATTGTAGAAATTCTTGAACATTCTGGTTCTATTCTTGATCCTAGAAAAACAAATGAGTTTGGACGATATAGAAGAATTTTAGATGTAGGAACATACACGATCATTATTAAAGCTAAAGGGTATTTAGATAAGCAAGTCTCTGTTGTAGCGAATAACAGTAGTATTACGAATAATGATGTCTATTTAGACCAAGCGCCCATTTATGACCTCGCGTTGACACTTGCAGGGGAATCCTCTGATATCTTTACAGATTTAGAAGGAGTTTTAAGAACAGAATTTGGTATTACTCCTATTCAGTTAAGTTTAGGGGTAAATACATTTTCTCTTCCGGCTAATGATTATCAAATTATTTTACCAATGATTGATGGCTTCATCCCATGGGAGAAAAAATTGGTTCTAGATAATAATTACAACTTAGATGTACTTTTCTTTGAATCAGAGAATCTCATGGAACCTAATCCTTGGTTATGGGAAACTGAAATAGGGAATTGGGTCGAGGTTAATGGAATTTTAAAGACTCAAGAAAGCTTATTATACTTAAATATTGATTCCTTAAATCAAACTCAAAAAATTGAAACACCTCTGATAAGTATTATGGATAAGAATAGAATTGTTTTAGAAATTGAACATAAATATGAAACTGAATGGGATCATGACTTTATAATTATTTCGATGTTGGATAATAATGACAATATTCTTCGGAAGACATTATATAAGAAGAAGAAGAAGAAGAATTTGTTATTTACGTCGTATTTTTAATCCAGAAGAATGAATGTTATATTTAAATA
>ENA-OSJC01003379-OSJC01003379.1-marine-metagenome-genome-assembly--contig:-NODE-3379-length-11431-cov-3.469350_pt1 | contig 11431 bp, 8 predicted proteins | sample MGYA00237885_ERZ534234 | MGnify/ENA primary metagenome ERZ534234 (study PRJEB26413, sample SAMN06343907) | marine metagenome | isolation source: coastal waters | place: Atlantic Ocean: West Antarctic... | reverse complement strand
ACAGCATTTTAGTATTTGTTGTAAGCATCGCTTTAATATCTTCCATACTTTCAACAGCAGATTGCTCTCCTATTTCAGGATTTGCACCAGCTCCTAAACCTTCTGTTAATGTCACACCCAATTGAATTTTATTAGGTACAGGGCTGCTATCTAAAGCTTGAGAGTCTGTGTTACAAATAACAAAATCTACACCGTTTATTCCTTGACTAAACATGTGATTGATTGCATTGCTGCCACCTCCACCAACTCCAATGACTTTGATTACATTGGATTGGTTTTTTGGCATATCGAACTGAAAACTGTCCATTTGTTTGTTACTGCTCATAATTTCATTTTTTGTGAGGTTGTGTTAGTTTGTTTTATTATGATGTCTTAATACTTATTATTCTGCGTTATCTAAAAAATCTTTTAGGTTTTCTACCCATTTATCGAAAAATCCTTGCCGTTTTGGTTTTTGTTTTTCTTCAATCTCTTTATCTATTTCTTCATTAGTTAGATGTTCCAATTCTTCATCCTCAACTTCATTTATTTTGTTATTCTCCAATCCATTTAAAACCAATCCAACTGCAGTTGCATACATCGGACTTGTAACTTCACTATCACTATCGCCTGCCATATGCTCATTAGGAAAACCAACACGAGTATCCATTCCTGTAATATACTCCACTAATTGTTTTAAATGTTTTAATTGAGCTCCTCCTCCTGTTAATACAATCCCCGCTATTAGTTTTTTCTTTTGATCTTCGTGACCGTAATTTTTAATTTCTAGATAAACTTGTTCAACGATCTCAATTACTCTAGCATGAATTATTTTGGAAAGGTTTTTAAGCGAAATTTCTTTAGGTTCTCTTCCTCTTAATCCAGGTATAGAAACAATTTCATTGTCTTTATTTTCTCCTGGCCAAGCTGATCCAAATTTAATTTTAAGCAATTCTGCTTGCTTTTCAATGATGGAGCAACCCTCTTTAATATCTTCAGTTATAACATTTCCTCCAAAAGGGATTACTGCAGTATGCCTAATAATTCCATCTTTAAATATGGCCAAATCTGTTGTTCCACCACCAATATCTATCAATGCAACACCTGCCTCTTTTTCTTCAATTCCCAATACTGCATTTGCAGAAGCTAATGGTTCTAATGTGATCCCAGAAAGGCTTAAACCGGAACTCTTAATACACCTCCCAATATTTCTAATGGAAGTCACTTGGCCCACTACTACATGAAAATTAGCTTCTAATCTTCCTCCATACATTCCTATCGGTTCTGTGATTTCATTTTGCCCATCAACTTTAAAATCTTGTGGCAGTACATGAATTATTTCCTCTCCAGGTAACATTACTAATTTATGAACTTGATTACACAGGTTTTCAATATCAAGCTCATCAATTACAATATCACTGTCTTTTCTAGTGATGTAATCGCTATGTTGTAAACTTCTAATATGTTGTCCTGCAATTCCAACTATTACATCAGAAATTTTCATTCCTGAAGAAGTTTCTGCATCTTGGACTGCTTGTTGAATTGACTGAATGGTTTGTGTTATATTATTTACAACTCCACGATGAACTCCTAAACTTTTAGACTTACCAAGACCTAAGATTTCAAGTTTATCGTATTCATTGTACTTACCAATCATGGCAACAATCTTTGTAGTACCAATATCTAATCCAACTGCTATTTTATTATCCTCCATTTGTTTCCTTTTTTGTAGCTACAACTTGATCTTTAAATTTTAAATTAATCAAACTATAATTATCAAGTAAACTATCTTTCTTAGTTAGTTTGTAAAAAGCTTTAAATTTTTGAAATTTAGTTTCTATTTCTTCAGATTTCCCAAACAATACTTTAATTTCATTTTTTCGAATTCTTAGAAACACATCTCCTTCGTCTGAAACATCTAAACCAACAACGTACTCCTTCATAAACTCATCATTAGTTATTTTTTTAACTAATTCTGTTACTTCTGGGTATTGGCTTTCTGATATTCCAGTAATAATTGGAACTCTTGCTGAATATACTGCTGACAAAGGCATGTTCTTACCATCTTCATCCAAATAAAAATTTGGATTTCCTTCAACTCTAGCTAAAGGCCTTCTTTGTATAACATTCGCTCCTAAAACCCCATCAACTGTAACGAAAACATCTGCATTTTTAATCATTGGGTTTTCTAACAGCCTTTTTTCCATCTTATTCAAATCTAAAGTTTCTTTACCGATACTTGTAGCACTGTCCTTATTTTGTATTAACATTTTATTAACCATATTTTCAGTGATAAATAATCGGTTTTCATCTTTAAATTCTATGTCAATTTTAGTGATTTTTCTGACTTCATTTCTTTGCTTACTGAAACCAAACATAAAAACGATTAAACTCGCAATAACTAAAAATTTTATGATGCCCCAGTTAATCTTCATCTTTCAAATATTTTGTTATAGATTCTACTTCAACACCAATGTCTCCTGCACCTATCATTAATTTAATTTTACAATTAGAGTTCTTAATCTCTATTGAAAGATCTTCTTTAGTAACTATTTTTTTATTCCTATTTACTATTTTATCTAGTAACCATTTTGATGAAATTCCTTCAATTGATTCTTCTCTTGCAGGATATATTTCTAATAATATCACTTCATCAAAACGTGACAAACTTTTCGCAAATTCAGTTCCAAAATCCTTGGTACGAGAAAATAAATGCGGTTGAAAAACAATTAACTTTTTATTTTGAGGATACATTTCGGTAACCGCTTGATGTATCGCGTCAATTTCGGTAGGATGGTGCGCATAATCATCAATTAAAACCAAATTTTCAGTTTTTATTTTATAAGAAAATCTTCTTTTCACTCCTTTAAAATCCTGTAAAGCTTTTGGCAGGTAATCGGTTGGGGCTCCTGCTAAAATTGCCATACCCAATGCGGTAACAGCATTAAACATATTATGACGACCCGGCAAATGGAATCGTAAATCTTTAATTTCTTCAGAAGGAGTTTTTAAATCAAAAACATAACTCCCATCTTCTATCCTAACATTTCTAGCTTCAAAATCTGCATTTTCAGTTGCAGAAACTGTTTTCCCTTCTAATGGAAGTCCCTTTTTAAACAATAAATTATTAGAATCTGGGACTAATTTTGAAAATTCAACAAAAGTATTTTCTAATGCTGAAGTGGTACCATAAATATCTAAATGATCCGCATCCATTGAGGTAATACAAGCTATGGTCGGTTTTAAATGGAGAAAAGAGCGATCAAATTCATCCGCTTCCACTACCATTATTTCACTTCCTTTATAAATAAGATTTGAGTTGTAATTTTCAGTCACACCTCCTAAAAATGCAGTTACCGGCATATTGCAACTTGCAAGTAAATGACCTAAAATAGCTGAAGTGGTAGTTTTTCCATGGGTTCCAGCAACCGCTAAACAAATGCTGTTTTTAGATATTTCTCCAAGTAATTCTGAACGCTTTGTAATACTATATTCTTTAGTGTTTAACCAAGAAAGAATTTTATTATTTTTGGGTATTGCTGGTGTGCATACGATAAGTGTATTTTTATTTTTCTGTATTAGTTTTGGAATCAAGGAAACTTCATCTTTAAATTGAATAATAATCCCTTCATGAATCAACGTATTTGTAATTTCTGAAGGAGTTTTATCATAACCAAAAACTTTTTTACCTTGTAAATTAAAGTATCGAGCCAATGCACTCATACCGATACCCCCAATACCTACAAAATAAAAATTCTCTATGTTTTTAATACTACTCATTTAATTATTAACCTTTGTTTCTTTTAATAATTTCTCAATCTCTTCAACTATTTCTTTTGTTGCGTTTGGTTTCCCTAGTGCTTTACAATTTTTCGATAATTGTAATTGTATTTCTTCTGAATTAAATAACCTATAAAATTCATCTTCAAACTGCGTATCTAAATCTTTTTCTGCAATCAAAACTGCTGCTCCTTTTGCGCTAATGGATTTTGCGTTTTTTGTTTGATGATCTTCTGATACATTTGGTGAAGGAACAAATATGACAGGTTTTCCCACCAAGCATAATTCTGAAACTGACAAAGCACCTGCTCTTGAAATTATAAAATCAGAAGCTGCATATGCCAAATCCATTCTATTTAAAAAGGCATGAACCTGAACATTTATAAATCCCTTTTCTTTATAGGATTCGAAATAATAACTACCGCATTGCCAAATTATTTGTAAATCTAATTTTGAGAAGAAATCTAGAGATGAATTAATCAATATATTAATTCTTCTTGCTCCTAGACTTCCTCCTAAAACTAGGAGTGTCTTTTTCTGAGAATCTAGCTTAAAAAACGAAATAGACTCTTCCCGCTTACTAGAAACATCCAACAAATCTTGTCTTACTGGATTACCAGTTAATTTTATTTTTTCAGAAGGAAAATAGAGTTCCATACCATCGTAAGCAACACATATTTTTTTGACCTTAGCACTTAACCATTTATTAGTGATTCCCGCATAAGAGTTTTGTTCTTGGATCAAACAAGGTATTCCTTTATTAGAAGCCACTTTTAATAATGGTGCACTTGCATATCCTCCAGTCCCGATTGCTAAATCAGGTTGAAATGATTTTATTATTTTTCTAGATTCCCATAAACTTAAAATAAGTTTTAAAGGAAATATTAAATTTTTTAAAGATAAATTTCGTTGCAATCCAGAAATCCAAAGTCCTTTTATAGCATAACCCGATTGCGGAACTTTATCCATTTCCATTCTATCGTTGGCTCCAACAAATAGAAATTCAGCATCTGGATATCGCAATTTTAACTCATTCGCAATAGCAACTGCTGGATAGATATGACCTCCAGTTCCTCCACCTGATATGATAAATTTATATGGCTTCACTTAATATATCTAAAGGGTTTTCTTCTTGATCTTCAGTTTTTACAACTTCTCTTTTTGCACTAACACTTAATACCATTCCAATAGCCATACAAGTCATCCAAATAGATGAACCACCACTACTAATAAGTGGTAAAGTTTGGCCTGTAACTGGAAATATTTCTACAGCAACTGCCATATTTACCAAGGCAACAAATACGATTGGAAGCCCTACTCCAATAACTACTAATTTTCCAAATATAGTTTCTGCTTTATGCGCTACAATTACAAACCTAAACAGTAATAGCATATACAAAGACATTAAAGATAAGGAACCTACAAGTCCAAATTCTTCCACAATTATTGCGTAAATAAAATCGGAAGAAGATTGCGGCAAAAAGTTTTTTTGAATACTTTTTCCTGGACCTAATCCTGTAATACCTCCAGAAGCAATTGCAGCTTTTGCTTTATCAATTTGATAATCTGCTTCCGTCTCCTCACCATCCGTAAAATTATCAATCCTGCTCATCCAAGTATCAACCCTATTTGGAAATAAACTTGGAAATGCTTTAGCTGAAACAACAAATAATGTTAGAAAGAGAGCGCCTGCAAACAGAATTATTAATAAGTACTTTATTGGATAACCTCCTATAAAAACCAATATAGAAATCAAAGAAAAAATAATTGCTGCCGTAGAAAAATTAGCAGGCAGAATCAATGCTAATACTATAAAAATAGGAAGCCAAAGAGGTAATAATGTTTCTTTAAATGTAACAGTTTTATCTTTTATTCTTGCTAAATAACGCGCTACATAAGTAAACAGCACCACTGAAGCAAGTGTTGAGCTTTGAAAAGTAAATCCAACAAATGGTATGCGTATCCAACGACTAGCATTAGCACCTTCAATAGTGGTTCCTTGAGTCATTGTTACAACTAACAAAATAAGTACTATGGGCAGTGCTATAACAGATAAACCTTTAAAATAATGATACGGAACTTTATGCACTCCAAATAAAATCACAAAACCTAAAACCAAGTGAGCAAAATGTTTTAAAAGAAATTTTAGTGTATTTCCATCTCCATACAAATATGCCAAACTACTACTAGAACTATATACTGGTAAAAACGAAAATAATGCCAACAAAGAGACAACAGCCCAAATGGTCTTGTCTCCTTTTATATGTTGAAATACATTTTTCATTTTAAAATCTTAACTAATTAAAATATGATTATAGATTGCGTACTGCGCTTTTAAATTGCCTTCCTCTATCCTCATAGTCTTCAAACAAATCGAAACTAGCACAAGCAGGTGATAACAATACTGCATCACCTCGTTTAGAAAGGCGGTAAGCTACCTTCACAGCATCTTCCATCGAATGAGTTTCTACCATTATATCAACTACATTTCCAAAAGCTCTTATTATTTTATCATTATCAACACCCAGGCAAATAATTGCTTTTACTTTTTCGTTAACCAGCGGAAATAGCTCGCTATAATCATTTCCTTTATCAACACCGCCTACAATCCAAACAGTGGGAGCTTCCATACTATCTAAAGCATAAAATGTTGCATTTACATTGGTACCCTTAGAGTCATTAATGTATTTAACATTGTTTATTTTTAATACGTTTTCTAAACGGTGCTCTACTCCTTGAAAGTTTTCTAAACTTCTTCTAATTGTTTCTTTTCTAATGCTTAGTAACTTCGAAACGGTTGAAGCAGCCATTGCATTTTTTGTATTGTGTTGACCTTGTAATCCTAGTTTTGCGATTGGCATAGTAAATGGGTTGTTATCTATTGTTATTATTAATTCGTTATTTTTTATATATGCACCTTTTTCTAATTCTTTTTTTACTGAAAAAGGCAGTAATTGAGATTTAATTGTTCTTTTTGAAATCCATTCATTTATCTTATCATCATCTGCATCATAAATAAAATAATCATCCTTTGTTTGATTCATTACAATCCTAAATTTTGAATCTATATACGCATCATAATCGCTTTCATACCGATCTAAATGATCTGGTGATAGATTCGTTAAAACTGCAATATGTGGGACAAAATCTTTGATTCCATCCAACTGAAAACTGCTTAATTCCAACACATACTCTTCAATATTTTCGGTTGCAACTAACTCAGCAAAACTTTTACCAATATTCCCAGCTAAGGCAACATTTTTTCCTGCATCTTTTAAAATTTGATACGTCATAGTTGCTACGGTAGTTTTACCATTACTCCCTGTAATACCAATTAATGTTGCAGTAGTATATTTTGCTGCAAATTCAATTTCAGAAATAACAGCTACTCCTTTTTCTTTCAACTTTAACACAATTGGAGCATTATCTGGAATACCAGGGCTTTTCATTAGCACATCTGCTGAAAGAATTAAAGTTTCTGAATGAACTTCTTCTTCCCAATTAATCTCATGATGTAAAAGAACTTGTTTGTAATTATTTTTAATTTTTCCATAGTCCGAAACAAACACTTCAAACCCTTCTTTTTTTCCTAAAATAGCCGTTCCCACTCCACTTTCTCCTGCACCTAGTATGACTAATTTTAATTTTTTATTCACTTTTATTCTTTCTATCTTTTTATATCCTTATCTAATTTTCAAAGTAGCAATTGTTAGAATCGCTAGAAATATTCCAACAATCCAAAATCGTGTGACAATTTTACTTTCGTGAAAACCTGATTTTTGATAATGATGATGGAGTGGTGACATTTTAAATATTCGCCTTCCTTCTCCAAATTTCTTTTTAGTGTATTTAAACCATCCTACCTGCATCACGACTGATAGATTTTCCATCAGAAAAACTCCACATAAAATTGGAATTAGCCATTCTTTACGAATTGCGATTGCAATTACTGCTATAATTCCTCCAATGGTTAAACTTCCTGTGTCACCCATAAAAACTTGAGCTGGATACGTGTTATACCACAGAAAACCAATTAAAGCTCCCACGAAAGACATGATAAAAATAGAAAGCTCTCCAATATTAGGGATATACATAATATTGAGGTAATCCGAGTAAATAATATTTCCAGAAACCCAAGCAAACAGTGCCAACGTAACTCCAATTATTGCCGAAGTACCAGCAGCTAAACCATCGATTCCATCAGTAAGATTAGCACCATTAGACACTGCAGTAATGATAAATATTATAATAGGAATAAAAATCAACCACACATAATCCTTAGCTTCTTCTCCAGCCCAACTAATTAAGCTTTCGTAATTAAATTCGTTTTCCTTTACAAAAGGAATGGTAGTCAATAAAGTTTTTTCTTCAGGATAAAACTCAGGCATTCTATTTCCTGAAATATTTTCAATAGAATTAGCAGCAGTTATTTTTTGCCTCTTTACAGTTATATCACTGTGAAAATACATGGTAGTGCCCACTATAATCCCTAAACCAACTTGTCCTATAATTTTAAACTTCCCTGAAAGACCTTCTTTATTTTTTTTAAATATTTTTATATAATCATCTATAAAACCAATAATTCCCATCCAAATAGTTGTAACTAATAATAATACAACATAGATATTCTCAAGTTTTGCAAAAAGCAAGACTGGAATAATGGTCGCTAAAATGATAATAATTCCACCCATAGATGGTGTTCCAGCTTTTTCAATTTGTCCCTCTAGACCAAGGTCACGTATGGTTTCACCAACTTGCTGTTTTCTTAAAAATTTAATAATTTTTTTTCCATAAATGATTGCTATTAATAATGAAAATAGGACTGCCAATGCCGCTCTAAAAGTTAAAAACTGAAAGAGTCCTGCTCCTGGAAATTGATAGGTTTTTTCTAAATAGTCAAATAGATAATACAGCATAAATTATTTATTTAGAGCTTTTAATAATTCATTTATAATTTTAAAGTCGTCAAAACCGAACCGTTCTCCTTTTATTTCTTGATAGGTTTCATGACCTTTACCAGCAATTAGAATGATATCACCTTCGTTCGCCAACTGGCAAGCAGCTTTAATCGCTTGTTTCCTATCTGGAATAGAGATTGTTTTACTAAAATATTCTCCAGGAACTCCTTTTTCTATAGCATCAATTATAGTTGCAGGATTTTCATTTCTTGGGTTATCACTTGTGAAAATCACTTTGGTACTAAGTGTCGCAGCAATAGCTCCCATTTTTGGCCGTTTAGAAATATCTCTATCTCCACCACAACCAACAACAGTAATTAATTCTTCATTTTTGGTTCGGATTGTATTAATGGTTTCTAATACATTTTTTAAAGCATCAGGGGTATGAGCATAATCGACAATTGCTGTTATATTGTTTTTAGAAATCAAATGCTGAAACCTACCCTCAACACTTTCAAGTTCACTCATTAATTGCAACGTATTTAAGGTTTCCAATCCTAATAAATCGGCAGCTCCATAAATTGCTAATAAATTATAAGCATTAAAACTCCCTATTAGCTTCACCCATAATTCTTGATTGTTTATTTTTAATAACAATCCATTGAATTGGTTCTCTAATACCTGAGCCTTGTAATCTGCTATCGATTTTAATGCATACGTATGTGTTTTAGCATTGGTATTTTGAAGCATTACTTTACCGTTCTTATCATCAATATTCGTCAAAGCAAAAGCTGTTTTAGGAAGCTGATCAAAAAACATTTTCTTAACATCTCTATATGTCGCAAAGTCATTATGATAATCTAAATGATCATGAGACAAATTGGTAAATATTCCTCCTTCAAATTTTAACCCTTCAGTTCGCTTTTGATGTATACCGTGAGAACTAACCTCCATAAAACAAAACTCCACACCTTTTTCTACCATTTCTTTTAAATACATATTGATAGTCAAAGAATCTGGCGTAGTATGAGTAGTATCATATTGTTTATGATCTACCATTATTTTCACGGTAGAAAGCAGACCTACTTTATAACCCGCTTTTTTAAATAATTGATATAGTAAAGAGGTGATGGTTGTTTTTCCATTGGTTCCTGTCACCCCAATTAACTTTAAATCGTCTGAAGGATTTTCATAATAATTGGCTGCTAAAAAAGATAATGCCTTATGGGAATTAGCTACTTGTACATAGGTTATTCCATTGATTATTTCTTTAGGAATTACTTCACAAATTATTACTAAAGCACCTAGATCTGTTGCCATTTTTATAAAATTATGACCATCAGATAATGCACCTCTAATTGCTACAAAAACATCATTGAGTTGAATTTTTCTAGAATCGAATTCAATATTTCTAATTGCTACCGAAGTATTCCCTATCACTTTATCGATAGCTACTTTATACAATATGTCTTTAAGTTGTATCACGATAAGTTGAGTGTAATTTGTTTACCTTTTTTTATTTTTTCACCAGTTTTTAACGATTGTTTAAATACCGTACCATTTCCAACTATTCGAACCTCTAATCCTATATTTTCTAATAACGAAACTGCATCCATACCAGCCATACCTATCACATTGGGAATTTCAGAAATCTCTTTCTGAACTTTTATATAATAGGATTCATAGTCATTAACTACCAAAAAATCTTTGGATTCTATATCAGATACTTCAGTTATTAATGGAGAAACTGTAAATATTTTTTGAGCGATACGTTTAAACACTGGTCCTGAAACATCGGCACCATAATATCCTTTTTTTGTACTCGGCTTGTGTATGATAACAATGCAAGAATACTTTGGATTTTCAGCTGGAAAGTAACCTGCAAAAGAAGAAATATATCTTTTATTCTCCTTCCAATCTGGCATCCAATATTCAGTTTGAGCGGTACCTGTTTTTCCAGCCATTGAGAAATAAGGAGAGTACAATCTTTTTCCAGTTCCTCTTTCTACAATATTTTTTAATATATTTTGAATTTCAGAAATTGTTTCTTCAGATGCTAATTTTGGATTGGTCACTTCCTTTTCAAAAGTTGCAATTGCCTGATTCCAAGCACGAACTTCTCTTATAAACCTTGGTTTTACCATAATACCATTATTAGCAATCGCATTATAAAAATTAAGTGTTTGTAATGGAGTTAATCTTAAGTTATACCCGTAGGCAATGGACGGTAATGCATTTTTACTCCATTTTGAATGACCTGGCTCTGGTATCATGGGCTTCCCTTCTCCTTTAATAGGAATTCCAATTGTATCTGCTAAGCCAAAGGATTTAATTCTATCAATAAACTTGTTAGGATTATCTTTATAACCCTCATCTATAATAGTTGCTAAGCCTATATTGGAAGAAACTTCCAAAGCTTTGGCTGCAGAAATTTCACCATAGCCTCCAGTATGAGAATCAAAAATTCTTCTCCCATAAAAAGTCTTAACACCTCTTTTCGTGTCTACTACGCTACTAGTATCAATTATTTCATCTTCTAAGGCAGCCATCAAGGCAGCAACTTTAAATGTGGATCCTGGCTCATGAGATTCTCCAACAGCATAATTTATTTTTTCGTAATAAGTACCTTTATTGGTTCTTCCTAAATTTGAAACAGCCTTAATTTCACCTGTAGCAACTTCCATAACAATCACACAACCATGTTCCGCTTCATAATACTCCAATTGCTTTAACAGTGAATGATGAGCTATATCTTGAATATTTACATTGATGGT
>ENA-OSJC01003375-OSJC01003375.1-marine-metagenome-genome-assembly--contig:-NODE-3375-length-11445-cov-23.470707_pt1 | contig 11445 bp, 12 predicted proteins | sample MGYA00237885_ERZ534234 | MGnify/ENA primary metagenome ERZ534234 (study PRJEB26413, sample SAMN06343907) | marine metagenome | isolation source: coastal waters | place: Atlantic Ocean: West Antarctic... | reverse complement strand
TGAGAATAGATCCCATGAAACAAAGTTCCCCAAAAAAATAAAATATTACGCTGATTTAAAGAAACACATTAAAAAAATTCAAAAGACTGAAGATAACTTAGTTGTGATGGGTGATTTCAATGTCGCGCCATCTCCACTGGATATTGGCATTGGTGAAATTAATGCAAAAAGGTGGCTAAAAGAAGGAAAAACTGCTTTTTTACCAGAAGAGATTGAGATGTGGAATAGCATCAAAGACCTTGGTTTTGTAGACTCCTGGAGAGAGCAAAATCCATCAGAGGATTCAATCTATTCTTGGTTTGATTATCGCTCAAAAATGTTTGATGACAATCCTAAAAGAGGTCTTAGAATAGATCATATTATGATTTCTCAAAATCTAATTCCTTCTATAAAAAATACTGGTATTGACTATGAGGCCAGGGCAATGGAAAAGCCATCGGATCATTGTCCTATTTGGATTGAATTAAAATGAAGATTTTTAAAGACTTTGTTTTTGAGGCTGCTCATAGATTGCCTTTGGTCCCATCTAAGCACAAATGCTCAAATCTTCACGGGCATAGTTTTAAGACTAGGGTATTTGTTGAGGGGCCAGTCAATAAATTAGGTTGGGTTATGGATTTTTCTGAGATTAAAGAAGTATGCGGTCCAGTTATTGAAAAACTCGATCATTCATTTTTAAATGAGATTGAGGGCCTAGAAAATCCAACGAGTGAAAATATAGCTATTTGGTTATGGTGCAGCATTAAAAAAAATTTACCTGAATTAGCTTCTATAGAAGTTATGGAAACCTGCACCTCAGGGTGTATTTATTCTGGTGAGGATCTTTTGGACTGAAAGAATGATTGCATCAGTTTGGTCGCATCATCTTTAAAATATCCATGACTATATGACACTATATGATTGAGATGTTGCCTATCAAGAAATCTATCAACTGAAACTATTGCACCATTTTTTGGTTCTAAAGCTCCAAAAAATAGATTATTTATCCTAGCATCAACAATAGCTTTTGCACACATATGACAAGGCTCAAGAGAAACATACATATCGCACCCAATCAATCGATAATTATTAAGATGCTTTGCAGCACTGTTAATAGCATTGATTTCTGCATGGGCAACAACTGATTTTTTTTGAATAACCTGATTAAATCCAGAGCCGCAAATAATACCATTCTTAACAATAACTGCTCCGACAGGCACCTCATCACTGTTAAAAGCAATCTGGGCTTGTTGTAGGGCTAATCCCATAAAATTTTTGCTATAATTATTATTGTCCATCTCTAAGTTTTATAGGATGATTATAAAATTACAAAAATTTTGCCCATTCATCAATAGGCCTTCTCGAGGATCTTAATTTATTAATGGTAGCCTCTTCGTCACGAAAACCGATGGCCATTCCACAAAAAAGCATTAGATTCTCCTCAGCACCAAGAAATTTTTTAACACTATCTTGCTTGATAGACCATGCCTCTTGAGCACACGTATCTAGCCCCTCCTCTCTTGCAAGCAACATGAATGTTTGCAAAAACATACCTAGATCTGACCATTGAGGAGGACCCATGGTTTTGTCAACAAAACAAAAAAAGGCTGATGGAGCACCAAAGAAATTAAAATTCTTCATTACTTGATTGATTCTAGCCTCTTTGTCATCTCTAGAAATATTTAAAAGATCATACATTTCCTCCCCAAGCTGGAACCGAGATGTTCTATAGGGCTCTTTGAGCTTTTGCGGGTATATCTCGTATGCTGGGGTTTCTGGCTCATCCCAAGCTATCTGAAAATCTAAGAATTGATCCATACTTTTTTTATTAATAACAAAAATTCTCCATGGCTGCAAGTTTCCACCTGAAGGGCTGCGAGAAGCCTTCTCTAAAAGATTCTTAATCAACAGGCTAGAAACAGGAGAATCTGTAAACTCCCTAATAGAGGCTCGAGAAAGAACCGCTTCAGATGTATTCATATTTTAACCTCAAAATTTTTCAAAATTTACGTAAAAAAAGCTAATGAACAAATAACTATTTTTTATATGCAATGGCTGTCCAAAATGGTGGCTTGTCACTGAATATAATATTATGCAATCCAGCGTTTTCTAGCATTTCAGTTATCTCTTTTTTGCTAAACCTATGCTCTAGCCTTGTACCAAACCTATCAAGTGCATCTGTGCGCAGCATATAAAAAGGTTTTGCTCTGTAGTCGCTAAGTGGAAAGTTTTTAACATTCATGCCAATCTTTTCACATATCAAACTTATTCTTGCCAAGGGGAGGTATATAAAAAAACCAATCAGTTGTGATATTAAGAATTTTAAAGGGAATGGTAGTCTAGAGATTACTTTTCTAAAACTATTGCTCGCAAGCCATAATCCACGATACCAAAGTGGTTTGTTGTCTAAGCTATAGTAAAGGTAGAGCAAAAATGGTGCTCCAGGCTTAAGTTTAGAAGTGCATTTATTTAGAGCTTCAGCTGTATCAGGAGTGTGATGCAGGACTCCTAAAGAATAGCCAAAGTCTTGAGAAGACTCTTCTAATGAATTTTCAGAAGCTGAGGCGCATTCAAATGTACAATTTTTTGCGCTAGCTAGATGATTCTTAGCTTGAGTTAAAGCGACGTCACTTGGGTCAATGCAATGAAGATTACCTACATTAGGAAATACAAATTTTGCCCATCTTCCAGATCCGCAGCCCATGTCAAAACCTTTTGAATTAGGTGGCAGATCTTTAAAAGGAAAGATTGAGAAATAACTATCAAAAGAGCTCTGAAGACTCTCGCTATTCATTTCATGATGATTGAAAGCCTTCCACTCTTTACCAAAATCATTTACAACTTTTTCGTCTATATTTTTATTTGTCATATTTTTTTAAATTGATGAATATTATAAGGTTAAAAATAATTAAGCTACTTATTGATTAAAATAGATTTCATTAATTAGGATTTTATTTACTTTAATTACGTCAAATTTTTCTTCTGCAATTTTTCTAGAGGCTCGACCCATAGAAAGTCTTAAATTGACATCAAGTAATCTAATCATTGAGTCGGCTGCCTTTTTAATATCTCCAACTGGCACCTTAAAGCCGTTAATTCCCTCTTCAACAGTTTCCTTGCACCCTGGCGCATCAGTGGTAATTATAGGTCTCCCCATGGACATAGCCTCCAAAACAACCCTTGGTGTACCCTCATGATGTGAAAGTAATACAAAAATACTAGCCTGAGCAATAGCTTCCTCAGGATTCAACGAGAACCCATGGTACTCAACTCCATATTTATCTTGCCAGAAGCTAATAATTTCTTGTTCATTAATAGAGTCAGGATGAGAATCAGGGTATCCATATAATAAAAATTTTGCCTCTGAATGTTTTGATCTTACTATTTTTGCAGCCTCGGCATATTCTAATAATCCTTTGGATTTTATTAATCTGGAAATGCATAAAAAAACTGGTTGAGGAGACAGCTCTGTCATTTTATAAATTTCAAGATTCACTCCTGAGCCATTCATCATTCTAGTTTGATTTATTTTAACAATCCTATGTTTCAAAAAAAGCTTTCTATCATCATTATTTTGAAAAAATACTAATCTATAAGATGGTATAGAAATTTTTAAGGCAAATATGACTAATAATTTTTTTACTTTTCCAAGCAAAGAATTATTATGGAATACATGTCCAGTTCCTGTTATTAGGGCAGTTGAATTTTTGATATTTAAAAAATATAAAGAAACGCCCGTTAAAAAAACAGTCTTTAAAGTATAAGCAATAAGAATATCTGGTTGTATTTTAGAGAGGTGCTTTTTAATATTTAAAAAGCTTAAAAAAGCATCAAAAAAATTAAATGTTTTTCTTTTTAAAGTTAGTTTAGAGAAATACACTCCCATAGAAGAAAAAGTTTCTAAAAAACTTTTTTTAATGTCTGGAGCTAAGATATGAACATTGCATCCAAGTTTTTGAAACTCATCAATTAGCTCTCGTCGAAACCAATAAACTGTATTTCCATCACCAGAGATAATAGCAACATTTTTTTGAACATTTGGATCTTTTTGATTCATTTTTAAATTATAGATTAGTTGGTGTGGTAATTAAGACCCATTAGCTCTAATTCAAATCTCATCAAAACTTGAATTCTTGAGTAATTAACTGAAATATTCTAGGATTTCTCCCACAATACGCTCCGAATCTCCGGAGAATAGCGTCTCGATAATAGGTAAAATAAGTATTTGTTTTGGTTAATAGTGGCTAATTTAAAACTCAATTATATAGACAAAGAGCAACAGTATTAAAAATAACAACAATTAACTTTTTATTAACTATTTTACTCCCACTCAACAGTAGGGTTAGAAAAAACCTTTTAAGAACAATCCAGGTTCGACTGGACCACAGTGACATTTTGAAATTACAGTGCAAATCATCATTCCCACTCAATAGTAGCAGTTTCTGAAACCCCTAAAAAAAGGGGGATACAGAGGTTTAAAAAAATTACTGGAATAACATAGATACTGATTATAACTATATGATAAAATCTGAATTAAAATATAGGGTCTATCTACTTTATGGATATTGAAAATAATAAAATTGTAGAGACTTACGATGTAGATAAATTTATTTTTAAAGACTTCTTTGCCTCTCACTTAGAGCTACCGTCTGAAGAATTAGAAAACCTTCATAAACACTATCCAGATTTTACCACTAAAGATATTGTGTCAGCTGACAATGACCAAGACCAAAAGATCTATAAGCATTTATATAAAATTGATGAGGGGTATTCCTTTGATCATAACAAGAATTTTTCTCTAAATGGTTTTTTAGACACCTACAAAAAATTTGTAAATCTAATTTCTAAAGAATATTTTAATGAAGAGCTCATTTACCAGAAAAAACCAACACTAAGAGTTATGTTTCCTAATAATGTAGCTGTCGGTGGGTGGCATAGAGACAGAGAATATAACCATCCCATTGAATCAATTAATATCTGGGTTCCTATAACTAGTGCTAGAGACACTAACACTATTTGGATAGAAAGCAGCTTTGATGTTGGTGACTACTCCCCTGCAAATCTAGATTATGGGCAATTTTTATTTTTTGACTCTGGGCTAAAACATGGTAACCAACTAAATGAAGAAAATAAAACCAGAATCAGTTTTGATTTTAGAGTTGTTCCAAAATCAGTATTTAAAGATTCGCAAAAAACAAGTTTTTCTCAGGGACTAGATCTTAAACTTGGTAAATATTATGAAGAAACTACAGCTCACTCCTCATAATATTATTTTCTATAAACTATTCACTCCCCACTCCGATTCAATTATAAACTATTTCACTCCCACTCAATAGTAGACACTTCTGAAACCCTTACAAAAAAAGGGATACAGAGAGATAGGAAGTAGTTTGTCATCAAGTTTTATATTCTAACTGGTTTTTGTTTCCAATACATTTGTCAACGTATAAACCATTAAGGTGCTCAATTCTTTTGTTAATAGAGTCTTCATTTCTCTTTGATTGCACTTCATTAACAATAATGCCTTGCCAAAAGAAAATACCTAATGCGACATTTTTTCCAGTTAATCCTGAATCATCTTTAGCATCATCAAATTTAACTCCAAGATTTACTAGCTCATATTTTAGCTGATCACAGTTAAGGTCAAAGTCCCTTATATCAACAGTTCTAACTGTGTCATTTGATACGCAACCTATCAAAGAAATAAAAACAATTGGCAGTAATAAATATTTTTCCATATGTATGTAATGTTTTAAAAAAGTAACGCAAGGTATCATTAAAAATATGATAAGTAAAGGTTACATATATGAAGTGTAAAAGTAGCATAACTTTACAACAATGTTTACAACAAAGACGAAGGAATGCGTCTTTACAACAAATTTACAACATAGGAAACAGCCTAGGAATCGGGGTTGTAGGGCGTGTTATTACTCCCACTCAATAGTTGCGGGTGGTTTGCTAGAAATATCGTAAACAACTCGGCTAACTTCTTCTATTTCATTAACAATTCTGTTTGAGACATGAGCAAGGAAATCATAAGGCAGTTTTGCCCAAGTTGCTGTCATGAAATCTACTGTTTCAACTGCTCTTATTGCTATGACATCAGCATATCTTCTTTTATCTCCTACCACCCCAACAGACTTTACTGGCAAATAAGCGCAGAAAGCTTGGCTTACCTGATCATATAGATTTGCTTTAATAAGTTCTTCAATAAATATTGAATCAGCATGTTGTAAAGTTTTTACTTTTTCAGGGGTAATTTCCCCCAAAATTCTTACTCCCAAACCTGGCCCAGGAAATGGATGACGATTTAGCATCTCATGGGGTAAACCCAATTCAGCTCCCATTTTTCTAACCTCATCTTTAAAAAGATCTCTTATTGGCTCCACAAGCTCCATTTGCATGTCATCAGGAAGACCGCCAACATTATGATGAGATTTAATAACTTTAGCTTGTTTTGATTCAGATCCTGAGGACTCAATTACATCAGGATATATTGTTCCTTGTGCAAGAAAGTTAATATCATCCTTGAGTTTTGCTGATTCGTTATCAAAAATATCAATAAATGTTCTGCCAATAACTTTTCTTTTTTGCTCCGGATCTGTAATTCCTTTTAAATGTCTATGAAATATTTTTTTTGCATCTACGACTAATAAATTTAGATCCATTTTTTCTTTAAATAAATTTTCTACCTCTTCAGCTTCATTCTTTCTTAGCAATCCATTATCAACAAACATGCATATTAAATTTTTTCCGATCGCTCTATCTAACAGCATTGCTGTGACAGATGAGTCAACTCCCCCTGAAAGACCAAGTAATACTTTTTGGTCTCCTACTATATCCTTAATATCAGAAATTCTTTGCTCAATTAAATTACCCATTTTCCATTGAGCTATACACTTAGAGATCTTGAAGATAAAATTTTCTAAGATCATATTTCCTACTTTTGTATGAGTAACTTCTGGATGAAATTGAAGGGCATATATTGGCTTTTGAGAATGCTCCATTGCAGCAATTGGGGCAGATGAAGTTGAGGCAATTAAATTGAATTTACTTGGAAGGCTAGTGACATGATCTCCATGACTCATCCAAACTTCAATTATTGAGGAGGAACTAAGCCCATCAAATAGAGCAGACGTCTGCTCTATTTTAATTTCTGCATGTCCAAATTCTTTTGTTTTAGATTGAGTAACTTGGCCTCCAAATTGCTCAGCTAAAGTTTGCATTCCATAGCAAATACCAAGTATTGGTATATCAAGCTCAAAAACAATCTCAGGAATTCTAGGGGTATTAGCACTTGTCACAGATTCAGGCCCTCCTGATAATATAATACCCTTGGGATTAATCTCTTGTATTCTTGCTTTAGAAATATCCCAAGGCAAAATTATGGAATATACATCTAGCTCTCTAATTCTTCTTGCTATAAGTTGAGTGTATTGCGAGCCAAAATCTAAGACTATAATCGTATCTAGATTTTTATGATCTAAGGCTAGATTGCTGGGATTAGTCATTGCTATTAATTAGCTTCTTTGGTAATTGGGTGCTTCTTTTGTAATCATCACATCGTGGACATGACTTTCCATCATTCCAGCATTAGTAATTTCAACAAACTGAGTTTCATTCTGCATTTCTAAAATTGTCTTACACCCAACATACCCCATGCTTTGCTTGATTCCTCCGGTGAGCTGATCAATAACACTCACAACCCAGCCTTTAAAAGGAACGCGACCTTCAACGCCCTCTGGAACCATTTTTTCTTTTTCAACACCATCCTGAGAATAACGATTAACATCATTACGCTCTGACATAGCGCCCAAAGAGCCCATTCCTCTATATGTTTTGAAACTTCTCCCTTGATATAGCTCAACTTCTCCGGGGGCTTCTTCTGTTCCAGCAAATATTCCACCAAGCATTACTGCATCAGCTCCTGCTGCAAGCGCCTTGGCAACATCTCCTGAAAATCTTATGCCTCCATCTGCAATTAATGGCACATCTTTAGATTGAAATTTTTCTTTAATAGATAGAATTGCTGTAATTTGCGGAACTCCCATTCCAGCAATTATTCTTGTTGTACAAATAGAACCTGGGCCCATACCAATTTTAATTGAATCAGCACCTGCATCCATTAAAGCAAGTGCTCCTTCAGGAGTCGCAACATTTCCTCCCATTACATCGATCTCTTTGAATTCTTTTTTGATAAGTTTAATAGTGTCAATTACATTCTTTGAATGGCCATGAGCGCTGTCGACAACAAATAAATCTACTCCAGCAGCTGCCAATGCCTTGGCTCTGTCAAGGGTGTCTTCTCCAGTACCTAGTGCTGCTCCTACCCGTAATTGACCTCTAGAATCTTTTGTAGCATATGGGTGCTCTGCAGATTTCTCAATATCCTTCATCGTCACAAGGCCTGTAAGCTGGCCAGCAGAATCAATAACAAGAATTTTCTCAATTCTATTGTTATACATTAGTTTTTTAACGTCTTCTTGATCTGTTCCTTCGATTACGGTAATAAGTTTTTCTTTCGGAGTCATAATTGTAGAAACTGGATCAGATGGATTATCTGCATATCTAAAATCTCTGCTTGTAACAATTCCCATTAAAGCACCATCATCAACAACAGGCATTCCAGAAATACTTAACTCTGTAGTTAACTGCATTAGCTCTTCAATTGTTTTGGTCGATTTAATAGTAGTGGGATCTCGCACAACACCACTTTCATATTTTTTTACAGCTTTTACTAACTGCGACTGATATTCAATAGAATTATTTTTATGGATAATGCCAATGCCGCCACTTTCAGCAAGAGCTATGGCCATTCTAGACTCGGTTACAGTATCCATCGCTGCAGATACTAGCGGGATTTTTAATGTGATATTACGGGAAATTTTTGTTGAAAGATCAGATTCAGCAGGCAAGAAATCTGTATAACGCGGAAGTAGTAAAACGTCATCAAACGTTAAAGCTTTTTGTTTGATCTTTTCCATAACAGATTATAGCCTAAGCTGAAATTGAAAAAAAGATATTTTAAGCCATGCCAATCAGCTTATGCTGCTGAATACTTAGTTTCCATTCAGGGTTCTCTAAGCAATACTGGATAGTTTTGGCAGTATTATCTTTGCCGTTCACTCCATCCATGGGCTGAAGATATAAATGATCAAACTTTAAATCTAAAAAATTATTTAAATTTTGACCTTCTTGTGGAAATACTACTTTTAATTCATTGCCATGTTTTACAAGTAATTCAGATCCATATTTTGGTGATACGCAAACCCAATCAATATCAAAGTCTATGAAAATAGTTCCATTTGTTTCGATCGCAGTATCGAAGCCATTTTTTTTGCATGCTTGAATTAAATCACAATCAAGCTGAAGCATGGGCTCGCCACCAGTAAAAACAATAAGTTTATTATCTAAATTTCCCCATAGAGCATTAAGTTTTATTAGTAACTCCTTAATACTATAGTTCCCACCATTTACACCATTAGTACCAACAAAATCTGTATCACAAAATTGGCAAACCGCATTTGTTCGATGTTTTTCTTTTCCCGACCAAAGATTGCAGCCTGTGAACCTAACAAACACAGCCGTTCTTCCTGCTTGGGCTCCCTCACCCTGAATAGTTTTATAAATCTCCTTTATTGAGTACATAAATATAAGAGTTTAATTATTAGATTTCGAAAGCCGTAACAATAGGATCGATAGCAAGCAAAAGAAGATCCAAGAAAAGAAAGAAAAAACTTTTGAGATCTGCTGAAATAAAAAACCATTTGGAGCTGGAAACATATTTCTTGAGGATCTATAAATCATGCTTTCAGTAATATCTGCCCACTTGTATGATGGGTAAAGTTCAGTCAATCTCTCAGATTGTCCAATTAATAGCTCGGAGTAAACTAGATGGTTATTTCGATCGTACATTGGCTCTAAATTAGAATCAAAGTAATACCAATTACTATCCACTTTAACTGCAGAAGCAAAATGGTTAAATTCTTTGTCTCCATCAACCTCCTTGAACTCTAGCAAAGGAACATTAAAACCAACTGACTCATACTCAAAGCCAAAATCACTGACAAGTTCTTGAAATAATATAGCTTGTTGGCTGCATATTCCTCTATTGTGCATAGCAACATCTTCTGGGCTAAAAGAAAAAGTGAGCTCGCGAGAGGGAAACAAGTAATCAGCTGATTGAAGAAGCCAGTTACCTTTAGTATTTATTGAGGAGCTTCCATGGATGAATTTTTTTCTTAAAAGGTCATCAATATAAATTGGGATTTCTATACCAATTAAATTTTCTTGCTCGACATCAATACGAATAATTTTTTTTAGTTCTTGAAGGGTGTTTATTGAACCTATCTCAGGATCATAAATTTCATTATGCATATTTTCTTGTGTACTCAATAATTCCTTTTGAGTAATATTATTTGTTAAGAAAAACGAGACCGAAAAAAATAAAAAGCAGAGTAGAGAAATCAAGCCTGAAAATAAAGATAGTGATTGGTAATGCATGGGGATTAAGCGAATCGGTTCATATTGATGTTTTAAAATTTCTTGAACTGAGTGTAGGCTATCAATTAAATTAAGGATTAGCCATAACTGTTAGTTTATAATAGATTGAGTTCAATTTCATAACATTAAAACTAAATAATGAGTGTTCTATTTTTTATATACGACCTAGGAATAGGTGGTGCTGAAAAAAATACTGTCAAACTTGCAAATTATTTAGTGAGTAAAGGTCTTAATGTTTCTATTTTAACCCTTTCAGATGAAAATCTATTAGAAAATAAAATTTCTAATAAAATTAATCTTCACTCACTGGGCTCTAAAAAAATTTTTGGTAACTTTGGAAAAATTTTTTATTTTTTAAAGAATAATTCTTTTGACATAGCATTTGTAAATGTATGGCCTCTAACCTCGCTGACTGCTCTGGCTGGTTGCTGCCTAAAAACTAAAATTATTCCAATTGAGCACGGAATTCTATCCAAAGAATTCAAGCATAAAGGAAGAGTATTTTGCTGGCTTCAAAATTTTTCTATCTTTATCAGTTATAACTTTTTAAGTACTCAAGTTATTACAGTGTCCAATGCAGCAAAAAAAGATTTACAGCGTAAAGGAGTTCTTAAAAAAAAAATTACTGTTATTTACAATTCATTCGATGAATTTACAGAAAGTGACTCACCCTTAAATCATACAGAATGGATTGAGCATCAAGGACCTAGGCTCATTACAATAGCTAACCTAAAGTCTGAAAAAAATTTATTTACTCTACTAAAAGCTTTTAAAAAAATTTCCTTTGAGACTGAATTTTGTGCCAAGTTACTTATCGTTGGTTCTGGGCCTCAAGAACATGAACTCAAAGAGCTAAGTAAACATTTAAAAATAGATGAGCATGTTGTCTTTTCAGGCTTGATAATTAATCCATATCCGTATTTAGATAAAGCAGATGTTTTTATACTCTCATCTGATTTTGAA
>ENA-OSJC01003370-OSJC01003370.1-marine-metagenome-genome-assembly--contig:-NODE-3370-length-11456-cov-2.962299_pt1 | contig 11456 bp, 10 predicted proteins | sample MGYA00237885_ERZ534234 | MGnify/ENA primary metagenome ERZ534234 (study PRJEB26413, sample SAMN06343907) | marine metagenome | isolation source: coastal waters | place: Atlantic Ocean: West Antarctic... | reverse complement strand
CATGAAGAAGCACCTCTCACTTGTCGCCTCATCGTTCGTCGTCCTAGAGGGCCCAGTATTACTCAGCAAGAAGGTCCTGCCGGACCTCCTCTGATTGGTGGTGGACTTGTCGAATCACTCGGAGAAATACCCGGGAAATATCAGGCCAAAGTCAAAACGATCGAAGCTGCCATCCCTGATTTCCCCACCTTCCGCCTCGGCCTCAATGTCGCCTCCGCGGACCAGCGTGTTCACGTCCTCGTCACCGGTCGTGACGATGAGATAAGGTCCGCCCACAAGACCCTTCCGGCCCTCGGTAATGACGTGAACGACTGATAGAGCCGGTGCGGAAGTGTCCAGCGGCGACGCGAGCTGGTAGGGCTTCGGTTTCGATTAGGGATTAGGGCATCAGCACGGTGTCAATCACGTGGATGATCCCATCACTGCACCTGATGTCGGCATCGAGAACTGCTGCGTCATTGATTCGAACGCGTCCCTCTGAAAAAGAAGCTTTGACCGAAGTCCCTTCAATGGTCTTTAACTCGCCATCGCGGAGGACGTCCGCGAGTTTCGCTGATCCGGCAAAAACGTGATAAGAAAGAATCGCAACCAGCTGTTCTTTGTTCTCCGGCTTCAGCAAGTTTTCAACGGTTCCTTTAGGGAGCTTTGCGAAGGCTTCGTCAGTGGGAGCAAAAACGGTGAGTTTGTTATCCCACTGAAAGAAGGTAGTCAGACCGGCCGCATCAAGGGCCGCTTTGAAAGTATTAAATCGTCCGTCAGCAACTGCGGTTGCGATGAGAGACTCGGGCTTCGATGACGCTTTTGTTTTTTTAGTCGGCTTTGCTTTGGTTATTGGAGCTTCCACCGCCTGGCCTTTACCCTTTCCGTAGGTGCGAATGTAGTCAATTTCGAGATTGAACGGCCCATTCTTTTTATCTCCTAACAAAACGCCTGCTCGGCGAATCACTGCCGGACTGAGCTTCTCATTGGGAAGATCGGTCCCGCGCCAACTGCCCTCAAACGCGCTCCAGGGAATTTTGACCTGCTGCCAATCGCCTTTTTCAGCGACAAATTTTCCGGCAAATGATACCGGCATTCCGCGATAGGTTGCACCCGAGTCGAGACGCAAATCATACTCACGGCCATCACCTTTCACCCGAAGAAGGATGCCCAAGTCATTGCTGAGATCGAGCTGCTGTCCGCTACTTAGCACCGATGAAAAACCGCCGTTGTTCTCCAACGAAAGCGTCCCGGTGAATTTCATAGTGCCTTCGTCGGTGATCTCGACGTTTCCTTTTGAAAGTCCTCCCATTACCCCATCGTTCACCACCTGCCAATCGAGGACTTCAGTGAGACTTTCATCGAATTCATCAATGGTTTGGCCTCGCCACGCCCACGGCTTTTCGCCGTCTGCTGCGGCTGAATCTGTCGGAAATGACATAGAAATAAGGGTCGATGCGAATGCAATTTTAGTGATCAATAACGGTTTCATAATACTGCTAGGGGTTTGCTTTTGGGGTGGAGCGCCTTAGGGCGGCGTTGAAGGGATCGGAGAGGGGGAGAAACGGGGGCATGGCCAACCACTAGCGCTCCTACTTCTTCTTGCTGCCCGGTTTTGGGAAGTCCTGATTCTCTTCGAGGTCCGCCGCGATGATCTTGTCGGAGGGCACACCGTCCTTGGGAACCTCAGCCTTAGCGACCCAGGTGAGGGCGTTCAGGACGATACGGCGGAAGTTATCATCGCCCCAGTTTCGATGGAAGTGGCCGCCAGTGAAGCCGAAGCCCCGGCCGCCGCCGGGCCGTTCGTAGGCCCAGGCCACGTGTTGGATCTCACCTTTCTCCATCGCAGCACGCACGTGGGGATTGCCGGAGTGCGCGCCGTCACCGCGCTTCATGGTCTCCTTCGGCGGGTAAGCCGAGAGGATCGGAGTGACGCCCTTCATGTCTTCCACGAAGCGCATGTTGAAATACCATTCATCGCGAATTTTGAAGGGCTTCACGCCGCGCGTGATGGGGTGCTCGGGGAACTCCTTGAATTCGGCGTCCCAATGCGGATTGACCGAGTAGTGGGCCTCGAAGTATCCGCCCATCCACTCGAGAAACTTATCGCCGCTTTTGCCCTTGGTAGTTTCGACGCCGTAGTGCAGGCAGGCCAGTCCGCAACCGTCCTTAAGTTTCACATCAAGACCTTCGAGATGTTGATTGGCCATGTGGCCGCCGCCGCCATCGCAGTAGAAGACGATGGCGTCAGCGTCTTCGAGCACAGAGGCATTCCCCGGCCACTCTTTCGCGACGTGCACTTCAGCCGTGAGCCGATCGCTCATGTGCTTGTTGAGTTGCTTGGCGAGAAGCATGCAGCCGGCCCGATGTTCGTGGGCGCCGTATCCGTGGCTGGGCCGACCGGCCATGAAGACGACCTTCTTTCTGCCGTCAGTTTTCGTAGCAACGGTCTGGGCCGCCTTTTCACCAAAGAGGGCGGGGCCGGTGAAGGCGAAGAGAACAAGAACGAGGGCAGCGAGAGCGGTTTTCATATGTTAACGAGAGGATACGGGGTGGAGAAGCGGATGCTTGCAACAGAGTGTAGTTGATAAAGTCCGAACGACTAGCGCAGTTCAGCGGAAATCCAGAATGTGCCACGATGAGAAACCCAACTTGTACTGCTAGGAATTTACTTTTTGGGTGGGGAGCTTGGGGGCGACGTTGACGGGTGAAGTGTCACCGAAGCGACGAAATCCCTTGTAGCTAAAGGGATTAATAGGGTTCTTCTCAAAACATGCCTAGCATGTTTTCTGGTCACAATGGGGGGCAATAGTGTGGATCTCTCTAATTTTCAAGGCTGAACGGGCCTTATAGATCAACCGGGTCGATGGCCTCGGCGAGAATTTTGGCGATGTCTTTGACCTGCACTTGATCGGTTTTGGCGGCGACGCCGTCGGTCAATCATGGTGAGGTAGAAAGGGCAGGAGACGGCGACCGTGGAGGCGTTGGTGTGGAGGGCTTCCTGCACGCGGGTCGTGCCGATGCGGGTTTCCGGTTCGTCATCGAACCACATGCGGCCACCGCCGGCCCCGCAGCAAGAGGAAGCAGATCGGTTGCGATCCATTTCCTGGAGAGACGTCATGCCGGCTGCGGCGGCGATGATCTCGCGTGGTTTGTCGCTGATGCCGTTGACCATGTGGCGGACCTCGGCGGTTTCCAGGAATGGGGTGAATTTGGCGGGCACGAAGAGCTTTTCGAACTGTTCCAAGTTCGGTTCATAGAGTTGGGAGACAAAATCCCAGGGGACGTCGCCGTGGTTGTTGAGGATGCTATCATGTTCGAATCCGCCCATGATCAGTCCACCGACTTCGGGTCGGTAGTAGATGAGTTTGTCGGGGTCGCGGGTCACGGGGAGGTCGCGGGCGACGCCGTCGACCTCCTTGGTGACCACATACTGGTGTTCGATGACGGCGAGAGGAACATTCACGCCGGCCATTTTTCCGCTCCGGCGCGCCCACATGTCGGCGGCGTTGACGATGGTGTCGCACTCGATGGTTCCCTGGTTGGTGATGACCTTGGTGATGCGCTTCCCGTCGTTTTTAAATCCTTCGACGAGGGTGTCGCGGAAAATTTTCCCTCCATTCTGGCGGGCTCCCCGGGCGAGGGACTGGGTGAGCATGGAGGGATCCGCGTAGCCGTCGGTGGGGCACCAGAGGCCGCCGACGCAGGTCTCGGTGGACATGGGTGGGACACTGTTCGGGAGTGAGGAGTTCCACTTCCATGCCGAAGGATTTTCCTTGGGTGGCGATTTTTCGCAGTTCCATCATGCGATCTTCGGAGGACGCGATCCTTAAGGAGCCGACTTCGGTCCACCCGGTGGATTGGCCTGTGATCTTTTCAAGATTGCGATAAAGTTCTGCAGAGTAGCGGATGAGGCGGGTGGCGTTTCGGGAAGAACGAATTTGCCCGACGAGACCTACGGCATACCAGGTGGCGCCATTTGTGAGGTCGTTTTTCTCGATGAGGATGGCATCGATGCCGCGTTCGGCGAGGTGGTAGAGAACGCTGCAGCCGACAACACCTCCTCCGATGACGACAACCTGGGCTTTGGTGGGAAGGGTGGATTGGGAGCTTGGTTCGGAGCTCATGATGGTAAAAAATCTGAGGGTTGCAGGTCAGGATTTGGTGATTTCCTTCCTGAGGGCGACCGGGGTGAGGAGGAGGGTGGCAGCGATGCTGAGGACGATGAAGAGGATGAAGACGGCGTCCCAGCCGTATTTTTGCTGGAGCCAGATGGGGAGGATACCGGCGAGGATGCCGCCGAGGGAGCCAATGCCGTTGACCACTCCAGTCGCGGAGGCGGAACGCTCTGCGCCGCCGACGTCCTGAGCTGCGGTGCCGGAGAGGACCGAGTCCGCGATGAAGAGGAAAAATCCGACTGCGGCTAGTGTGAAAACGATGACCCAAAGTCCGCCGCCGGCCAGTCCGCGGAAGGCGAAGAGGCAGAGGGTTACTCCAAGCATGGCAAACCAGGCGAGTCGGCCGCGGTTGCTGACGAAGTATTTGTCGGCGAAATATCCTCCGAGGATGAGACCGATGATTCCGCCAATTTCGAATCCGGTGGAGACGTAGGCGGAGATGTCTTTGGCGAATCCTTTCGTTTCGACGAGGTAGAGCGGGAGCCAGGCGAAGAAAGTGTAGCGGACGAACTTGAGGGAAAAATAAGTTCCACCATAGATGAGGATGACCGGGTGAGTGATCATTTGGTAGAAGCTGGATCGTTTCTGCTTCTCCGGATCACTGGTGCTCTCGCGTCTGGGGATGGAATGGCCGCGATCCTCCGGACGATTGATGAGGTAGATTCCCTCGATGACGCCGATGAGGAGAAGGATTGCGCCATTGATGAAGACGACGTGTTGCCACGTGTAGGATCCGATGATGTATCCGGCGAAGGCGTTGGCGAGAAGGCTGCCGCCGATGTAGCAGGTCATCCAGATTCCCATGACCCGTCCACGTTGTCCGTGTGGGACCCAGGAACTCATGAGCTTGCAGTTGTTGGACCAACCGGTTGACTGAGCGAGGCCGTTGATGGAAAAGGCGATGAGGACGAAGCCGAAGGCGGGAAAGAGACCGATCGACAGTGCGGCGAGGCCGGAGACGACCATTCCAATACAAATGAGGAGTCGTGGCCCGAAGCGGTCGCCGAGGGCTCCGCTGACGAATTGACCGATGGCGTAAGCGGATAGATAGCCGGTCTGGATCAAGCCAATTTGAGTCCTGCTGAGGACGCCTTCCTCGATGAGGGAGGGGGTGATGATGCCGAGGTACTTGCGGCCGAAGTAGTAGAAGAAATAGCTGAGGTAGGTGAGAAGGACGATCCGAACCTGCAGGCTGCGCAGCTTGTTGGGGTTCGGTGAAGGTGCGGTGGGCATGAGGCGTCGTGCGGGGTGTCCAGAAGTGGTGAAACTTGGTCCTTCAGCGATCAATTTTGAGAGAGGGCATGTAGCCGAGGATAGGCGGGAAACCCCGGTGGCGCGAGGCCTGGAGGACCGTAGGTGCTGGAAAAGGCAAGCCAAGAACCATTTTCGTCAGAAGCAGCTTAAACCATGTTGAGAATACGCCGGTTTGGAGCGCGGTAGGGATACGCTGGAAAGCGATCTGATTTCATCAGGTGGGCTCGAATAGGATCTGTCCGGGGCGTTTAGTTGGCGAACCTCTCTGGCCTAGTTGTCCTGCCTCCCGAGAAGATTTTCTTGATGAGGAAGGCAGGAGCGAAGGCGGCCAACGTGCCGTCTTCTTAAAGCCCGGCGGGGTGAACGAGATAGTAATGTACTGACGAATCGTGGTAGAGTGGGATCACAGGTGTGAACTGGTTGATGAACTCGAGTTTCTTTTCCTCTGTCAGCGGGATGTTGACCTTGAAGGCAATATCATAGCGCAGCTCATTGTCGTGATTGGCGGTTCCGTCACCTGGAGGTCTTGGGGTGACAACTGCGTCGAGGCTAGGTCCGCCCATCCAAAGTATGCGCTACCACTGCCACTATTTAGGTAGACGGCATAGAGAAGACCGGTCGGCGGAATTGTGGTGGAGTCATCGGTTGTTTCGAGCCCCCCGGGGACGGCAAACTCCTCGTCCTCGCCAACGGAACCTATGGTGACCGACTGACTCGCCGAGATCGCCAAGGTCATTGGCATCGAAACACTCATCCACGACAGCACCGAACTCGCCCCACCAGACCTGGAAAAGCTCGACGCAGCCCTCCTAGATGATGCCACAATCTCCCATGTCGTCTGCGTTCATTGCGAAACAACCACCGGCTTCCGCTCTCCCACCGCCCAGTGATACAACTTCCAAAAATTCTACGACGCCCTCAAAACCCACGGCTTCCCCGAAGACATCGATCGCCTGATTGCCACCATCGGCGAGTGCATCGATTGGTAACTCGATAAGCTTCCGCCAAGGGAGACTTGTGCGCTTTGGTTCACCGTCCCTTTTCCCATGAAAAATTGTCATGGTCGCCACGCCAGCCATCATCCACAATCATCCCAAGGATGAATCCTAGAGACGTCAAATCCGCCGAGGACGCCCGACACATCGTCGAGGAACGAAACATCACTCACATCAAGGTCGGCTTGTTCGACATCGATGGCGTGATGCGCGGAAAATACATGAGCAGGGACAAGTTCTTCTCTGCCCTCGAAAACGGTTTTGCCTTTTGTGATGTCGTCCTCGGTTGGGACTCCAATGATCAGCTCTACGAAAACGTCGACATCAAATTCACCGGCTGGCACACGGGCTACCCCGATGCCCCGGTGCGCGTGATCCCGGAAAGCTGCCGCGAAATCCCCTTCGAACCGCAAACGTTGCTGTTTATTTGCGAGTTCGAGGAAGAGGCCGCCAAATTGTGTCCTCGAAATCTATTGGGTCGCGTTCTCGACCGCGCCTCGGACATGGGCTTCGAGGTCGCCGCGGCATTCGAGTACGAGTTCTTCCTCTTCAACGAAACCCCCGACAGCGCCCGGGCGAAAAATTACCGTGACCTGAACCCAATTACACCAGGCTTCTTTGGTTACTCCATGCTGAGAAGCTCCGTCCACGCCGAGCTCTATCATGAACTGCTCGGCATGTGCGAAGAGATGGATATGCCCATCGAAGGCCTCCACACCGAAACCGGTCCGGGTGTCTTGGAAGCGGCGCTCTCCGTCGACAACGCTCGAAACGCGGCGGACAAGGCTGCGCTCTTCAAAACTTTTGTCAAGATCTGGGCTCAACGTCGCGAGATGATGGCCACCTTCATGGCCAAATGGTCCAACGACTACCCCGGCCAATCCGGGCACATCCATCTCTCCCTGAGCCACAAGGACGGCTCCGGCTCGGCCTTCCATGATCCCTCGCAGGACATGAACATGAGCAAAACCCAGCGTCATTTCCTCGCTGGCCAGCAACTCCTCATGCCGGAGCTCACCGCCATGTATGCCCAAACGGTCAACGCCTACTCCCGCATGATCCCCGGGTATTGGGCCCCCACTGATGCCACCTGGGGCAGCGAAAATCGCACCACTTCCCTCCGCGTCATCCCCGGTTCCGCGAAATCACAGCGCGTAGAGTTCCGTCTCGGTTCCGCAGACGCCAACCCCTACATCGCTCTGGCGGCAGCCCTCGGCGCTGGCCTCCATGGAATTGAAAACGCCCTCGAGCCCGAGGGAGCCATCGAGGGAAACGCCTACGCTCTCAACCACCCCGAGCACCTCGCTCTCCCTCTCAACCTCAACGAAGCCGCAACCGCTCTCCGCGGATCGGATGCCGCCCGAAACCTCTTTGGTGATGACTTCGTCGAGCACTATTCCTCCACTCGTGAATGGGAGTTCAACGAATTCCGAAAGCACATCACCGATTGGGAAATGCAACGCTACTTTGAAATCATCTAGTGCCTAAATGAGCAACCGACTGGAAACTATTTCGCCCATCGACGGCACCACCTACGTCACCCGGGACTACGCTACCCCGGAACAGATCGCCGAAGCTCTCCAGCGAGCCAAGGCGGCGCGACAAATCTGGAAACAGACCCCGGTGGCCGAACGCATCGCCGTTTGCAGTCGCATGGTCGATGCCTTCACCTCCAAGAAGGACCGTATCGCCGAAGAGATCTCCTGGATGATGGGCCGACCCATTCGCTACGCCGCCGGGGAAGTGGCCGGGTTTGCAGAACGCGCCCACCACATGATCAACATCGCGGAGGAGGCCCTCTCCCCAACCACGCTCCCGGAAACAAGTGGATTCCAACGCTCCATCATCCGCGAACCTCTCGGCGTCGTCTTTGTCATCGCTCCGTGGAACTACCCCTACCTGACCTCCGTCAATGCCATCGTCCCGGCCATCCTCGCTGGAAACACCGTCCTTCTCAAACACTCCGCACAAACCCCCCTCTGTGCCGAACGCATCCACGAATCTTTCGCGCAAGCCGGCCTTCCCGAAGGTGTATTTCAGTATCTCCACCTCTCCCACGAGCACACCGAAGGCGTCATCAAAGCTCCCGAAGTCCGGCACGTGTGCTTCACCGGCTCCGTGGCAGGTGGTGCGATGGTCCAGCACGCCGCCGCAGGCCGGTTCATCGGCACCGGACTCGAACTAGGCGGCAAGGACCCTGCCTACGTAAGAGCAGACGCAGATCTCGACCACGCCGTCGAAACCACCGTCGACGGAGCATTTTTCAACTCAGGCCAATCCTGCTGCGGCATCGAACGCATCTATGTCCACGAAGACCTCCACGACCGCTTCGTCGAAAAAGCGGTGACCCTCGTCAAACAATACCAACTCGGACGCTCCGATGATCCTGTCACCACCCTCGGCCCCATGGTGCGTGCCAAGGCCGCCGATTTTGTCCGCGGACAAATCGATGAAGCCGTCCAGCAAGGTGCCATCGCCCACATCGATCCCACTGAGTTCTCCATGGATCAACAAGGCAGCCCCTACATGGCCCCTCAAGTTCTTACTGAGGTGAACCACAACATGCGTGTCATGACCGAAGAATCCTTCGGCCCAGTCGTCGGCATCCAGAAGGTCAGCTCTGACGAAGAAGCAGTTTTCCTAATGAACGATTCAGAATACGGCCTCACCGCATCCGTGTTCTCAACAGACATCGAAGCGGCGACCCGACTGGGTGAACAGGTCGACACCGGCACTTTCTTCGTAAACCGCTGCGACTACCTCGACCCCGCCCTCGCCTGGACCGGGGTGAAGAACTCCGGTTGTGGCTGCACCCTCTCGCACCTCGGCTTTGATCACCTCACCCGTCCGAAATCTTTCTACATCAAAACCTCCACCTAGTTCACCATGAGCCTCGATTATTCCGACCTGACAGGAAACTGGAATTACCCCAACAGCATCAAGGCTGGCGCAGGAACCATCGCAGCCCTACCCGACCACTGCAAGGCGCTGGAGATGTCCGCTCCCCTCCTGATCACCGACCCGGGACTCGCCGCCCTTCCCATGGTCAATGATTGCGTGGACAAGTGTCGCGCCTCTGGTCTGAACTGCGGCCTGTTCAGTAAGATGAAGCTCAATCCCACTGGCGAAAATGTCAGCGATGGTGTGGATGCCTACAGAGCGGGCGAGCACGACGGCGTCATCGCGTTTGGCGGAGGATCGGGGCTGGATGTTGCCAAAGCCGTCGCCCTCATGGTCGGGCAGAACCGCCCCATTTGGGACTTCGAAGACGTCGGGGACAACTGGACCCGCGTCGACACGACCGGCGTCGCCCCCGTCGTCGCCGTCCCCACCACCGCAGGCACCGGTTCTGAAGTAGGCCGCGCTTCCATCATCACCGATGAGGCCAATCACATTAAGAAAATCATCTTCCACCCCAGCATGCTGCCCGCACTCGTCATTCTCGATCCCGAGCTGACCGTCGGCCTCCCGGCACACATCACCGCGGCCACTGGCATGGACGCCCTTTCCCACAATCTCGAGGCGCTCTGCTCACCCTTCTATCACCCCATGGCGGAAGGCATTGCCGTCGAGGGAATCCGCCTCGTCAAAGACTACCTGCCGAGAGCAGTGGCCGATGGTAGTGATCTCGAAGCCCGCATGCAAATGCTCGTCGCCTCCTCCATGGGTGCCACCGCCTTCCAGAAAGGACTCGGCGGGATGCACGCTCTCGCGCACCCGCTTGGCGCACTTTACGATGCGCACCACGGCTTGCTCAACGCGATCCTCATGCCCTATGTGCTCAAGGTGAACCGCGAAGCTATCGAGACACGACTCACCCGTCTCTCCTGCTACTTAGAACTGAAGGAGCCCGGCTTCGATTCCTTCCTCCAGTGGGTCCTTGATCTTCGGAAGCAGGTCGGCATCCCGAACGACCTCTCCGGAATTGGCATTCCCGAAAGTGACCTCGAGCTGATTGGCAAAATGGCCTCCTAGGACCCCAGTGCTGGTGGAAACCCCATCCTCCTGTCTCCCGCTGAATACGCAAATTTGTGCAGGAAGGCCCTCCGCGGAAACCTCTTCTCATGATCACCCTGGGGCTACTTCAATGCGATGACATCGCCGAGCCACTTCAACCGGAACACGGCAACTACCCCGCCATGTTTACGAGCCTCTTTGGCCGGCTCGACCAAGACATCTCCCTACGCACCTACGACGTTCGCACCGGAGAATACCCCGAGAACCACTCCGAATGCTCCGGCTACCTCACCACCGGCAGTCGACACAGCCTGACCGACGGCCTCCCCTGGGTCGATGACCTCCTCGAATTCATTCGCCAACTCCATCGCACCAAAACGCCGTTCTTTGGCGTTTGTTTCGGCCACCAGGCACTCGCCTGCGCCCTTGGCGGCCACGTGCAAACCTCCCCGAAGGGCTGGGGCGTTGGCGTGAGCTTCAACAAAGTCGTTCAGAAGAAACCGTGGATGCAGCCTGCCTCCGACCAGCTCGACATCCTCGTCAGCCACGAAGACCAGATCAGCCGACTTCCCGAAGGCGCTGAGATCCTCGCCGAAAGCACCTTCTGCCCTTACTTCATGATCCAGGTAGGAGAGCACATGGCCAGCGTCCAAGGTCACCCGGAATTCACCCCAGCCTACTCCGCCGCATTAATGGATGCTCGTAAACATAGGATTCCCGCCGACTGTATCCGCGACGCAAAAGCCACCCTGAATGCAACGCTGGACGACCTCACTCTCGCTCAATGGATCGTCAATTTCCTCACTACTGACTGCACTGCTAGGAATTTGCTTTTGGCGGGAGGGCCTTGAAGCCGCCTTTGGACCGGAGCGGAGGGGGGAGAAAGGGGGGTGACCTGAAAATCCTGGAGGGATAAATCCGGCTAAACTACTGATCTTAGGAATCTTCAGAAAATTGCCGTGCTGATATCAGAAGCCGTTGTGTTCACGATGACCGGGTCTCATGTGATGGTAGCCGCCGATGCGGAACCAGTCACAGCAAGCGCCAGTGCTATCGTTCTAATTGTGTATCTCATTTTTTAGTTTGTTTTATT
>ENA-OSJC01003369-OSJC01003369.1-marine-metagenome-genome-assembly--contig:-NODE-3369-length-11456-cov-3.503383_pt1 | contig 11456 bp, 9 predicted proteins | sample MGYA00237885_ERZ534234 | MGnify/ENA primary metagenome ERZ534234 (study PRJEB26413, sample SAMN06343907) | marine metagenome | isolation source: coastal waters | place: Atlantic Ocean: West Antarctic... | reverse complement strand
TCCGATCTATTGATATTATTACTTTCTAAGAAATTAATAACGACATTAGATTTTATGCCAAAGTTAGTCCCTTCCGGAACAACTCCATAATCTTCCATCATTATCTCAAGGTCCAGTTTTGAAACTGCAACACCCACAACATTACCTTTATCATTAATTATTGGACCACCACTATTGCCAGGTTGAATTGCAGCATCAATTTGCACTTGAGAAAAATTATTGCCGATGCCAGCAAGGGAACTAATGATTCCCCTTGTTATTTTGACAGGAGTGCTAAAGTCATAACCAAAAGGATAGCCTGCAACATAGATTTCCATAAGTGTATAAGGATTTTTTCTACTTAAAGGAAAGGTGTGCAAAGGTTTAAAGTCACTCTTTAACAAAGCGAGGTCATTACTTACGTCGAAACTGATCACAGTTGCTGGAATTGTTTGACCTTTATCAATAATTTCAACATTGTTACAGCTTTCAATAACGTGATAATTAGTTACGATATAGCCATCAGAAGTAATAGCAAAACCGCTACCTGAAGAAGCGGGCAGTGCTTCTTCTTCTTTATATATTTCAATTAGTTTCTTTTCACAACCAGTCCCAACTCTTTTATAACCGGATTTGCATTTCCAGCCAGAACCAGAGGCATATGCGTTTGGAGGAATGTAAAAATTTTTTGCATATTGAAATACATCATCTTTCCAAATCCCTTCTTGTTTATCTCCATCTGCAAAGGTATAAGTACCTTGTCCGGTTCTTTCACCATCAACAAATTCACCAACGTACTTATCACCCGCCCATTCAGTTGTGTCGCCCCAAATAAGAACGCCTTGTCCGTTACTTTCCCCATCAATATATTCACCGATGAATTTGGATCCATCGACCCAGGTATAAGTCCCTTTTCCCTCTTTTTCTCCATACTTCCATTCACCGATCCATTTATCTCCATCGGTCCAGATATATTGCCCAACACAATTGTTCCAAGATGAGGCTGACCAAGTTCCTAAACAATTGGGCAAGCTCAACGCTTCTCTCGCAATAATGGATGTAAGAAAAATTACTAGTATGGGTAATAGTTTTTTCATATTAGAATCTTTTTGAACTAGGAGTTTATTCTACACTTCGATAATCATGTGTAAAATAAACTTCAAATGAACTACATGCGGACTCTGCAAATTCAAGACTTATTTTTCTATATTCTTTTAGTGGACTATTGTGGTTACCGAGTGGGAGTGAAAAGTCTAGTAAAATCAAGGCTTACATGGTTTATAGAGCGTCAAAGTTAGTAAAACATGGTCATATATCATATGTCAAACTTTAGAGACTACTGAGTTACATAAGTTCTCTGTCAAAAACTATACTTTTGAAGAATTTCAGAGGTAGAATTGACTTCTAATGAAAAAACTACTCATACTTCTATTCACACTTCTGATTTCATTTAACTCTTATGGTGGCCTCTTTGACAAAACTGTTTGTGTTGAAACTGAAACTGAAGAACGAGGTGGTCTTATTTATTTGCCAAATAAGACAAAACCATTTTCGGGCAAAAACTTATGTGAATATGAGTCTGGTCAATATAAGTCTCAAGGAAAAATTAAGAAAGGGGTTAAACATGGGAAGTGGACTGAGTGGAAAGAGAATGGTTTTAAAGAGTTAGGGAGGAATTACAATGACGGAGAGTTAAGTGGTGAAATTGAATATTCATATTGGAATAATGATCAGATTATGTATGAAGCAGAATACAAAAATGACAAGCAAGATGGAAAGTCAACTTGGTGGCATGAGAATGGAGTAAAGGAAGGAGAGTCATTATATAAAGATTGGGAGTCACATAGCAAATTTACATTGTGGCATAAAAATGGTCAAAAATATTTAGTGGGAAATTGGAAAGACAACAAGAAAGATGGGAAGTGGATGGAGTGGCATGAAAATGGAGTGAAAGTATCAGATTCAAATTGGAAAGACGGTAACATGAAAATGGAGTGAAAGTATCAGATTCAAATTGGAAAGACGGTGAGTGTATCAGTGGGGACTGCCCTTCCTAACTAAAAAAACAGGGGTGATAAACAGGTACGCGCCATTCTCTTCCGCAACCGTTGAATGAATTTGGATGAAACCTTTTTAGTTCAACTTTTTTTTAGGTCGACCGTTCATTGTTAGTAATTCATCTGTCTTAACTGACTTCTTTCCATCCTTCAAAGAATAACCATCTGACTTCATCTTATAATTTTTATATTTAATTGAATAATTAACTATTGGTAATTTGAATTTGATATCAAAAACATGACCTCTTTGTGTTTTCTCTCCCTCCCAAGTTCCAACAATGACTGGTGAAACAATGATCTTACTAATGACTCCTTCTAATTGTTTAGATGTTGACTTTTAGAATTCGTTAAAAATATCATCACCATATTTTGATATCTAATCTACCAATTTTTTTTTAGTAAAAACCATTATAGTTTCTTTAAGTCTATTTCCGTGCTGACATTCTCTCATTAAACTTACTACTGGTAATTTAAAACATATATCTTTGATCTTCAGAAAGGCTTGAAATCTCTACTTCTTTATAGTTCTTTATCCAATTTAAAGCGTCCTCTCTATTTTTTACATATGCAAAAATATCACCCTCTAAAGCTATACGAGAAGCAGATAAAATATCTTTTGCACTTGCAGATTCCATAGAAATTCTATTATCAGAACTATTTAAAACCTTAAAGTTATTTTTTAAACTTTTAGTAGTAATAGAATGATCAAATTCAAGTTTTACATTTAGAGGGTATGAATACTTAACCTCACTACAACTACTAACAAACTTTTCATTATTGAACATATTACCACTAAATTTTTTGAAATATCTATAAGGCACTTGAAGATCCTCTTCTATAATATGAAAAAGTGAGCATGCTGAGTGCCAATCTAGGCCAAGCGGACATATTAGAGCATCTACATCAACCATCCAAGACAATATACTATCCTCTCCCCATGAAGTTGATGACTTTAGTGACATTACATCTTTAGTCATGGGGCCTTTAATTAAATAACTGTGAAGGGGATTGTGTGTTCTTGTATATTCTTCAGTTTTCAACGCTGCAATTGAAAGTAATCCACTTTCTTTAGGTAGTGATAGACTAAGGTCAAAATTCTTTGTTTTAACAAAATCTGATGCACAGAATGAGGGAAATATTACTGTCGTACCATCATCAATAAACCTATCTATGCAGTCAAGAATAAAATTTGCAACTTTTTTTGGATCCATTTTAAAGATATGAGCAAAACTCCAAATACCAGAATAAATAACAATGACATCACTTTTTTGTGGAATTACGCTCTCAAAAACGTTAAATAATGTACTACAATTATTTTTTGAAAAATCTATATTCTTATTCATCAACTTTCATATTCACATACCACCATCTATGTTAATAATTGAGCCATTAACATAATCAGACTTAATAATAAAATCAACTGAATTTATTATATTTTCAATATCACCAGGCTTTTTGGATGGAATCGTTTCTATGATTTCCTTTCTTTTCTTTTCACTTAGATCATGAAACAAGCCTGTATCAAAAGTTCCTAATGATATGATATTAGAAGTAATATTAAATTTGGAGTACTCTTTCGATATAACTCTAGAAAGACCAACTAGGCCCATTTTTGAAGCTGAATAAGATGCCGTACCAATATCACCTCGCATTCCACCTGTTGATGTAACAAACATAAATCTACCCCATTTATTTTTAATCATTAATGGAATTAGCAACTTGGCAAAATGAAAAGGGGAGGTTAAATTTAAACTCATGCTTTCATCCCATAGACTTAAATCATGACTAACCAAAAGGCTATCATTTTTTTTGGTAGACATGTTTAATAGAGAAATTTTTTCATCATTATATTTTGAAGCTTCTTTAACAACTTTTTCAACACCAGTCAAACAACTTAAATCAGATTTAATCCATTTTATATTATTAGAATTTTCCACATTAGTATTGCTAGAGTTATATACTGCAATAATTCTTTCAAACTTACTAAGCTTATTTACAATAATACTTCCAAGTCCTCCGCTCGCACCAGTTACAATAATCACAATTAAATATACCTTATCAAAGTTGCACCCCAGGAGAGCCCTACTCCAAAACCTACAATCATAACAATACTTCCTTTTTTTAACCTATTGTCATCTTTGGCTTGGGCTAAAGCTATTGGAATTGATGATGAAACTGTATTTCCAACCAACTGATAGTTTTCATAAACTTTTTGATCTGGAAGCTTTAATAATCTCTTTATATTGTCAATAACTAGTTTGCTGGCCTGATGAAAAACAAATAAATCAATATCTTCAATCTTGTATTTCTCTTTTTTTAATAAATCATTTACGACTTTTGGAACAGTTCTCATAGTAAACATAAACACTGCGCCACCATCCATATGAAGTAAATTTCTCTCTATATTTGCTTGTTTTTTTGTACCACTATTTTGTACAATTAAATCCTGATAACCGGATCCATCAGTTCCAAGTTCAAAAGGTCCAACTGATTTACTTTGACTTCTAGTTATCAATGTTGCAGAGGCAGCATCACTAAATAATGGCCTACAAGTTCTATCATTCGGAGATATATATTTAGAATATGTATCAACACAAACTAAAATGCCATTATTATAACTATTAGCACATAATATTGAATCTGCAATCATTAGTCCATAAACAAAACCAGAGCATCCTAAATTTATATCAAATGCAGCGACCGAAGTCTTTAAATTTAAAATATTTTGTAAGTCACATGACATTGCTGGAGCAATATATTCAGGAGACTCTGTCACAACAATTAAAAAATCTATTTCACTTCGTTTAATATTGTTTTTAAATAATTTTTCACAAGCCAATAAAGCTATATCTTTTGAAGTTTGGTTATCTTCACAAATATACCTGTTTTTTATACCTGTTTTTTTTTCAATGTCATCCATCCTCCAGTCTGGATTGTCAGACACTAAATCTTCATTTGACAATAATCTAGATGGCAAATAATATTGAATATCAGAAATTATTGAATAAAGCTTCACTTTTCAATAAGCTTATTTTCTATTAGAATATCTAGTATTTCATTAACTGACTGTGCTTTGGATATATTTGCAATAGGAGCAATGAGCCCATCAAATAAAATATCTAGCGAGCTAAGGATAGATAGGTGTCCCAAAGAGTCCCATTGTTCAATACTACCCATACTTGTATCCATACTCAATGAGCCTTTTTCTAATTCTAAGGCACTCTCGATAGTCAAAATAACTTCATCTGTTGTTTTCATAAAAATCCTATTTTATTAAGTTTTGTTGTAAGCTTTATAAATTTCTGTGTACCATATTATTGTACCAAATTTGTTTTGAAAATTTATATAACCAGCTTCTTTTAGTTTTTCAAGAATATCAATACTAGAATGCATTGATTCAGGCAACATAAATTCACTTCTTCCAACACACTCTACAATATCAAAAGTTTTCTCGGCAGTAGAGAGGATAGATTTAACATTTGAAAATGATATTACTGGAAAAAAAACAAGGCCACCAGTGTTAAGGTAATTTACCGAGTCTTCGAGAAAAGTATTAGTAAGAATATCTCCTCCTACTCCTGAGGCACATGGAACTCCATCAAACCAGCCTGATATTTCAGCAATCTCACTTGAAACTCCAGATATATCATCAATAATAAGATCAAATTTTTCTTGATACCATGGCTCAAATAAAGAGCCTTTTTTTACATTGACCTTACAATTATTTTTGTTTGCGTTATACATCACACATTCAACTGTATTCTCATTTAAATCCGACGCATAAAAAATATTTTCACTTAATCCTTCTTTGTTTAAAGAAATAGCTACAACTCCACAGCCAGAACCTAAATCAAGAATTTTTTTATTTACTACACCATTGCAATTACTTATCACAGAATCCACTAGTAATTTGGTCGTTCCAGTAGGTTTAAAGATTCCATCAAACAAATATAAATCAATAGCAGTATTTGTTAAATTAAATTTAAATTTTTCCATGTATTGTATTAAGATAATAGAATTAAATCAAAAATGAAACGACATTCCTATTTGATTTGTTATGATTAATAAATAAAAAAGGCAGCTTACTCTTCAATTATAACAATTGTTAAGCACTTATTAAAATATTTTTTTTACTATAAATAGTATATCTTCAAGATTTAAATAAACACTTAACTTTTTATTATTAATCACTTATATACATTTTGAAACTTTGAATTAGTATTCTTATTTTTCCTTCAACATAATGTAACATGGACATTTTCAAAACCTCATTAGAATAATGGATATAGGAGTTGAAATTCACAACCTAGCTAAGAAACTCTGGGGAATGAATAGAAGTATTACGGGTGAAGGAGTTAGGCAAACACTTTCTGCAATCTCTGAACATATTCCTGATCTAAAAATTCAATCAGTTAAGTCAGGAACTAAAGTTTTTGACTGGACTGTGCCAAAAGAATGGCATGTCAATGAAGCATACATTATCACACCATCAGGTGAAAGAATTTGTGACTTTAAGCTTAATAACTTACATCTTATTGGTTATAGCATAGCATTTAATAAAACCATAACTTTGAGTGAATTACAAAACCACCTATATTCCCTTTCTGAACAACCAGACGCAATACCTTATGTTACTTCCTACTATAAAGAACGTTGGGGGTTTTGTATTTCTGATACTGAACGTAAGAAACTTAAAAGTGGTGATTATCAAGTGGTCATTGATAGCAATCAATTTGATGGAGTTTTAAACTATGGGGAATTGATTATCAAAGGCAAGAGTTCGGATGAAGTATTTATTTCCACTTATGTTTGCCACCCTTCAATGGCAAATAATGAACTATCTGGACCAACAGTTGTTACCTTTCTTGTCAAATGGTTAATGGAGCAAGTTAACCTTCGTTTCACCTATCGGATTATATTCATCCCAGAAACCATTGGTTCTATTTCCTACTTAAGTGCTAATTACAAAAAAATGAAAAAAAATATTATTGCTGGTTTTAATGTAAGTTGTGTTGGTGATAATCGAACATATTCTTACCTTCCATCACGCAATGGCAAAACTTTGAGCGACGATGTTGCAAAACATGTCTTAAATTGGGTTTATCCAGATTATGATATCTTTACATGGAGTGATAGAGGGAGTGATGAAAGACAATATTGTTCTCCAGGTATAGATTTGCCGATTGCCTCTATTATGCGGACCAAATATGGAATATATCCAGAATATCACACCTCTCTTGACGACCTGGAAAATGTTGTTACGCCAGAAGGCTTAAAAGGTGGCTATAACGCATTAAGACTTGCTCTTGAGCTAATAGAAAATAATGAACATCTTAAAGTCAACGTTCTTTGTGAACCAAAAATGGATAAACATGGTTTATACCCTAGCCTATCATCAAACAATATTGGAGAAGAAGTACTTCTAATGATGAATTTAATTAGTTGGTGTGATGGAAAGCTAGACTTAATTAGTATTGCGGATAAACTTAATGTTCCAGCTTGGGATCTATATGAACTTGTGAAAAAACTAAAAAAACACAATCTTATTAGCTCCATAGAATAAAAAAAATTACAATCCCACCATTTTCTATTACTTAAATATAACTAGTTTTGAATGCTCGCAATAATCATATCGGCTTCAAAGTTATCAGCATCAATAAAAATTAGATTTAAATATGGTAAAAAGTATACATTACTATTTTAAATAATAAGATTAACAGATGATTAAAAAATGTCTCTTCCCAGCAGCAGGTTATGGAACCCGTTTTTTACCTGCGACTAAAGCTATTCCAAAAGAAATGCTTCCAATAATAACTAAGCCCCTACTCCAATATGCTGTTGAAGAAGCTCTTGCAGGTGGAATCAATAATATTGCAATCGTAACTGGAAGAGGAAAAAGATCAATTGAAGATCATTTTGATAATGCAATTGAAATTGAATCTCAATTGATGAATACCTCTAAAGAATACCTATTGCATGAAATTAAAGATATCATTGAGAAGGCAACTTTTACATACATTAGACAGAAGGAAATGCTTGGGTTAGGGCATGCAATTTTAACTGGAGAACCACTAATTGGAAATGAATCTTTTGGTGTTATTCTGGCTGATGATCTTTGTGACTCAAAAGAAGACAAAGTCCTCTCTCAAATGATAAAAATCTATAAAAAATATAGATGTTCTGTCATTGCAATCGAAGAAATTCCAATTAGTCAAAGTTACAAATATGGCATAATTTCTGGTGAACTTATTGATAACTCATCTGATATATATAGAGTTAGCAATATGATTGAAAAGCCAAGCCCTAAAGATGCGCCAAGTAACCTAGCAATTATTGGTCGCTACATACTAACACCTGATATTTTTGACATCCTTAGAGACATTAAACCTGATGCTAGTGGAGAAATACAAATTACTAATGCTCTTGATATTCAAGCTCAGGAAGGAAATGTTATTGCTTATAAATTTAAAGGAAAGCGTTTTGACTGTGGCAGTATTGAAGGATATTTAAAAGCAACTAATTATTTTGCCAAAAAACTTAATATAATATAACTCCCAAATTTCAAACTAAATTTGAGCTTTGATAATAAAAAGTTACTTGACGAAGGCTTAGTAATTTGAATCAAAATATATATATAAAATATATTCAACTTAAATAATCAATAATTTTTGATTGTGGTTTAAATTCAGGTACTATTTTTTTAATAATTGATCGAATCAGACGCTGATCTGATGCTTTTATTGCGTCTTGAAGACTCTTTATTAAAGGCTCAAGATCTTTCCATTCAATCATATCCTCACTAGCGCGCATTATTAATTTATGTTCTGTTTTGAAGGAATTAGAGGTTACTAATAATTCTTCATAAAGTTTTTCACCCGGTCGTAAACCAGTATATTTAATCTCAATATCTCCACTTGGATTATCTTCATTACAGACCTGTAACCCACTCAACTGAATCATCTTAACTGCTAAATCATAAATTCTAATAGGGCTACCCATATCAAGTAAGAAAACATCCCCCCCTTTCCCCATTGCTCCAGCTTGTATAACCAACTCGACTGCCTCAGGTATTGTCATAAAATAACGCACAATATTAACATCAGTAACAGTTACAGGCCCCCCATCTTTAATTTGCTTCTTAAATAGTGGAATTACTGAGCCACTTGAATCTAGAACATTTCCAAATCGAACAATTGAAAAAATTGTTGAATGATTTTTTTTTGAAAATGCTTGAAGAATTAATTCTGCTATCCTTTTTGATGCTCCCATCGTACTTGAGGGCCTAACTGCTTTATCAGTAGAGATTAGTACAAACGTCTTTACATTAGAGACAATTGCCGCATTTACTGCACATAAAGTTCCAATACAGTTGTTTAATACTCCTTGTGTTTGGTTATACTCTACCAAAGGAACATGTTTATAGGCAGCAGCATGATATATTGTATTTATTTCATAGTGCTTACATATCATAATTAGTCTTTTTTCATCTAATACTGAACCTAAAATTGGATAAATTTTAATTTTTGTAGGCAAAAATTTAATCAATTCCTGTTCAATTTGATATAAGGCTGCTTCACTATGATCATAAAGAATAAGATTTTTTGGCTTAAGACTAATTATTTGACGACAAAGTTCAGAGCCAATTGAACCACCAGCTCCTGTTACTAAAATATTTTTTTCTTTAATATTATTTTTAAGCAGGTTTATATTCGGTTTAACTTGAGTCCTTCCCAGCAAGTCTTTAATATCAATAATTTGCAAATCATCAACTTTAATATCTCCCATTGCTAATTTTGAAACACTCGGCAAAGATCTCACAGGAATTTTTAATGACTCTAAAAAATTAATAATATTTCTTTTATTAGACCTAGGAACAGATGGCATAGCCAATAACACCTCATCTATTTTATTTTTTTGAAATAACTTTTTAAAACGATCTGGCGAAAGAACTTCAATTCCATTTATGTAACTTCCAATAATTCTTTTGTCATCGTCAATAAAAAATATTGGCTTATATTCTTTTGATTGAACAAGGGCTATAGAAAGCTGTCGACCAGCAAACCCAGCACCATAAACTGCTACTTTAACTGCTTGATTATTCTGGCCTTTTGATAAAATCCAAGTTGCAATTAAACGAGTCCCTACAATAAAAAATAAAGTTAATATCCAGTTTATTACAATCACACTTCGAGGTAAAACATGCTCAAACCATCCTTGAGTAATCATATAACCAAATGCCCCCCAGACTAAAGCATATAAAGTAACTGCTTGAAATATATTCCATAAAGCTTTTAAGCCAATATAGCGGATAACTGACCTATAAAGACCAAAACGAATAAAAATTGGAATAGCAACAACAGGTGATATTAATACCACCCAAACCAAACTATCTTCAGGAACGTAAAAACCCCCGAGTCTTAATGAAAAAGAAGCTAATACAATTGGTATAAATAATCCAAAATCAATTAACATCATAATAAATTGCTTAATCCATCTAGGGAGCAATATTATTTTATTTAAATTATTTATAATCAAATTTAACCTTAGATTTATATAAATTAAGAAAACTACTTTTGAACTTGAATTGAGACTTCATTAATAACTTCACATACCTTATCGATCTCACCCATTGTTAATGATGGATGCACTAAAAACATCAATGAGTTTTCTCCTAGCTCCTTGGCAACTTTTAGCCTTACTTTAGGTCTAAATCCACTATTATCAAAAGCCTTTTCTAAATAAACCTCTGAGCATGAACCAACATAGCAAGGAACACCACGAATAACTATTTCATCGATAATTTGATCTCTCGACCATCCAACACCATTCCTTTTTTTTCTAACAAAAATATAACATTTATACCAAGCATGTTCAACATTTTTATCAACAACTGGAAGCCTATAAAGCTTAGGGTATTTTTTACAAGTATCTAGGATTTTTTTTGCATTAGCTTTCCGTAAAAAATGCCAATATTCCATTTTTTTTAATTGCAACCTGCCAATTGCTGCTTGCATTTCAGTCATACGCCAATTAGTTCCAAATGAATTATGTATCCAACGAAACTTATTTGATGAGGTTTTTTTGTTAATTGCTTCCCATGATTTTCCATGGTCTTTATATGACCACATCTTAGCCCATAGGATTTTACTATTAGTTGTGACCATGCCACCTTCACCACCAGTAGTCATAATTTTATCTTGACAAAAAGACCAAGTTCCAATATCTCCAATTGAGCCAACAGATTTACCCTTGTATAGAGCTCCATGTGCTTGTGAACAATCCTCAATGACACGTAAATTATTTTCTTTAGCTATTGATATAATTTCATCCATTTCACATGGAAAACCAGCAAGATGAACACACATAATCCCCTTAGTATTTTTAGTAATTGCTGGAAGGATTAATGAAGGGCAGATATTT
>ENA-OSJC01003368-OSJC01003368.1-marine-metagenome-genome-assembly--contig:-NODE-3368-length-11460-cov-3.480805_pt1 | contig 11460 bp, 12 predicted proteins | sample MGYA00237885_ERZ534234 | MGnify/ENA primary metagenome ERZ534234 (study PRJEB26413, sample SAMN06343907) | marine metagenome | isolation source: coastal waters | place: Atlantic Ocean: West Antarctic... | reverse complement strand
AGATGTTACAAGAGCACCAGCGAACATCAGCGCCGACGGCACGGAGAGTCTCCATGAGCACCGCAGTCTGGATCGTCATGTGGAGCGAGCCCATGACGCGGACGCCCTCGAGAGGCTTGGCTGGGCCATACTTCTCACGAGTGGCCATAAGGCCGGGCATTTCGTGCTCGGCTACGTCGAGCTCCTTGCGACCGAAGGCCGCGAGGCCGATATCTTTGATTTTGTATTCTGACATTTTATTAGGTAGGCGGTTTTTTGATTATTTGGTGATTTTTGGGGCGGTGGGAAGAAGTTTTCAGTTAGCAGTAAACAGTTTACAGTTTCTTTTTGAGAGCGCTGATAATGTCTTAGAGCATGCTGAAATTTCCTTTGCTTCTTTGATGAGGGGTTAGGCGTCATTGATGATACCCAATTCTTTTGCTAAGTAGATTTGAGTTCTAAGCTCTGCATTGAACCCTAGAGAAATATTGAGAAATCGAATAAATCCCTGAGTCGATTTGCGCTCGGCTCCTTCAGCAATATTTGAAGGAACCGAAACCGAAGCCCGTTCCATCTGGTTTTTCAGCTCAAAATCCTTCGTGTCTTTCAAGGCCGAGTAAATCGCGAGTGCCTGACGACACCCGCGCTTCCAAACCTCAAGTTTCTCAAAGGATGAGACTTCCATGACTGCCAACTGTTTACTTATACGCCTTCTTCAGCGCCGCGACTTTATTAACCTTCTCCCAAGGAAGGTTGGCATCTTCTCTTCCAAAGTGACCATAGTTGGTCGAAGCAGAGTAGATCGGCTTGAGCAGTCCAAGCTGCTTCACAATCTCCGCAGGCTTGAAGAAAAAGACCTCTTTCACGGCTGCGAGAATCTTGGCATCATCTCCAGTGCCGAAGGCGTCGATATTGATGCTGAGTGGCTGGGGGTGCCCAATGGCGTAGGCAAACTGGATTTCGCAAATTGTTGCGAGTCCGGCAGCGACAACATTTTTAGCAACCCAGCGGCCCATGTAGGCTGCCGAGCGATCGACTTTCGAGGGATCTTTTCCAGAGAAAGCACCACCGCCGTGGCGTCCCCAGCCGCCGTAGGTATCGACGATGATCTTTCGGCCAGTGAGACCAGTATCTCCCTGAGGGCCGCCGATGACGAACTGGCCGGTAGGGTTGATGAGATACTCGGTGTCTTTTGTCAGAAGCTTCTTCGGGAGAACCTTCTTGACGATTTTTTCGATGCAAAACTTCTCGATCGTCGCGTGGTCGACTCCGGCAGCGTGCTGGGTGGAGATGACGACGTTCACGATCCTAGAGGGCCTACCATCGATATATTCAACAGCAACCTGGGACTTGGCATCCGGGCGGAGCCACTTGGCCTGACGGCCGGCCTTGCGGATCTCGGTGAGCTTTCTGCCGAGGCGGTGAGCGAACATGATGGGAGAAGGCATGAGCTCGGGAGTCTCATCACATGCATAACCGAACATGATACCTTGATCACCGGCACCCTGCTCTTCCGTCTTCTTACCTTTCGCCTTGGAGGCATTGACCCCTTGGGCAATGTCAGCCGACTGGGTTGTCAGGAAATTGGTAATGAAGATCTTATCTGCGTGGAAAACATCGTCGTCATTGACGTAGCCGATTCCGCGAATCGCCTCGCGGATTACTTTTTCCACATTGATCACCTCGCCAACCGGCTTAGCTCCGATCTTAGGAATGGTAATTTCACCACCCACAACAACTTGGTTCGATTTCACGAAGGTCTCGCAAGCAACACGGCTGTTCTTATCAATCGTGAGGCAGGCGTCGAGAATAGCGTCGGAAATGGTATCCGAAACCTTGTCAGGATGGCCTTCGCCAACTGATTCCGAAGAGAATATAAAGGATTTACTCATAGTTTTTGTTTGGATATATCTTCAAATCGTGATTCGTTGATGCGTCACTATAGCCCTTCCTTAATGCCGTCAATCCTGAATTCACTGAAACTTCTAGCTGATCCCACTCGGCTTCGAATTCTGCTTCTTCTCTCCAGCGACCCCCTCTCGGTCGCCGAGCTGCAGCAAGTTCTTGGCATGGGACAATCCCGCATCTCCACCCAGCTTTCCCAACTCAAGAAGGAAGGCCTCGTCGAAGATCAACGCTCCGGAAAAAACAACATCTACTCAGCCACCCTTCCTCCCCAATTGGAAAAGGTGTCCCGTGAGGCTGGGAAGGAACTCCCCGAGACCAAACAAGATTTCGCCTCGCTCAAGCACATCCTCCAAAAACGAAAGGACCACGTCCGCGCATACTTCGACCAGCTCGCCGGAAAATTTGGCCGCGAATACGTCCCCGGACGCTCTTGGAAATCGCTCGCCGAAGCGATGCTCAAGATCCTGAACTACGACACCGTCGCCGACCTCGGCGCAGGTGAGGGCACCCTTTCCCAACTCCTCGCCCAACGCGCCAAGCACGTCATCGCCATCGATAACTCCGAGAAAATGGTCACTTTCGGTCAATCCCTCGCCCGCGATCACAAACTCCCAAATCTCGAATACCGCCTCGGCGATATTGAATCTCCTCCCATCGATGACGCCTCGGTCGACCTCGCCATTTTCTCCCAGGCCCTCCACCACGCCAACCATCCCGAAAAGGCAATCGCCGAAGCCCACCGCATCCTCAAACCCGGCGGACGCCTCATCATTCTCGACCTCCTCCAGCATACCTTTGAAAAGGCGCGCGAACTCTACTTCGACACCTGGTTGGGCTTTTCAGAAGTCGAACTCGTTCGCATGATTTCTGAAGCAGGGTTCCAAGATGCCGAAACCGTCGTCGTCGACCGCGAGTCCACCCCGCCCTACTTCCAGACCCTCCTCGCCACCGCTGCGAAGTAGGCCTTGCATCACATCCTAGGTCGAGTTTGCTCTCCCTATGAAGATTCTCACCTGGACCACTCTCCTCTGCGGAGCCCTCCTCTCCAGCTGCGCTCCCTCTCCTCTCCTTCCGCCGCCGCCAGGAATCCCCACCACCGCGCCGATCTATCTCACCGACATCATCAAACGCGCGCCGATCACGGCTCCCCCCGCCGTTCTCCCCCCACCTCCAGCACCCGAGATCCCCCGTCATTCTCTCGCGAGCAAGACCATCACCGCCTCCGCAATCACTTTCACCATCGTGACCTTTGATCGACGTGACCACACCCTATCCGTCGCCGACCAACCCGGCGGCCCCGATTCCAAATGGCGCAGTGCCGAACGCGCAGGCTCGGGCTCCCTCGCCGCCATCAATGGCGGCTTCTTCACCCCTGAAGGAAAACCTCTCGGCCTTGTCATAACCGATGGCCAACGCCGCGGTGGGCTCAATCGCGCCTCCTCCCTCGGCTCAGGTTTCTTCATCGGCGGGGACGAACGACTCCTCTCCCGTGAGAGCTACCTCTCCACCAAGCCTACCTCAAAAAACCTCCTCCAAACCGGCCCCCGCCTCGTTTGGGATGGCAACACCATTTCCGGCTTATCAAAAGGCGACAACCGCCCCCGCTCCTTCCTCCTCTGGGACGGACAGCACCACTTCGCCATCGGCCACGCCGACTCCGCCAACCTTTCTTCCCTCGCCAACGCCCTCGGCAAGCAGCCCATCTCTGGATTTAAAATTCACCACGCCCTCAATCTCGATGGCGGCCGCTCCTCCGACCTCTGGGTCAGCTCTTCCGTCAACGGCGGCCCCCTCACCCGCCGTGGCTGGCTCAATAAATCCGTCCGCAACTATCTCGTCCTCCGCCGCGACTAGCTCGGTCAGATCAAGGAACTGGATCCAATGTAAACTTTTTACTCACTTTATCCCTCAATCACCACTCCCAACCCCGGGGTAGGTGATTTTTTTATGCCAAAATGATATTGGGGATCCGGGACCGCGATAGAGGAGTTGAACGGGAGACACTCTCCCAAAAACCTCAACAAACTTAGACCCATGAAAAACAATCGCCGTATCCTCAATGCCTCTGCTCCTTCCTCTTATCTGTGCCCACTCAAGAGCCCCATGTCGGATTCACCAAAAACACCGCCCCCCGCAAAGCCAGCAGGCTTCGCCTTTACCCTTCAAATCTTGCCAAAATCATCTTAGCTACCAGCGCCCTCTTCATGGTAGGCAGCGCCGGCGCCTCCACTATCTCGGTAGACTTCCACGGTGTCACTCAAACCACCACCCTCACCGCAGCCGACATCGCCGGAGTGGTTCCCGCCACGACCTGGAATCCCGCCTTCGGGAATAATAATTTCGCCGGAATCCCCGTCGATGCCCCCACCCTCGTTGGAGCCGCCACCGGCGGCTGGGCCTCTACCGGCAGTGCCAATACCTCTCCCAATTCCCTCGCCACTCCCGATCACCAAATGATGGAGGGATACCTCACCGGCTCCACCAACGCCGCCAGAACTATCAGTCCCGCCAGCGTCCGCGTCACCGGCCTCAACCTCCCTGGACTCGGATGGACTTCCTACGACCTCTGCGTCTACTCCGACACCTCAAAAAACGGTCCTTCCGTCCTCATCGACCTCTACACCCCGGGCCTCACCAGCTACACCCACACCGAACTCGTCGCCGGAACCTATGGCACCCCGACGTTTTCCTACATCGACAGCCAAATTTCCCCCGCAGGAAGCTACGTCGTCTTCACCGGGCTCACCGCAAACAACTTCAATTTCAATGCATCTCCCCTCTCTTCCATCAACGGATTCCAATTGGTCGGCAATACCGTCCCGGAACCTTCGACCGGCCTCCTCGCTCTCCTCGGCATCTCCGCGCTAGTGCTCCGCCGCAGCCGATAGACACGCGCAAACAATCGAAGCCAAACTCCTCATTCTGTTTCATGACAGAGTGGGGTTTCGCGCTTAAAAGCAAATCGGCTTCATTTCTAAATGATGCAGGACCGCCCCCTCCCTTCCATCGGTTCTATTAGGTAAAGCGATTGTAAATGAACGCAGCAAGGCCAATCAGGAAAATGAATCCGAGAACAATCCGACCGGATCGTTTTTCAGCGGCTTTACAAAAAAGTCAGAACATTAAACTAAGTTAGACTCCATTGCAGATCCTGCAAACGAAAGCGCATCGAATAGCAGGCGTTGCATCATGGCCTAAAATATTCTCATCTCGGCCATCACGATACAGAGTCTTATGATCCTCCAACGGTGAAAGACCGTCGAAGGCTCAGCCAAATCCACCGGAACCTTGCCCCAAGGAGAGTCATCACACTCAGTTCCGTAAAACGAGGCCCTGCAAAAGTGCAATAAGACCGACAAAGTGTCTGGATTGTTGTCCTCGTTATCCCGAGGAGAGGCAGGAGCACCTCGCCCAACCAGCCCGCTGGAATAAATCATCTTTCGGCTGACCGCCAACCGTCATCCGGGACTCCAATCCTCATTATCAACGAGTTTGAACGAAGCGCATGACGCCGTCGATCATTCCAGCGAACCTGAACTGGCTCCTAAAAACCATCGTAAACAGCTCAAAAGTACTTAAATTTCGAGATAAACCGCGCATTGGTTGATTCCCTGCCTTGACCTAGAGCATTTTGGCCACATCTTGCCCGTGCGCCGAGCGCTCCTCAGCATGTCCCAAGTTCCATCGCTCCCCAAAGCCGACAAACTTCTCCCCTCTGTTAAAGAGTGGAAAAAAATTGTCGACCCACATACCAAACCATCAACGCCGAGAGCGACCTGGCAAGTCGTTAACTCAATTGGCTCCTACATCGCACTTTGGGTGGCCATGTATTTCACCCTCGCCATCTCTTACTGGCTGACTTTTGCCATCGCGCTGCTCGCCGGTGCCATTCTCGTCCGGGTCTTCATCATCTTCCATGACTGCGGCCACGGCTCATTTTACAAATCCCGGCGCGCCAACAACATCATCGGCTTCATCTCCGGAATCTTCACCTTCACGCCCTACAGCCATTGGAAATGGGAACACTCCATTCACCATAGTGCCTCGGGTGACCTCGACCGACGCGGAACAGGCGATGTCTGGACCATGACGGTCGACGAATACCTCGGATCTTCCCTTGGGAAGCGCTTCATCTACCGTTCGATGAGAAACCCTTTCATCCTCTTCATTTTCGCCCCCCTCTACCTCTTCATCATCCGCGAACGCTTCGCCACCCCCGGCGCAAAGCCCCACTTCCGGAGATCCGTCTGGGCGATGAATCTCGCCATCGGCCTGCTCGCGGTCGCGCTCATCTTGATCTTCGGATGGCTCCCCTACCTCCTCATTCAATTCACGACCATTGGCGTCGCGGCGGTCTCCGGTGTCTGGCTCTTCTACGTCCAACACCAGTTCGAAGGCGTTTATTGGGAACGCGAAGAGGACTGGAACTTCACGAGCGCCGCTCTCGAAGGAAGCTCCTTTTACAAGCTTCCCAAAGTCCTCCAGTGGTTCTCCGGAAATATCGGCTTCCACCACATCCATCACCTCAGTTCGCGCATCCCGAACTACAATCTCGAGGCCTGCCACAACTCCCACGAGATTTTCCAGAATGTCGTGCCCCTCACCTTCATTAAAGGATTCAAATGCCTCACTTTCCGTCTCTGGGACGAAAAGGAACGGGAACTCGTCAGCTTCAAGCGCGTCAAAGGAAGAGCCCGCACCTCGAGCGCAGCCGCTTAGCGTGCTGTCGGAAAAGCGACAAGCCCGCTACTTCTTCTTCCGAAGCGCATCAATCTCAGTCTGCATCTTGGCCACTTCGCTCTTGGTCTCTCCCAAAATTTGTGGCTTCACGAGCCTTTCACGATTGTAACCGATGTGCCTCATCCATTGCGTGCTCCGATAACTCCGCAAACGATCCACCTTCTTGAAGAGAGGATCTTGTTGAATCTTCGCGAGATCATCCGCCGGCACCCCGACGCCCAGGCCCTTCAGGATCGACGTCGCCATGAAGAGATGCCCTTCCTTTCCGGGATGGACCCGATCTCTAGAAAAGACCTCTGTCCGGGCATCGCGGGCCTTGCGCATCGCTGAGTGGAGATCAATCACGTGAACTCCTTCCACTTTGAGGCTCGTCTCCCAAGCCGTATAGGCGGTCATCACCTGATCGTAGTTGAATTCACCATCCTTCACCGTGATGTCATAAATGGGAGGAGTCACGATAATGACCTGCTCCACCCCTGCTGCTTTGCAGTCTTTGATGAGCCGTTCCACTCCAGCTTTAAAGGCGGCAAAGCGCTCGTCATCGAGAGGCTTGTAAATGCCGCAGTTGATCCCATAGCAGGCAAAGACTACCTCCGGCTCCACTTTCTCCATCAAACGGCCCAGACGCTCAAAGAGACAAGGGCGCGGAAAGCGACCACCCGCGTGGCCCTTTTCACTGAGTCCCGAGAGAGTTTCACTCGAAAGGCCCAGCGGATAAACGTCGAAGTTCTTCTCAGGATGAAGACGCTGAAGATAATACGAGGTGAAACTCACGTAGGTCCCGGCCTGCGTGATGCTGTCTCCAAGAAAGACCGTCCTTTTCCCGGCAATTGAATCAAGCAAAGAGCCGGCCCAAGCGAGCGGACACGTTAAGGACATAAGAATGAAAAAGAGGAGCTTCGAGTTCATGATAAAGAGAATAATCTCTCTACGGTGCTTCCCCTGCCGAAAGTTTCACTGGTCTCCGATCGACAGAGTTCCCCCAACGGTGAATCTACCCGCGATATTTCTTCGTAAGCCGTTTGGCGCACTGGATCTGCTCACCTGTCTCAAGGCAACATTTCCGGCGGGCACGGATCCAGTCGACCGGATCAGTTCCTTTCGGGATGAAGCCCGCCTTGGCACACCATGCGATGATAAACTGCCCGGTTCGCCCGCAGCCTGCCACGCAATGGACCACCACCGGCTCCTTCGCCGCATGATGTTTGTCCATGAGAGACAGGAATTGCTCGATCTGGGAATCCGATGGCACCCCGTAGTCAGGGACATGGAAAAAGTGATAGCCGAATTGCCTCGGAACATCCTTTCGATTATCGAACTCACAGACATTCACGACCGCTTTGATTCCCTCATCCGCCAAAATGTCGAAGACATAAGGATCAGGCCACCAAGAAGCAGCAATGACGCCCTCGACAATCCAAGTGAAGGGCTCTGTCCGTTCCGGCTGTCCACGCACCGGCCAATACGAAGGTCGAATAGGCATGCACATTGATGACGCCCTCACCACACGATTCAATCACTCAGCTCTTCTTTCCCTACTGCCTCGAATAGGTCGGCGTCTTGTGCTGGGTGAAGAATTCGTCCGTAAGAGCCATCATGCCATCCGGGTTACCAGGAAAAGACGTGGAATCCGGAGGACGAGGGACGTTCTGTCCGATCGTAGCATCCTCGGGTTGAGTCGATGAGATCGACACCGGGGTCCCGACACTCACGAGGCGGTAGAACTTGGGCGCGACATTCTTATGCATGCGCAGGCAGCCACTCGAGGAAGGATACGACCTCATCCAGCCGGTATGGAAGCCATAAGCGGACTTAAACTCACACCAGTAGGGCATCGGGGTCCCCTTAAAACCCCAACCCGGTGGCTTGTTCTTTAGGTAGACTCCACGGACCGTGTTGCCTTTGACTGCATAACCATGCGTGTTGGCCCGGTAGTAGTGATTCTTGGATTGGATCCGGAAGCTTCCGGCAGGAGTCGGGGACGAGCTTTTCCCGACGGTCACCGGCATCACAAGGAGCGGCTTGTTGCCCTCCATAACATAGGTCATGCGGTTCGTGGTCGAAACTTTCACGCGCACATTCGACGGATTGGTAGGAAGGGTGGCAGGCAGATTATAGGCTTCGTAGGCACGCATGGAGGAGTCCCCTGAAACAGGAGCACTCGAGCACGAACTACAAAACAGGCTTCCGGCACAGGCCGCAAAAAGGAAAGGGAGAAACGCTCGGTTCTTAGAGGCATCAATCATTTTGATGAGGGTAAGTTCTAGTTGATGAGAGGGGACGATGCTGGGGGGAACACTCCAGAGACGTCAAGAAGCAAGACATCGAATTCTGCTCTCAACGGGCCCGGATTACTTGCCCTCGCGATCATTCTCGCTGAGTGGAACAGGAGAGCTTTAGCATTCTTTATGCCCTGCTTATTTTCTATTTTATCCCTCAGTCATGAGGCCTAGCGAGTTGAAATCGCCACCGGATGCCTGAGAAGCTGACAAACACCAGCCTCGCCCTTACAAACAAAGTAATAGGCCGCCCCATCAATCTTTTCAGGGAGCGCCTTTCCCTTGGTCGGACGTAGTTCGAATTCGATCACCCTCTCTTCAGAACTTGCGGCAACTTCCGGAGGCTTTCCCGCTCCCTGCAAATCATGGAGCGTAAACGCGGCATTGGGTTTGAGGTGAAAGCTCACGTTCCCGGCTTCATTGGTCCAGTGGGTTGCCTTAATCTTTGAAGGCGTGAATCGCAAATGCACTCTCACCGCCCCTCCGTCCCCTTTTGTCGACGGAACAATCACCGTCGATACCGAGACCAACTTCTGGTGATCCGATGGAACCTTCCCCTCGGGGTCGGGATGTTTCGACGGAATCACCAACGCCCCATTCCTTTTTCCTGGATAGGCGAACTCCGACCCCTTCGGCTTGGCCTTCAAAGGATGCGGCACTTCATTGCGAGCCTTCAGTTCTACGCGGGCTTTGTTGACCCAGTCATAGAACGAATAAGGCTTATCGAGACGAGGTCCATATTGCTGTATTCGTCTTCTCCAAATATATTGATCCGACCGAAATTCGAGCGCCTTTTGCCACGCAGAAATGGCCTTCCCAAAATCACCCGCCTTTCTTTCCTGCGAATCAAACCTTTGCCGCAAGGCCACCCCCAAGCGAAAATGGGCCGTCGGACTCTTTGGGCTTTTCTCCAACTCCTTCTCCCGGGCTTCCAAACGACCATCGAACGAATAGTCCACTTCTTGAAGCGTCGTCCGCGGATAGAGCGCCGCCATGAATTCCTCTAAATCCTTCTTTGACGGATTCTTATACCGAATGATCCCTGATCCATCCACCAGCATGGTGATCGGCACGACCTTTACCTCTAGCAAATTAAATGGATCCGCTAAAACGGGCCAATCCATCTTCTGCCACTGCATGAACAAGCGAGCCCGATCTGGATGTTGCTCCTGAACAATCCCTAGATTTTGAAGTTTCCCTTTCTTCACCAACTCTGCCGTCTTTGCATGCCACCCTGGCACGTGCTTCCGACACCCCGCTCACCAAGAAGCGAAAATATGAAGAACCGTCTTCTTCTTAAGATAGGAACGAACCGGCTTTATCTGACCGCCGGAAACATTTTCCAAAGAAAAATTGGGGAAAGGACTGCCAACGGCCAAGTCGGGAATCGGAGCCGCGGGCAACCGAAGGACTAATAAAAAAGCGAATAAAAATCTCATTCTTTTTCCACCCTACATCGAATGAATCATCTTGGAAGCTTGGCAATAGAAAGACGGATCCTCTGTCATAATGTGCTCCGTCATGAGAAAATACAGGATGGAGGATGCATCCTTGAATCCGGCGCACATTGATCTAAAGCTACTCCCAGAGTCTCCAAATTCATGAATAATAACGACATCCTGCGCCGCCTCCGTTACGCGTTTAACTTCAACGATATTCAGATGGCTAAGACCATCGCGCACGTCGAAGAGAAAGTGGACCTTGTCCAAGTGGGACGCTGGCTCAAGCGCGAGGACCACCATGATTTCCTAGCGCTTTCAGATGCCGGACTTTGCCAATTTCTAGACGGACTCATCATTGAAAAACGGGGAGCCCGCCCCGACGGCTCCATTCCGGAACCTCTGGAATTCATCTCCAACAACGAAGTTTTAAAAAAGCTCCGGATCGCCCTCGCCCTGCGCGACGAGGGCATGATGGCCGTCTTCAAGGAAGCGGAATTTGTCGTCACGAAAGCCGAACTCGGATCGTTCTTCCGCAAAGAAGGGCATCGCAATTACGCCAAATGCCCCGAGCAGGTGCTCCGGAAATTCATCAATGGTCTCGGGCAGGCGGCGAGCTAGTGAATCCCCTCTCTCAGATCCCGGGCGCTCCAGATTTCTCCCGCTAAGCGTCCTAGTGAGCCTCGCGGTTTTCCTGCTCCGGTCTGGCGCCGTTTACCAAAGTAGTCTCTGCTCCCCTGGAAGACTTCGTTCACGAAACTCCTACTCCCAATCACTGCGCCATCGGCAATCCGCTGGATCAGCGACCATCCCCGCCCGGACGGAACGAATGGCCGAAGGCCTTCAACAGATTATTTGCGCAATAACGCAATAAAAAAAGGTCTATCCTTTTGTCGTGTTGGTAGCGTTTGGCATCATGGCTTTCACTACCGGAAACGGCGATGATTCCGTTCACTTTTGGGTGCTTGAACTGGTGGTCGGAACCGCGTTGGCGGCCGATCTCGAAGCCTGCTTTGCGGAGGTCGGAGAGGAGGTCTCAGACTTTTTGGGCATGGGCTTGGCTTGGGAGATCTTGGGTTTTGGGTGGCGGTTGACTGGGAATTGAGAATTGAGAA
>ENA-OSJC01003366-OSJC01003366.1-marine-metagenome-genome-assembly--contig:-NODE-3366-length-11468-cov-6.072250_pt1 | contig 11468 bp, 11 predicted proteins | sample MGYA00237885_ERZ534234 | MGnify/ENA primary metagenome ERZ534234 (study PRJEB26413, sample SAMN06343907) | marine metagenome | isolation source: coastal waters | place: Atlantic Ocean: West Antarctic... | reverse complement strand
CTAAAACAAAATAGATGCAATAGAAGTTAAATGATAAAGCTATAATATCAGTCAATTATTATACCTTTTTTCTTATCGAAAGCCCTCTTCAAGATAAGCAATAGTATTCAAGTTAAATTATTTAATCATAGACTTTAGCTTACTGTTATTTATGAGAAATAAAAGTTCAATTAAACAAAATATAACTAAGTGGTTAAATGAATAGATTTATATATACAGTTTTAATTATTCTAAGTTTGCCATTTGCTCTTTTAAGGATTCTATTAAAAGACACTGAAAGCTCATCTTGGAAACGTAAGCTAAAAAATCAACTAGGTTATGTGCCTAAAACCTCAGGCAAGGTAATTTGGCTTCATTGCGTTTCTGTTGGCGAATTTAATGCGGCTAAGCCTCTAATTGAAAAGATATTTATTAAATTTCCACTCCATCAAGTTGTCATTTCAACAACAACTATTACAGGCTCTGCAGCCGTTGAAAACTTCTATAAAGAACAAGTCATTCATTGTTTTTTTCCTTTTGATATACCCTTCATAATCAATTCATTTGTAAAAAAAATTAATCCTGTTGTCTGCATTCTTTTAGAAACAGAAATTTGGCCAAATTTAATCACTAAGCTTAAAAATAAAAATATCCCAATCATGTTGGTTAATGCTAGGTTATCAGATAGGTCTTTCAAAAAATATAATAAATTCTCATCTAAACTAGTTAGCTCTTCTCTAAACAGGTTAAGCATCATATGTTCTCAAAATGAAAGCTCTTCAAAACGCTTTATCTCACTTGGCGCTAATAATAAAAACATTATTACTACTGGAAGTTTAAAGTTTGATTCCAATGAGTCTACTAATCGAAAAACTGTTCAAGCATTAAAGAATATAACAGGGGATCGAAAAATTGTTGTTTTTGCAAGCACAAGGGAAGGTGAAGAATTACAAATAATCAAAAGCTATCTCGCCCTTAAAAGGAAATTTAGCGCACTTCTTTTAATCATTCCAAGGCACCCAGAAAGATTTAATGAGGTTTTTAATATCGCCAAAGACAATGGTCTTAACGTTAAAAGAAGATCATTGGGTGATCACTGTGAAGAAAATACAGACATATTGATTGGAGATAGTATGGGAGAAATGATGTCTTATTACAGTATAAGTGACATAGCATTTATAGGTGGAAGCCTTTCAAATAATGGTGGCCAAAATATGCTAGAAGCTGCATCATTATCTAAGCCAATCATTTTTGGTCCAAGCCTATTTAACTTTGAAGAAATTTCGAAGAAGCTTTTAGATGATGAATCTGCTATAAAGGTTAATAGCAGTGATGAACTAATGAAAAGTATTTCTGATCTACTTTTAGATGATGAAAAGAGAAAATTAATTGGGCAGAGAGCAAGAGCTACTTTTGAAAATAATCGCGGCGCTGTAGCTAAAGTATTTAAAGCAATTGCACCGCATATTAAAGATATTTAAAAATAATCCTTTAAGCGCCTTCTTTCAAATAGATTTCACTATCATTATCTAAGAACTCTTCAGATTTTTTATCCATTTCGATTTGAATTTCCTGAATTTTTTTAACTTCTTTGGCGTCTAATCCTTTGATGTCTTGAGAAATCTTCATAGAACAAAACTTAGGTCCGCACATAGAGCAAAAGTGCGCCGTTTTTGCGGCTTGTTTTGGAAGAGTTTCATCATGAAAACTTCTCGCAGTATCAGGATCAAGACCAAGATTAAATTGATCTTCCCACCTAAATTCAAAGCGGGCTTTTGAAAGAGCATTGTCTCTGATTTGAGCTCCAGGATGACCCTTAGCCAGATCAGCGGCATGAGCTGCAATCTTATAAGTAATAATTCCCGTCTTAACGTCATCTTGATTCGGTAGTCCCAAGTGCTCTTTAGGGGTCACATAACAAAGCATTGCACAGCCATACCAGCCTATTTGAGCTGCTCCAATAGCTGAGGTAATATGATCATAGCCAGGAGCTATATCTGTTGTAAGTGGGCCTAGTGTATAAAAAGGCGCCTCTCCACACTCTTCAAGCTGCTTTTCCATATTGTCTTTAATCATATGCATTGGAACATGACCAGGACCCTCAATAAAGGTTTGAACGTCGTGCTTCCAAGCTATTTTTGTTAATTCACCTAATGTTTCAAGTTCACCAAACTGCGCAGCATCATTGGCATCTGCAATCGAGCCAGGTCTTAAGCCATCGCCTAAGGAGAAAGTCACATCGTATGCCTTCATGATTTCACAAATATCTTCAAAGTGCGTATAAAGAAAACTCTCAGTATGATGAGCAAGACACCATTTGGCCATAATTGAGCCGCCTCTTGATACAATTCCTGTAACTCTATTCATAGTCAACGGAACATATTTAAGGCGAACACCTGCATGAATAGTAAAGTAGTCAACTCCTTGTTCTGCTTGCTCAATTAGAGTATCTCTAAAAACCTCCCAAGTTAAATCTTCAGCAACACCTTTAACTTTTTCAAGAGCTTGATAGATTGGAACAGTTCCAACAGGAACAGGTGAATTACGAATTATCCACTCACGAGTTTCATGAATATTTTTTCCAGTAGAAAGGTCCATGATAGTGTCAGCACCCCATCGAACTCCCCAAACCATTTTTCCTACCTCTTCATCAATTGAAGATCCTAAGGCTGAATTACCAATATTTCCATTAATTTTCACCAGAAAGTTTCTACCTACAATCATAGGTTCAGTTTCTGGGTGGTTAATATTGTTAGGAATAATTGCACGACCTCGGGCAACCTCATCTCTTACAAACTCAGGGGTAATAATTTTAGGAGTTGAAGCGCCAAAGCTTTCACCTTTGTGCTGCCCAACTTGGTCTTTATACTCTTGCCAAAGACAATTTTCTCTAATGGCAATGTATTCCATTTCTGGAGTAATGATGCCTTTCTTAGCGTAGTGCATCTGAGTAACATTTTTTCCTTTTTTTGCCTTTCTTGGGGCTTTTAAATGCTCAAATCGAAGCTCATCAAGTTTTTTATTATTTAGCCTTTCATTCGAAAATTTTGAGCTGACGCCATCTAGAACTTCAGTGTCATCGCGCTCTTCTATCCAATTAGAGCGGAGTGAGTCAATTCCCTCTCTATAGCTAATCGTTTTATTGGTATCTGTATATGGACCAGAAGTATCATAAACGTGGATTGGTTCATTTTTTTCAGCAAGGTCACCAATCGTATCAGTGAGTTTAATTTGCCTCATTGGAACCATAATATCGTCACGGGATCCTTTGACATAAATTTTAGTTGAATTAGGAAAAGGCTTAATAAATGCCTCATTAATGCTTGATAGACTAGTAAGTGTTTCGGATGATTGCTTCATTATTGTATAATTAAGTTAATGTAACTTGAGAAAAGAAAATGTCCATTTTAACTCATCGACCAAGAAGAATGAGGAAACACGAATTTAATCGTTCATTAATTCGTGAGAACTCTCTAAGTGTAAGCGATCTCATATATCCTTTATTCATTATTGAGGGTGAAAATAAAAAAGAAAAAATTGATTCAATGCCTGGAATTGAAAGACTTAGTATTGATCAATTATTGATTGAAGCTAAGGAAATTGTTGATTTAAAAATTCAAGCAATTGCTTTATTTCCAGTAATCTCCCCCGACAAGAAAACACTAGAAGCTGCAGAATCTTACAACCCTGACGGACTTGTTCAAAGAGCAGTAAGAGCGCTTAAAAGAAGTTTTCCGGAACTTGCAGTTATTACAGATGTTGCGCTTGATCCTTTTACAAGTCATGGACTAGATGGCATTATTGATAATAATGGATACGTCCTTAATGATGAAACAGTTAATATTCTAATTAAACAATCTTTATCTCATGCTCAGGCAGGTGCAGATATTGTCGCTCCTTCTGACATGATGGATGGCAGAATTGGAGCTATACGTTACGCTCTAGAGGAGCAGGGCTATATTCACACAAATATACTTGCTTACTCCGCCAAATACGCTTCTTCTTTTTATGGTCCTTTTAGGGATGCCGTAGGATCTGCTGCAACTCTAGGTAAATCTGATAAAAAAACTTTTCAGATGGACCCTGGAAATTCTGATGAAGCAATCCGCGAAGTTGAGCTTGATATTTCTGAAGGCGCTGACATGGTTATGATTAAGCCAGGCTTGCCTTATCTTGATATAGTCTCCAAGGTAAAACAAACCTTTGGCGTGCCAACTTTCGCTTATCATGTTAGTGGGGAGTATGCAATGATTAAAGCGGCTAGTCAAAACAAATGGATTGATGAAAAGTCAACTGTTCTTGAGACGCTTCTTTGCTTTAAAAGAGCTGGTGCAGATGCTGTATTGACCTACTATGCCAAAGATGCAGCCAAATGGATGCAAGATTGATTATATAAACCTTACATACTCAAGCTTAATGAAATAGAAGATACAAATGAACCAAAAAATAGCCTTCTACTTGCTTTCAATAATTGTAATATTTTTTATTGGCTATAACTATTCACAATTCAATATAGAGCCTGCAAAGCCTGAAATTATTATTATCAATAATAATGATGAGGTTGAAAAACATAAATCAAGCATCTTAAGTCTTCAGCTGCAACTTGAAGAACTTAATAATCAACTTATATTATCGCTTGACGGGCTCAAAAAAACTTCACAAAAACTCAACCTGTCTTCAGGCAAGATTCAGGGTCTTGAAGGAGAGCTAAGCTCAATTGAAGGTGCATACAACCTAAGTGTTGCATCTCTTAAAAAAAGTAATGCTGAGCTTTTAAAAAATAAGAATACTTTAAAAGAGTTAAAGAGCGCGCTGTCAAAATCCGAACTGCACATTCAAACAATTAAATTTGATCTTGAAATTGCAGAAGCACTTCTTAGAGCTAAATAAGACCTTCCAAATTTATATTTTTAAGAGTAGTACTGAACTATCTGAGATAAATCCTCTCGAGGAGTTCTGTAACTATTGATGACTTTAGTTTTATCTTCGTAACCTAAAGCCATTCCACACAGAACAACCTTATCTTTAAAGAATGGGTACTCTTGCCTAACAATTTCGGGATATTCACCAAGAGCCGCCTGTGGGCATGTTGCAAGTCCATGCTCAACGGCTGATAGCATAACGGATTGTAAAAACATGCCGTAATCCATAAAAGAGCCCTTTTCTAATGACCTATCTATAAAAAAAAGAAGGACAACGGGCGCACCAAAAGCTTGATAATTAAGAGCCCACTGGTCAATTTGTTTTTGTTTATCCTCTCGACTAATTTCTAATGTGGAATACATCAGTAGTCCACAAGCCTTTCTCCTCTCTTTATACTCGCCAGCCCATTCGTTGGGGTAGTAGTTATAATCCATAGTGCCTTTATTCCCAGCGCGAAAAGTCTCTTCCAACTTATTACAAAGTGTTGTTTTACTGTTGCCGGTAATTACTGCTATTTGCCAAGGCTGAGTGTTTACACCAGAAGGCGCAGTTTTTGCTTGCTCTATAATTGCATTCACAATCTCAATCGGCACCTCTTTATCCAGAAAAGACCTAGTTGATTTACGTTCTGAAAGTGCCTGTTTTACATCCATTCTTTTTCTCCACTACTATAACTAAGACTCTCTTTAATTAATTATTTACAAAAGGTTAAATTGACGAACTAATTTTCAATCAAATGTTTTCATATTTTTTTAGGCTTTCTTCAGCACTGATTATTTTTAATGCTTTCCAGGTGCCTTGAATATGACGCCTCATGAGCATTTCTGCAAAATTAGGATCTCTGTTAGATATGGCATTAGCTATAGCTGTATGCTCAACTATTGCTATCTCAGCTCTAGCAGGAGTTTTCAGAATATATTTTTTGCACATTCTGATTAAATAATACAGTCTTACTTCAATATGATTACTTAACCATTCATTGCCACATCTAGAATAAATAAACCTATGAAAGCCTTCATTACCTTCTTGCTGAATATATAGATGGTCACCTGAGGTTTTAATATAGTCCTTATGATGATCTATTAAACGATACATTTCGTCAATATCAGCTCGCGTCATATTAATAGCAGCAAGACGAGTTGCAAAACTCTCAGTTGCCTCACGCATTTCATAAAGTTCACGAATTTTGGTGTAATCCAAGATGGTAACTCTAGAGCCTGAATGTGGCGTTCGTATAACTAAATTTATATACTCAAGCTGATGAAGTGCTTCACGCAATGGCCCACGACTTATGTTGTATTGCTTTACTAAATTCACTTCAACGATTTTTTGTCCTTGCTGAATAACACCCTCAACAATGTCATCTCTTATTTGCTTAAACACGTCATTAGACAATGTAGATGGTTTTTTTGACATTGCTTACTCATTAATATAAATAAAGCATTTAGTTTAACAAACTATTGATTATATTTGATGGAACAGCACAAGAATTTCTAGACAATAAAGAACTTCGCTATCAACACTTGGCAATTTAATAAATAGTGATAAAATCATTTTATTAAAGGTTAACCTTTAACTAAATAAATCTTTTTTCCTCTGACGCGTTATTAGTAACAATAATTATTAAGGTAGATTTATTAAAAAAATTAGTCATAATTAGGATTAAATACAATCAACTAAATAAGGAGAATACATATGGGTATGCCAGGACCATTTGAACTGATTATTATTTTAGTAATCGTATTGCTTATTTTTGGTGGCAAACGCCTCAAGAATATCGGAGGAGAGCTTGGAGGAGCAATCAAAGGCTTTAAATCTTCCATGAAAGAATCTGAAAAAAATGATAAAGATGATAAAGATGATAAAGATGACATCATTGAAGCTAAAGTTGAAGCGACAGATGATGATACTGTTAACAAATAAAAGCTTATCTTTTTTATTCTAATATAGATCACTATGTTTGATTTTGGTTTTTGGGAAATTGCTATTATTGCTGTCATCACACTTATTGTGGTTGGGCCTGAAAGAATGCCCTCGCTAGCTCGAAAAGCTGGTATTTATGCTGGAAAACTCAATAAATTTGTAAAAAAAATTAAATACGATATTGACGAACAGATAAAGGTCGACGAACTCAAAGATCAACTCTCTTTCGAGGATGAAAAGTCAACTCTTTCAGAAACACTAGATGATGTTAAAGCTAGCTCAGAAGACTCTAAACAAGAAATTATTAAGGCCTCTGAAACAAAGCCACAACCCAAAGAAGAATTAGAAGATGAGGTTGAAAATATCGACTTTACACTAGAAGAGCACATTAAATCTGGGCCTCAAAAAAAGAAATAGATCGCTAATCTAACAATTAAAAAAAATGTCTGAAAAATCGGTAAAAATCAAAAAAATGCCCATAGTTCAACACCTTGTAGAACTGAGAAGTGCCCTTTTGCGTTCGGTTATTGCGATAGTAATTTTTTTCTTAATGCTGTTTCCATTTGCAAACGAGATATATACCTTTATAGCTGCGCCAATTGTTCAAGCGATCCCGGGCTCAAATCTGATTGCAATTGGGGTTATTTCTCCATTTTTAACTCCCTTAAAAATGTCATTAATTCTCGCTGTATATATTGCTATGCCCTATTTACTCTATCAGATATGGATATTTGCTGCGCCTGCACTCTATCGACATGAAAAAAAATTAATCCTTCCTCTCGTAGTATCATCAGCACTTCTTTTTTACACAGGCTTGCTCTTTTCTTTCTATATTGTTTTTCCTGTTATCTTTAATTTCTTATCAAGTGTAGGGCCTTCTTCAGTAGACTTTGCTCCAGATATTCAATACTATCTTGATTTTATTCTAAAGGTCTCTTTTGCTTTTGGAGTTGCGTTTGAAGTTCCTATTGCAACAATCCTTCTTATAATGTTTGGAGTTACTACAGCTGAGAAACTGAAAAAAAATCGCGCTTATATAATTATTGGTTCATTTGTTCTCGGAATGATATTAACGCCTCCAGATATTATTTCACAGTTTCTCATTGCAATTCCAATGTGGCTATTATTTGAAGCAGGTCTTATTTTCTCGGCTTTCTTCAAAGTTCGGATAAATAATAAAACTCCAACTAGTGACGACAATAAAACCAAAGCAAATGATTGGACTGATGACGAGCATAACGCTATGATGGATAAAATTGAATCTGAGATGAATAATAAAAATGATTCGGACAAATAGCTTATTGGCCCTATCAAAGTCTAACTCTCTATTTTTTTCCTAGGTTTTATTGGTTTCGCATAAAGAACTATTATATTTCCAATAATAATCAAAATAACGCCCACAAACCCAATCAAACTCCATTGATAGTCCTCAAATAAAGTTGAAAGTAATAAGGCAATAGTTGGCGTAAAAATATTAACATAGGACGCTTTATCAGCGCCAATATTACCTACCAACTTGAGATAAACACCAAAACCAACTACAGATGCCACTAGCGCTAAATAAATTAGGGACGCAACATAACTATAGCTTGTGCTAAAGCTGAAACTAATGTCGCTAAAAGATATATAAGTAACAAGGATAAGCGACCCATAAAGCATACTAAAAGCATTGCTCTGAATTAGTGGGATTTTTCTAGCCTGCATTTGACCTGAAAGCAGCATTCCTATTGATGCAAAGAAAGTCGCAAGCAGCATCCATAAAAAGCCTTTTATAATTTCTGAGTCTAGTGACCAGTCAGCACTACTAATCTCACTTGAAAATATAATTGATAGTCCTGCAATTCCAATTAGTGCTCCAAATAATATAGGCAATCTAATGGGCTTTTTAAAAAAAATAAAGCCATTAAGGACAGTAAATAAAGTGAGCGTTGAAAAAATAAGGCAGACCACGCCCGTTGTTAAATAGGAGGTCCCAAAGTAGGCACAAATATAATTAACACAGAATAGAAAAAAACCTAAAATAATCCAGTTCAAGTGGTCTCGCCATGAGAAAGATAGCTTAAGCCCTCTCGCAAAGCACCAAATAAAAAGCATAAATGATGCGAGTAGAAAACGCCATACTATTGAGACTTGAGGAGCCACATCACCTAATTGAAAGCTAATAGCGAACCAAGAAGAGCCCCACGCAAGGAGAACAATAAAATATAGGAATGCATTCATCTTTTATTATTTATTAGACTGGCAGGAAAAAGACTACTGGACTCTATTTACAATCAAATCATCAACCACACCGGGCTCAGCCAAAGTAGAGGTATCGCCTAAATTTGAATAATCATTCTCAGCTATTTTTCTTAGTATTCGCCTCATAATCTTGCCTGACCTTGTTTTTGGAAGGCCCTGAGCAAATTGAATTTTATCTACCGTTGCAATTGGACCTATTTCTTTCCTAACTAAAGCCACTAAGTCTTTTTTAAGTTCCTCAGTACCTTCAACGCCAGTCATAAGAGAGACATAGGCATAGATACCTTGGCCTTTAATGTCATGAGGCATTCCTACCACTGCAGATTCACTTACAGCACTATGAAGCACCAGTGCTGATTCAATTTCTGCTGTCCCCATACGGTGGCCTGAAATATTTAACACATCATCTACCCTTCCAGTAATCCAATAATAACCATCGGCATCTCTCTTGACCCCATCACCAGCAAAATATTTCCCAGGATAGGTTGAAAAATAGGCCTCAATAAAGCGCTCATGGTTGTTATAAAGCGTTCTCATTTGACCTGGCCAAGAGCGAGCAAGCACCAGGACGCCTGAAGCTTCACCCTCTAAAACCTCTCCTACCTCACTAAGCACTTGTGGCTCAACACCAAAAAAAGGCTTTGAGGCTGACCCAGGCTTTAAAGGTGTTGCAAAAGGCATCGGCGTAATCATGTGTCCACCTGTTTCAGTTTGCCACCAAGTATCAACAACTGGACATCGTGCATTGCCAACTACGTTGTAATACCACTCCCATGCCTCAGGATTTATAGGCTCACCGACGGTGCCTAAAATCTTCAAGCTAGTTCTTGAAGTCTTCTGAACGAGTTCATTTCCCGCTCCCATCAAAGCTCTAATTGCTGTTGGGGCGGTATAAAAAATATTAACCTGGTGCTTATCAATAACTTGCCAAAATCTTGACGCATCTGGGTAAGTAGGGATTCCTTCAAACATTAACGTAGTTCCGCCATTTGCAAGCGGGCCATAGACAATATAAGAGTGTCCTGTAACCCAGCCAACATCAGCAGTACACCAATAGATGTCTCCCTCTTGATAATCAAAAGTATACTTGTGAGTCATTGCGGCATAAAGAAGGTAGCCTCCTGAGGTATGAAGAACACCTTTTGGCTTTCCTGTTGAGCCCGAGGTATATAGAATAAATAATGGAGTTTCAGCATCGAACATTTCACATGGAAAGTTATCTGAAGCATCTTCAACTAGATCGTGATACCAAACATCTCGATCGTTCCAACTAACCTCCCCACCGGTTCTTTTAACTACAATAATAGAATCAACACAATCACAATCTTTTGTAGCTATATCAACATTACTTTTTAAAGGCACCGATTTCCCGCCACGAACGCCTTCATCAGCTGTAATGACTAATTTGCATTCACTATCTAAAATTCTATCTCGAAGAGCATCAGGTGAAAAGCCGCCAAAAACAACTGAATGGATTGCTCCAAGTCTTGCGCACGCAAGCATAGCAACAGTTGCCTCAACAATCATAGGCATATATAAGCATATGCGATCTCCCTTTACAACTCCCAAATCTTTCATGCCATTAGCAAACTTACAAACTCTTTTGTGAAGGTCTTTATAGGTTATCGATTCACTTGAGCTAGGATCATCGCCCTCCCAAATAATTGCCACTTGGTCAGCACGCTCAGGTAAGTGGCGATCTAAACAGTTATATGAAACATTTAAAGTTGCTCCCTCAAACCAAGCAATCTTTCCTTTGGAAAAATCAACGTCAGAAACTTTATCCCACTTCTTTTCCCAATCAACAAATATTTCGGCTTGCTCTGCCCAAAATTTATCTGGATTGCTCATTGATTGTTCATACATAGACTCATAAGTCTTAGCATTAATTAGTGGCTCTCTATCACTTTTCATTATTGGATATGTCATGTCATTCCTTTATAGATTGATATAGCAAAAATGTATATTACCAAAAAACATTCAATGAAGTTTAAAGGATATATTTTGAATCTTACAAAAAAAAATGACGCAATGCGTCATTTTTTTTAAGAAAAGAAATATTTACTCTTCCTCTTCTTTTATTGCTAGATCATCACTTTCTACTTCTGCATCAAGCTTTACATCCGAAAGCTCAGCTGAAACTTCATTTATCTTAGCTTCTTGAGCAAGTCTATCATGTGCATTAAGTTCTTCTTCCATTGCATACTCTTCAGTCAAAATCGAAGCATCAATTAAACCTGCTTCAATTTCTCTCAATGCTACCACTGTAGGCTTATCTTTACCAACATCTAAAGTAGATCTAAACCCACCAGAATTTAATTGATGAGCACGCTTTGCAGCAACCAAAACTAATTCAAATCGATTCTCAACCTTGTCTAAACATTCCTCTACTGTTACTCTTG
>ENA-OSJC01003363-OSJC01003363.1-marine-metagenome-genome-assembly--contig:-NODE-3363-length-11471-cov-12.067053_pt1 | contig 11471 bp, 13 predicted proteins | sample MGYA00237885_ERZ534234 | MGnify/ENA primary metagenome ERZ534234 (study PRJEB26413, sample SAMN06343907) | marine metagenome | isolation source: coastal waters | place: Atlantic Ocean: West Antarctic... | reverse complement strand
AAATAAAATTGCTAGTTAATTAAAAAAAAAAAAAATAAAATTTATTCAAATTAGAGAACCAGGTGGAAGCTTAAATTCAGAAAAAATAAGAAGACTTATACTAAATAATAAATCTACATTTAATAAGTATACTGATTTATTACTTTATTTATCTGCCAGAAGTGAAAATATAGAGTTAATAAAAAAAAATTTAGGAAAAAGGATTATACTAATTGATAGATTTTCTGATTCAACAATTGCCTATCAACATTATGGCATGGGAGTAAATCTTAAGTTTATTAAAGATATTAATGATTTTTTGTTAAAAGGAATAAAGATTAATTTCACTTTTTTAAATATTGTTAGTCAAAAAAATATGAAAAAAAGATTAATGAAAAGAAAAAATTTAAATAGATATGATAAATTTAATTATAGTTTTTATGAGAAGGTACAAAAGGGTTTTGTTAAAATTCTAAAAAAAAACCCAAAGAAATATATGCAAATAGATTCCAACCAAAACATTGGCCATAATGAAAAGATTATTTTAAATAAAATTAAAAATTTAATTTAGATATGAATTTAAAGCCTTCTGAGAATACTCAATTATATGGTATGGGTGAATTTTTTAATGAAATTATAACGCTACATAATAAGAAAAAAATGCCAACTAAGATCTTGTTATCTGGAAAAAAAGGTTTGGGTAAATCAACCTTAGCTTACCATGTTATGAATTATATTTTATCGGATACAGAAGTTTTTAAATATGATTCAAAAAAGCTTGCAATTAATAAAGATAATAAGTCTTTCAAATTATTACAAAATAATTCTCATCCTAACATTTATCTAATTGATCTATTAGAAGATAAAAAAAATATTGATATTACACAAATTAGATCAATGATTAATTATACAAATAAATCTGTGTTTAACGATAAGGCTAGATTTATATTAATTGATAATATTGAAAGCCTTAATAAGAATTCTGTTAATGCTTTATTAAAAGTTATTGAAGAACCCAACGAAAATGTTTTTTTTATTTTAATTAATAATAATCAAAAGTATATTTTACCAACTTTAAGATCAAGGTGCTTAACATTTAAGATTAATTTTACATTTAATCAATCAATGCATGTTTTGAATCAAATATTAGATGAAAATATCTTTGATTTAGTTAATCATGATTTGATTAATTATTATAATACACCAGGTGAGATTATTAATTTAATTAACTTTTCAATAGATAAAAAAATAGATCTTAAAAAATATACTTTGATTAATTTACTAAATTTGATGATAGATAATGGATATTATAAAAAAAATAAATTTATTAAAAACACTATGATTAACTTTATTGAATTATTTTTTTTAAAAGAGTACAAATTTAACGGTGCTAAAAGATCTTTATTAAAATTTTACCAAAATTTTATTATTAAAATTAATAATACTGAAAGGTTCAATCTTGATGAAGAAAGTTTATTTTTAGAATTTAAATCAAAGATATTAAATGAATAAAAACTATTATATTACAACACCAATTTATTATCCTTCGGGAAGACCACACATGGGTCATGCTTATTCTAGTATTATTGCTGATTTTTTTGCTCGTTTTAAACGTATAGACGGGTTTGATGTTCATTTTCTCACGGGTACTGATGAGCATGGTTTGAAAATCCAAAGAGCAGCTGAGAAAAAGAACTTAAAACCCTTGGAATTTTGTAATGAAATTAGTCAAACTTTTAGAGATCTTTCAAAAACATTAAATTTATCAAATACAGACTTTATAAGAACCACTGAAGAGAGGCATAAAAAAACTGTCCAACATTTATGGACAGAGCTTGAAAAAAATGATGATATTTATTTGTCAAAATATTCAGGTTGGTATTCAATTTCTGATGAAGCTTATTATAATGAAGATGAAATAATTGATAAAAATCGGAAAAAAGTTGCCAAAAATTCTGGTTCACTGGTGGAATGGATAGAAGAAGAGTCTTATTTTTTTAGATTATCTAAATGGCAAGATAAACTTTTAGATTATTATGAAAAAAATCCTGATTTCATATCACCAAAATCTCGTAAAAATGAAGTTATTAATTTTGTAAAAAGCGGTTTAAAAGATCTTTCCATAAGCAGAAAAGCTTTTTCATGGGGTATAAAAGTGCCAAACAACTCAGAACATGTTATTTATGTTTGGCTAGATGCTCTTACAAATTACATTAGTGCACTTAATTATCCTAACACCAATGATATCTTATTTAAAAAGTTTTGGCCTGCCTCAGTTCATTTAATAGGGAAAGATATTCTGCGATTTCATGCAATTTATTGGCCCGCTTTCTTAATGGCTGCTGAAATACCATTACCTAATAAAATTTATGGTCATGGTTGGATTTTATCTGGTGATGAAAAAATGTCTAAATCTAAAGGGAATATTTTAGACCCCATAGATATAATTAAAACATATGGACTTGACCCATTACGTTACTATTTAATTAAAGAAGTTTCATTTGGTAATGATGGAAATATATCACAAGATAAACTGGAGGACTGTATTAATAGTGACTTAGCAAATAATTACGGTAATTTGTGTCAAAGAGTTACCGCCTTTGCTGAAAAAAATTGCTCTTCAAAAATTCCCAAAGTTAAAAATTTTAATAAAGAAGACCTTATTTTGCTTGATAAATTTACAGAAAATTTAGAAATTATAAGACAGGAAATTGATAAACAAAATATAAATTTTTATATTAGTTTTATTGTAAGTGCTTTATTCGAAGCAAATAAATATTTTAATGATCAAGAACCCTGGAAGAAAAAAGACGATAAAGATAGATTGAATACTATTGTGTATACATCGTTAGAAGTCATTAGAAAAATTTCATTTATGCTTTATCCAATAATTCCCGATTCTATTGAAAAGGCCCTAAAGATATTTAACTTAAATTCTACAGATATTAAACTTGATTCTATTGCTTCACACACCTTTTTGAAATGTGGTAACAGTTTAAAAAAAATAGATATTTTATTTAAAAAGATTGAAAAAAAAAATGATTGATTCCCATTGTCATTTAGATCACGAGCCATTACATGAAAATTTATCTGAAGTTATAAATAGATCCAAAGAAACTGGTATCACAAAACTTTTAACTATATGTACGACATTTGAGAGTTTTGAAAATATCAAAGGCATAGTTACTAAAGATCCAATGATCTTTGGTACTTATGGAATTCACCCACATGAAACTGTAAGCAACAAGGTTGATAAACAGACAATAATTAGAGCTGTAAATGAAAATGAAAAAATAATTGGTATTGGAGAGACTGGTCTTGATTTTTTTTACAATCATAGTGATAAAGATAACCAAATAAGTAGCTTTAAAGCTCATATAGAGGCATCTATAGAGCTAAAAAAACCTATTATTATTCATTCTAGAGATGCTGAAAAAGAGACTTTCGAGATTCTTAATTCATACAAGAATGATAATTTAAAAATATTAATGCACTGCTTCACAGGTTCTTTAGAATTTTCAAAAAACCTATTAACATTAGATGCTTTTTTTTCAGCCAGTGGAATAATTACTTTTAAGAATAGCACAGAACTTCAAAATACATTCAAGACTATTCCATTAGAAAAACTCTTAATTGAAACAGATAGCCCCTTTTTGGCCCCCATACCTATGAGGGGAAAGAAAAATGAACCAAGTTTTATAAAATACACACTTAAAAAATTATCAATGCTCAAAGAAACTACTATTGAAGAAATGTCAAAAATAACTACAGATAATTTCAATAAACTTTTTAGTCTATAATTTAGTAATGACTGTTAAATTTATTATATTAGGTAGTGGAAGTTCTATGGGTGTACCAAGAGCAGATGGTTACTCTGGTAATTGCAATTTAAATAATACAAAAAATTTTAGAACTAGATGTTCAGCATTAATAAAATTTGGTGCTAGTAATATTTTAATAGATACATCTCCAGATTTAAGATCTCAATTACTAATGAATAAAATCAGATCTATTGATAAAGTACTTTATACACATTTGCATGCAGATCAAACACATGGCATAAATGATTTACGTCCATTTTTTTTGATAAATAATAAACAGATACCTGTTTTTGCAGATGTTAAAACTACAAAATATTTAAATTCAACATTCAAATATTGTTTTAAATCATCATATGGATACCCATCAACTCTAAAAATAAAAAGTTTAAAAGATAAACATGTTTTTAAAAATCAAAGTAAAAAAATTTTGATAGAACCAATACCAACTAAACATGGAAAAATTGAGAGTATATGTTATTTAATAAATAAAAAATTAGCTTATGCTAGTGATATAAGTTTATTTTATAAAAAAGATTATAAAAGATTAAGTAATTTAGACTATTTAATTGTAGATTGTTTATGGTACAGAAACCATTCGGCTCACTTCAATTTGGATCAGGTATTAGATTTGGTTAAAATACTCTTACCAAAGAAGACAATTTTAACAAATATGCACAGCGATCTTGATTACGATCAGCTTAAAAAAAAACTACCAAAAAATATTCTTCCTGGATATGATGGAATGACTATTAATTTATAATACTAACTCTATTTGTTTTGTAATTTTATCAGATAATGGGGTTATAAAGGAATTGAAAGTATCTTGAATTTTTCCTTCCTTATTAATTAAAATCTTATGAAAATTCCATTTTGGAATTGTTGAGTTTCCGAAATTCTCTTTAGCCCACTTATAAATGGTATGCGCGTTTTTCCCTTTAACATCAACTTTATCTGTAATTGGAAAAGTTATATTAAAATTAGTTTCACAAAAATATTTTATCTCTTCGTTAGAACCAGATTCTTGACCACCAAATTGATTAGAAGGCACACCGATTACCAAAAAGTCTTTATTTTTATAGTTATCATAAAGTGTTTGAAGCCCCGTATATTGCTTTGTAAATCCACACTTACTTGCTACATTAACCAAAAGTATAGCTTTTCCTTTAAACTCACTTAGGTTTATAGTTTCATTGTTTAGACCTTTGATACTTAAATCAAAAAATAATTTTTCATATTTTGCATCAACTTTATTAAAAAATGAGAACATAATTAAACTTGTTAGAATTAATAAATTTTTATAAATCATAAGTTATTTTTTTATAGAAAATAATAATATAAAATATCCAAACAATGTAGATAACAAAGATCCAGTTAAAACTCCAATTTTAACCCCATCAATATACTGAATATTTTCTGTAAATGCCAAGTTTCCAACAAATAAGCTCATTGTGAAGCCAATACCAGTTAAGACTGATACACCATATAGGCTCAACCAACTTGAGTTATCAGGCATTTGTGCTGCACCAGATTTAACTGCAATAAAAGAGAAAACCATAACACCCACTTGTTTACCAACAAATAATCCCAAAAGAATTCCAAGGGGTACTGGTTGTAATAATGATGATAAAGATAACCCCTCTAAAGAAACTCCAGCGTTAGCAAATGCAAATATTGGCATTATTATGAAAGCAACATATGGACTTATTGCATGCTCAAGTTTGATTAATAATGAAAAATCTTTATCTTTTATCCTATGAGGTATTGTAGATGCTAAAAGTACACCTGCAATTGTTGCATGAATTCCAGATTTGTAGGTAAAAGTCCACATGAAAGCACCAATTATCAAATAGGGTATAAATTTTTTAATTCCAAATTTATTTAAAACTAGCAATAATATGTAAGATATTAATATTAAACTTAAATAACTTACGCTTAAATCTCCAGAGTAGAAAAAAGCGATTATAAGAATTGCACCAAGATCATCAATAATTGCTAGAGCTGTCAGAAAAATTTTTAAAGATATTGGCACCCTAGACCCTAGAAGGGATAAAATTCCTAATGAGAAAGCAATATCAGTAGCTGATGGAATTGCCCAACCATTTAAAGTTTCTGTATTACCAAAATTTATAGCAATATAAACAAGGGCTGGTATCAACATTCCACCAACAGCACCAATTATTGGCAATAAGGCCTTTTTTAAATTAGACAATTCACCTTGAATAAATTCTCTTTTGATTTCTAACGTTACAAAGAAAAAAAATATTGCCATCAACAAATCATTAATCCAGTGATGTACTGAGAGTTTTAATCCATAATTATTAATACCGATAAACAAATATTGTTCGAGTGAACTAAAATATAATTCACTAAAATTTGAATTACTTATTACTAGCGCTATAATTGCTGCTATTAATAGCACCAAACCACTTGCTGCTTCAAGCCTGAAGAACCATTTAAAAGGTTTTGATAGAGTATTGATCATAAAATTAAGTTAAATCATTAAAAAATAAGATAATATCATTTAAAGTCTCATATAAACTAAATAATATAAATTCAATGTTTGGGAAAAATATACTGATAGGTTTTTGAAAAGTATCCAAAACTATAATTATAGCTATAAACGAAGTTATAAATACAATGGTTAGAGCTAGTATGTTGTAACTTTTTCTATTTGTGGATATTTTGGTAACTGGAACTTTATCTTTATTTGTAATCTCTACTATTTTATTATTTTTTTGATTAGAAATTTTTTCTGTTGCAAAAACATCTTTGGTTGTTCTATCTAATAGTTCTATTGTTTTTAGAGTTTCAGTTTCTACTCTTTTTGCATCCACATTGAAGTGTGTTGGTTCATCATTATTAGCTTTGATTATAAATTTAGGAGCAGAATTATCTTCAATTACTTTTTTAAAAAACCACTTATGACTACAGGAAATACATTGAAGTAATCTCCCATTATCAGGTATTAGACTGGATTCTATACTAAAGTTTTTATTACAATTGTTGCACTCAATGATCATTATAATTGTATAACCGATTCTTTAATAAAAGACTTATTTTTGATGTATTTTATTCATTGATATTATCAATATCCAATGTTTTATCTCATTATTTGATATCTAGTACAGCCACTATTGCATCTGATTCAAATCATTTATACTAATAAAATAATGCCTTATTTTATTTTCTTGATCATTAAATTATATTTAAAATAATTATCTTTATATTCATCGTATAGACAAACAATTAAGTATTTGTTAGATGGTAATCATGAGCACAAAGTTTTTAGAAATTTTAACAGAAATAAAAAAATATCTCAAGGAAGATAATTACAAATTTCTTAGATTAATAGATGTGATTTTAAAAATATCTAAAAGAAAAAAAAACTATTATTTAAAAGACAAACTTTATCTTAAGAAATTTCACGATACAAATTTTGCCGTATACACAAATAGAGAAATTCATTCGCATATATATTTTGAAAGCTTTGAACCATTTGTTACAAAAATTATTTTAGATTTGGTCAAAGAAAATGATATCTGTTTAGATGTTGGTGCAAATATTGGTTTTTATTCATGTTTAATTGGAAAAAGAATCGGTCTAAATGGTAGAATTTATGCTTTTGAACCAGTTGATTATAATATTAGAAACATTGAATTAAATAAATCTTTAAATGGCTTAAAAAATATTAAAATTATCAATAAAGGTTTAGGTGATAAGAATGAAATTAAAGAATTAAATATTTTTCCTGAAGATAGCATGTTGACTGCACACAATAGTTTTGTAATGAATGAAACCCTTAGTGATAATATAATTTTTAAAAAAAAAAATGTAGAAATAATAACTGTTGATGATTGGATCTATAAAGAGGAAATTAAAAAAGTTGATTTTGTTAAAGTGGATATTGAGGGTTATGAATATTTTTTTTTTCATGGCGCCAAGAACTTACTAAAAATGTCACCAATAATTATTTTTGAACACAATATTAATAGAATTAAAAAATTAGGAATTAATGAGAATGATTTCAAATCATTATTTTTAAACTATTCTACTTACTTTATTACTGAAAATGGATTAATTAAATATAATTTTGATGGAATGACTCAAAGTGAGAGTAATGATATTTTGGCTATTCCCAAAAATATCTAGAGAATATCATAAAGATTAAATTTAAGAATATTGAATATAATAATTTCAATTGGTTCATTCCCTTAGATGTATTATATGCTAAAAATAATAGAATCTTATTATCAGACAACTATGTGAACACTATATATTTATCTAATCAAAATGAGAGCTGCCACCAATCTGCCCCCACAACAATCTACTAATGCTCATATTTATTCCTATTTTCATACTTTCTTAAATGTTGATTTAGTAAGTGTTTACGCTATAACCATCACAAGTCGGGGCGTAGCGCAGCCTGGTAGCGCATCTGGTTTGGGACCAGAGGGTCGCAGGTTCAAATCCTGCCGCCCCGACCATTTTTATGATAAAAGCTAAAATTTATATACCTACAAAAAACTCTATGCAGTCTGGCCTTGGTAAGTCTGATAAATGGATTTTCAAATTTGAAACAGAGAATGCTGGTGTTAACCCATTAATGGGTTGGGAAACAAGCTCAAATACCCTTTCAGAACTAAATTTAGAATTTTCATCTAAAGATCTAGCCATAGATTATGCAAAAAAAAACAAAATAGATTTTGAAATTATTGAACCACAAAAAAGAAAAACTATTAAAAAATCATATGCTGATAATTTTCTTAAATAATTTTTATGTTTAAATTTTTTACACAAAAAAAATGGCAATTATGGTCTTGGTTAGGTTCGTTTATAATTTTATCATCCTTGTGGGTTCAAGTTAAAATTGATGTAAAAATAAATGAATGGTTTGGTGTATTCTATGACATGATTCAAAAAGCACTTGCCAAACCAAACGCAATTACAATTGAGGAATACTGGTCAAATTTAGCATCATTTATTACACTAGCAGGAATATATATAGCTCTTTATGTTGTAATAAGTTTTTTTACTGCTCACTTCTTGTTTAGATGGAGAACTGCAATGGTAGAATGGTACCACTCTGTCTATGATAGGGCTCGTAATATAGAAGGTGCCTCACAAAGAGTCCAAGAAGATACAATCAAGTTTACACGTATTATGGAATCTCTAGGTACAAGTTTTATTGAATCGGTAATGGTTTTAATACAATTTACTCCTATATTATTAGGATTATCAGTTGGTATACCAATTTTCTTTTTTGGAGATTGGCAATATGGATTAATAACGGGTGCATTGCTTTGGACATTGGGTGGTACAGCATTCTTGATAGGATTGGGCTGGATATTACGTTTAGTTGGTGTTGAGTACGATCTACAAAAAAAAGAGGCTGCTTATAGAAAAATATTAGTAGTAGCTGAAGATGACAGTAACGTTAGACCTAAGACAATAAACGAATTATTTGATGATGTTCGTTCAATTCACTTTTTAAGCTATATACGTTATTTATATTTTAATGTTGGTCGTATGGCTTATTTACAAGCAAATGTACTGTCAGCTTATGTTTTTTTAGCACCAGCTATTGTAGCGGGCGTTGTAACATTAGGTGTTATGCAACAAATAATAAGAGCTTTTGGAAGAGTTGAGGGCTCTATGCAATATTTATTAAAAGCTTGGCCTACTATTATAGAATTAGCAAGTGTTTATAAAAGATTGAGAGAATTTGAATCTAAGATCAATGCTACTGAATCAATTATTCAAAAAGATTAATGGCTATTGATAAAAAATATGCTGATCAAATCATAAAAGTTTCTGAAAAGGCAGCTCTAGCATCATCTTATTTGGTTGGAAAAAAGGACAAGATTGCAGCAGATCAAGCAGCTGTTGACGCAATGCGATCTGAATTAAATAAAATAAACATGAATGGTGAAGTTGTTATTGGTGAAGGTTCACTTGATGAGGCACCTATGCTTTATACTGGTGAAAAACTTGGAAATAAAAATGGACCCTATTTTGATATTGCAGTTGATCCTTTAGAAGGAACAAATTTTGCAGCGAACAATTTACCTGGCGCAACTTCTGTTATTGCTATTGCTGAAAAAGGAAATCTTTTTAATGCACCAGAAACTTATATGGATAAAATTGCAACTGGACCGATTGAAAAAGGATTAGTTGATCTAGATTTTTCATTAAAGAAAAATGTTTCAAACTTGGCTGATTTTCTAAACAAAGATATATCATCACTCACAGTATGTGTAATGGATAGGCCAAGGCATAAAAAAATAATTAATGATCTTAAGCAACTGAATGTTAAGATTAAACTAATTACTGATGGCGATGTTCTTGGTGCATTGTTTGTGACAAATCCAAAATATAATGTTGATATATTTTTGGGTATAGGAGGTGGCCCAGAAGGGGTTTTAGCAGCATCAGCACTCGATGCTTTTGACTGTCATTTTCAAGGAAGATTCATTTTTGATAACGACAAAGATATTAAAGATGCAAAAGAGATGGGTATAACTGATTTAAATAAAAAATATGATTTGAATGAAATTATTAAAGGTGACTCTATATTTTGCTCTACTGGTATTACCTCTAGCGAAATGCTTAAAGGAGTAGAGATTAATGACAATAATTATACAACAGAAACACTGGTTACACACAAGAGTTTAAAATTTAAAAAAATTATAAAAAGAACAAATTTACTTGTAGAATGATTTCTGTTTCTGGTAAGAAGTGGAAACAAAAAAAGATTAATCAAAATTTGGTTGATAAATTAAAACAAGATTTTAATTTTAGTGACATATTATCTAGACTAATTGTTTCAAGAAAATTTAATGATGATGAAATTACAACAATCAATACAGATTTAGATTTAAACAACGTTTTTCTAAACAATGAAGATTTCAATCAATCTATTAAACTTGTTGTAAATTGTATTAATAACAATGAAAAAATATGTATTTTAGGTGATTATGATGTGGATGGGTCTGCTGCTACATCATTATTTGTTAAATTTTTAGAAAGCATAAATCACCGATTTTTTTTTTATATCCCTGATAGGGTAAAAGATGGGTATGGGGCAACTAAAAAGCTCTTTCAAAAACTAATCTTGGATGAACCTAAATTAATTATAATGGTGGATTGTGGTTCTACATCTAACGAAGCAATAGATTTTTTAAATGAAAATAAAATTAAATCCCTAATTATTGATCATCATGAAATTAATAAGCCATTTCCAAACGCAAACTCAATTATAAATCCTAAAAAAGATAATGGTTATAAAGAATATGACTATTTATGTGCCACATCACTTTCTTATTTTTTTTTAGATTTACTAATTAAAAAAATTAAAAGTGAAATAAATATATCCGATTATCTAATATATGTTTTGTTAGCTACAGTGTGTGATGTGATGCCTTTAAGAAAGCTTAACAGATTAATTGCATTAAATGCACTTAAAAATTTCGATATAACAAAAAATTTACCTCTGAATACTTTGTTTGAATTAAATGAAAAAAAAAATAAAATTACTATTAATGATCTAGGTTATTTAATTGGTCCTATATTAAATGCTGGTGGAAGACTGGGTAAGTCTCAATATGCTACAGAATTATTATCTTCTAATAATGATCAAGTTATCAAAGATAGGTCTACTTACTTAATTAAATT
>ENA-OSJC01003362-OSJC01003362.1-marine-metagenome-genome-assembly--contig:-NODE-3362-length-11472-cov-6.778938_pt1 | contig 11472 bp, 15 predicted proteins | sample MGYA00237885_ERZ534234 | MGnify/ENA primary metagenome ERZ534234 (study PRJEB26413, sample SAMN06343907) | marine metagenome | isolation source: coastal waters | place: Atlantic Ocean: West Antarctic... | reverse complement strand
TAAGGGGCCTATCTTAAAAAAAGATTTAGAAGAAAACTTATGGGTTTGCCCATCTTGTAACAAACACCACAGAATAAACCCACGTCAAAGATTTGATATTATATTTGGCAAAAATAATTATGAAGTTTTAAAAACTCCCATTCCTCAAGATGACCCTTTAAATTGGAATGATGCAAAACCTTATAAAGATAGATTAAAAGCTGCTAGAAAAAAAACGGGTATGGATTGTGCAATGATGGTTGTTAATACTAATATTCTAAATTTAAAAATTACAGCGATTGCATCTGATTTTGATTTTATAGGTGGCTCAGTTGGAGCTAGTGAGGGTGAGGCCATACTATATGCTGCCCAACACGCAATTGAAAATCAACAGCCTTTAGTTTTATTTTCATGTGGTGGAGGGATGCGGATGATGGAATCGTTGATTTCTCTTTCACAAATGACACGAACTACTTTAGCGATAAATGAACTTAAAAAAAATAATTTACCTTATATTGTTGTGTTAACTGATCCGACAGCTGGTGGCATAACCGCATCCTATGCAATGTTAGGCGATTTGCACATGGCTGAACCTGGTTCTTTAATTGCATTTGCAGGTGCTCGCGTCATACAAGGAACTGTACGTGAGGAATTACCTTCTGGATTTCAGCGAAGTGAATACGTACTGAAATCAGGATTTATAGATTTAATTGTTGAGAGAAAAGACCTAAGAGAAAAGATTGGCTCATTATTATCAATTTTGTTAAAGAAAAATTCTGTTATAAAAACTGTAGAAAATGAAACTACAGAAAGTAATACAGCGCTTACAAAAGCTTCATAAAAAAAAGATAGATTTATCTCTCGATCGTACATTTAATTTACTAAAAAAGCTTGGAAACCCACAAGATAAACTAAAGAACGTTATTAGTGTAGTAGGTACAAACTCTAAGTATTCAATGATAAAGAGTTTTCAATCTATTCTCAATCAAGCTGGATATAAATGTAATTTATATACCTCCCCTCATTTACAATCATACACAGAACGTTACGTTTATGATGACAAAGAAATAAATGAAGATAACTTAGCTGATTTATTAGAAGATATTGAAAAGATTAATGGTTCAGATAATTTAAGTGAATTTGAAGCATTAACCTGTGCTTACCTTAAATACTGCGAACAATATAAGGATAATGTCACATTTATAGAAGCGGGCCTCTTCCACAGAATGGATTCGACAAATGTTTTCAAAAATAACCTTTGTACCTTATTGGGTAGTTTATCTATCGACCATCTTTCATGGTTAGATAATAAAACAATAGATGGAATTATTCATGAAAAAACAACAAAACTATTAACTTCTAAAATATTTGTTAATAAACAGGAAAATAAAGAAACTACACTAAAAATTAAAGATGCTCTTAAAGACAATAAGTCAGAAAAATATTTTTATGGAGATGATTTTAATTATTTAACAGCAGAAAATAATTTTATTCAATATGAAGATAATAAAGGTAGTATAATTTTACCAGAACCAAATATTCTTGGGCAACATCAACTAGCCAATATTAGTACTGCTATCATGGCTGCTAGGAACATATTCAATATTAAAGATGAACATATAAAAAAAGCTGTAACCCAAGTAGATCTCAAAGGAAGACTTCAGGAAATTAAAGTTGGAAAACTAAAAACAATAGCTGGAAATAATCGCCTTGTATGCGATGGTGGACATAATTTTGGAGCAGGTGCTGCACTTTCTAAATGGATAAATACTTTAGATCAGGATATAAATTTGATCGTTGGGATGATGAGTGACAAGCAACACAAAGAATTTATGAGTAATTTTAAGAGTAAAATAAAATCTTTAACCTTAATCGACATTCCTAACCAAGAAGGATCAATATCAAAAGAAGAATTTAAATTAAAAATACAAGATGATTTTATAAATATAAAGTTAGCTAACAATATCCAAGAAGCAATAACTAACGTTTCAAATGAATCTCAAAATTCTTATATATGTATTATAGGATCTTTTTATTTATTAGGAGAAATTTTAAACTTAAACTAGATATTTTTGTCAATAAATTCTTTAACTTTGGCTTCTCCTGGATTTCCAACCAACCTATCAATTTCAACTCCCTTACGAAACAGAATCGTCGTTGGAACTCCACGCACCCCCATTTGGCTGCCGTGATTTAGAGCACCTTCCTCAATATCTGCGTAGTAAAAATTTGCTTTATCTTTATATTGATCTGAAATTTTAGACATAATGGGTTTCAGGCTTTGACACGGAGCGCACCAAGTTGCACTATATTGACAAATACTGACGTCTTCATTTTTAATTTCTTCCCAGTTTTCGTCTTTAAAATCTATAAGCATAGTTAATATATAATTTTTAATTTTTTTTATTCAAGTGATAAATTGGCTTAATACAATTAGAAAATACTATTAATTTTATTAGAATATTAAGCGCTCTCAAACTTAGTTTGGATTTCCATAACATGATCATTATATCCATCAATAACTTTAAGCATCTTTGGGTCATCCTTGTATTTTGTTTCACGCAAGGTATCTACTTCACTAAAAAAACTAGCAGTTGTTTCCCACTTTTCTTTATTTGTGGATAATAATCTTTGAGCAAAACTTCGATGAATTTTATTATAAACATCTTTTGGTAATGATTCTGGGCTTTCTTCATAGATCAAACATTCTGCGAAATATTGAAATCGTTCTTCAGAAAATTTTTCTATTAAATTAACTTTTCCTTTCCAGTCCACTTCGTGGAAGTTTTTCATTAATATTTTATCTTTTTCATTAGCAAAACCACCAGCATAAATAGTTTCCTCATGAAGAAGTTCTGTTTGATCCATAGACATTTTTTCTTTAGCTTTATCTGAAAGAATTAATCTAATTGATTCAATAAAATTAGGATTATCACCCAAAACTTTAATTCTTCTATTAATTTCATCTGTTCCAATTTTAGAATAGCTTTCTGTTTTCAAAGCATAATCTGATTTTAATAACACTGGAGATTTATTAGATTTTACCGTACGTAATATCTTGGGTGATGCGTCAAGAGCTTTTGCTAATTCTTGACTATCCATATTTAAATATTTTGAAGGATCTATCTTAATGTCCCAATTTATTGACCAATTAAATTCTGGGTGAAATAAAATATGGTGACAAGCAAATGGCACAGATCTTCCATAAAAATATTCTAAGGAAGTATAAATTTTATTTTTTAAAATAAAATTTTCAGTATCTTTTTTATTGGTCGTTACTAAAGCATCATTCCAAATATCATTAGTTTTTTTATAAGCAATTTCAGCTATAGCAAGTGTGTTGAGGCAATCAGTTACAGCATCGTGATTCATGCCATTATCAATCGAATTTGCTAGGCATAGGTCAGCCAATTTAAATGAGGGTCGGCCTTTCGCAGATAAATTTGTTTTAATTCCATTTTCATCTGCAAATTTTGATGCTCTTGCTACATTTAAAATATCAAGATGTTTATTGCCGTTTGTATTAGTTTGATAAACATCAGGTATTAAACTTTTAAAATACATTCTTCGTGTAAATTCCAAATCAAACGCAATGTTATTATATCCAGTTACAATAGAAGGTGTGTTGTCTTTAATAATATTATAATGCTCTAAGACCATTTGATAATGGGACATGTTAGAATTTTTAAGTTGATCTACAGAAGCACGGTGCACTAAACTTGCACCAATAGCTGGAATAATATTAGGCTTTAATCTGCATCTCAATTCGTGTTTTTTTTTAACCTTTAATTTTTCATCAGTAATTACAATTCCGCATTGAATTACTTGACCAAAATTTACCCTAGAGTCAGAAGTTTCATAGTCTTTTACGATAATTTGTCCCATAATTTTTGGATTTCTACTTAATTGGTCTTAAAACTTTATTTGATTGTTTTATCACTTCTATTTCATTCCTCAACAGTGTCAATTCCATTTCTTTAATCTCCAAATTAATTTTTAAAGTCTCTAATTCTATTTTTTGATTTAAAAAATTTTTTTCATATAAATGTTCAAACATCCGTCTAGGTTTATTCCATAAATAATTAAAAAAATGTTTAAAATGATTGTGTGGAGGTAATCTTTCTAGGTCAGGAAAATTAGTTTTTTTATTCATTTTTATCCTCCTCATCATCATCGTCTTGAGTAACCTCTTCTTTAATATTGTTCGGAATCTCCTTTTTAGGTGAAAGTCCTCCAATTTTTATCATTTTTAAAATTCTAGATAACAAGCTTCCTCTGCCATCTTTTATTTTGCTCATTACCGCTTCTAATTTTTCCATAGATTTTTCAACACTGTCATGTGCACTCTGTGCGCTATCATAAATTTCAACAGACTGAGCGCTTACTTTATTTGCTAAATCAATTATGTTCTGAACATTTTTTGACTGTTTTTCTGTCTTCCAAAAATATTCAACTGTTTTTAAGGCAAAATACAACATGGATGGACCAACTAATGTTATCTTCTTTGAGATAGCATAATCCATCATTTTTCTACTAACATCTCCTAAAGAAGAAATAGAAGGTTCATTTGGACAAAACATAATGACCGTATCCAAAGAATTTATATCTTTAATATTTTGATATTTTTTTCCAGCTAATGAATCTATATGATTTTTAATAGATGTACGGTGATCGCTTAAAGCTTCTTTTTTTTCTGCTTCATCTGTAGAGTTTACATATCTATCCCAGGCCGTTAACGATACCTTGCTATCGATGACAACATCACGACCATCTGGAAAATGAACAAGTACATCTGGAATTAATCTTCCATCCTCTGTATTAAAGCTTTTTTGAACTTCAAATTCTTGGCCTTTAGTAAATTGAAGTTTATTCTCAAGAATATGCTCTAAAATTAATTGCCCCCAAGCTCCTTGCTTTTGCCCCCCTCCTGTAACTAAGGTATTTTTAATCTCCCTTGCTGCTTCACCTACCTGTAACTCAGCTGCTCTCATATCAGTTAATATTTGATTAAGAGATCCTCGGTCTGTATTTACATTTGTATTGTATTTTTCAACTTCTGATTTTAGTGATTCAATTTCTCTAAAAACATCACTTCCTGCCTTATCTTCAGCTTTATCTTTATTAATTTGTTGAAATAAAAAAACTCCACCACCACCAATTATTATTCCAATAATTATTCCAAATCCTAAATTTATCAAATCCATAATTAAGCTACCTTACTTTTGTATTGAGGAATGTTCACTTTATCTTTTAAAAAACCTGAAAAATGGACCATTTCTTCTTCATAATATAGGGATGAACCAACGACTAAACCACTATTAAAACGAATCTGCTGTCCTAAAGTTCCCATATTAGGCTTATCTATTTTTTTTTCAGATTGTTCAATTAATCTTAAGAGCTTATGCACATCTGTTGTTTTTACAAAAGATTTATATCCTGTTTTCTTGAAACTATCTAAAGCAACACTTCTTATTAATTTTGGTAGATAAATTTTAAAAACTTCATTAGAAAAGAATATATCCAAAGAAACCAAACAATTACCTGTTGCTATTGCAACACCTATATCATTTGGACCAGGATTAAATGAGCTAACAATTTCCTCAACATTATTTCTTCTCTTATTATAAATGTCCTCAACTGAACCTGTGAATGATCTCGAACCAAATTCTTTTAATTTATCTGATATATCATCCCATATTTTAAATTGATCTGTATTACACTTCTTATAAATATCTTCAGAATTATTAATTCTACCTTTAGAGAAATATAAAGAATCTGAAAGATTAAGTTCATTTGCTACTGCTGGACTCCACCTATTTTTTTCACAACAGCTAACTTTTAATGTTACATTTGAAAATTTTGGAATTAATGTAGTAGAGTTTACAACTCGATTTTGTCTAATTCCATTTCCAATAATTTGTTCAGAATCTAATATCAATAATTTTTGATCAGATATGTTTGTAACTTTTAAATATCTAACAATTCCTTTATTATTAACTTCTTCAACCTTTACTAAATTTTTAGAAAAAGCTTCTGGGAAAGTAATTAAATTACTTTTTATTTTTTCTTTAGAGCTTAGATAAAATAAAACAATATTATTTTTTTGCTTAGGTTCTGAAATATCAAAGTTAAAATTAAATCTTTTATTTATAATCATACTTTATACCTTGACCATTCTTTACTATATTTTGAAATAATATTATTTTTTTCTATACTATTTTGAAGAAGAACAGTTAACATATCACTGAACTCTCTTTCACCATCACCACTTCCATGTGAATGACTTAGCTCATGTAAAAATGTAGAAAAAATTTTACCAAAACTAGATTTAAACAAGTCTTTATGAAGATAAACAGTTTTAGAGTTATACTCGTTATTATTTTTTAATTCCCCAAGAAGTTCTTTGCAGAAAATCTTACGAAATTTTACGTCATAAAGATTATTATCTTCATCATCTCTGTTGAACAAATTAGCAAAACCAGGATTAATTCCTTTTGATGCTTTAAACAAAAAATCTATAGCTCTATTTTCTTTAGTAGTTAAATCTGCAGTTTTTTTATTCTTTATTCTTTTTTCTGTATTTTCTTTATTTCTAATAAATGCATCAAGTGAACTTTCAACACCAAAAGAAGCAAAATAACTAGGTAACATTGTCTTTTTTTCCCTTAGCTGCTTATCTCTTCTTAAAACATAACCTTGAGTTTTTGTGCTATAGAAATCAGACCAAGAAATAGGTAAAGAATATCTAAATTTACTCTCTGAAATATACTCTTTTCCAAATAATTTCTTTAATTTAGGGTCCTCTTTTAACTTTGTGTAGCTATGATTAGCTATTGCAGCTAAGATTGGAGCACCTTTTCTCCAAATAGGTTTTGAAGATTTAAGGATATGATAAATTGCATCATTTCCATTAAAATTATATCCAAACCCACTTCTGCAAAAAATATTATAGAATGTACTTTGAAGTTTCTGAGAAAATGCATTTCTATCTCTGTCTTGTTTAGTAAATTTATCTAAAGCTGTATATGGTTTTTTTATATTAATAATAATTGGAATATCCTTAATTGTGATTCTTTTTAAACCACAATAAAAACCAGCTCCATCTTTAGTATTAGATTTATATGCTTCAATTTCATTATATTCATGAAGTAACTCACCTATCATTTCATTTTTTGGGTGAAAGAAATTCAACATAGTTTTGTCAAAAGCTTCTTTTAACTCTTTTGAAATAGTATTGATTATAAAGAAACTTCCACCTTGATCATTTATTTTAAAAAAATGGTAAACTAATGGTCTTAATCCAGTTTCTTCATCTTCTTCACCAACACTAACAACTAAAGCATCAGATCCACTAATATTAATTGGATCAAAAACTGACATCCTAGCCAAACTAACTACACACATTTTGTATCCTTCACCATGCATGCCAATCATTCCTTCAGACTCAGATTTTGTACTTCCTAAAAAAAATAGTTTTCTTAAAGAAAATTTTGTTTTCATAGAGCTTACTATTATTTGATCATGTTTTGTTGATATCTTTACATTATCAATTGGTAGTTTTGATTCTATACATCCATCAAAAAAATTAGCTCCAATATCTCTAGCAATAAGTTCTGGACCCCATGCTTGTGCTGACCAATTAGTAGTAATATTAGAAACTTTACTCTCTACATGCTCTGCTTTAGTTACATTAGGCAAATCTAAAAGTAAATTTTTACATTTTTCGATTACTTTTTCATTAGTCATTTTTTTTTACTCCTTGTTGTTGGTTTGTTTTTATTTGGTCTCTTTCAAGAACAATCATTTCTACTGTTTTAGAAATTGAAAGAGTGGCTGGTTTAATAAGTTCTCTACTTAATTTTGCTAATATCTCATGAGTAGAGTGGGATAAACTCACATTTCTATATTTTGCTTTATCAGTCATTAAAATTATCCTTTATTTTTAATATTGTTTTTGAATCTTGGTCTGGGGCATAACAGAAAGAAAGAAATGAGAACTGCCCCAGGCCAAGATTCAATTTAATATTTTTTTTGTTATTCATAAAAGCTAGATTAGTCATCCAACTTTTAACTAGTAGGGAAATTGGCAGGTATGTTTTAGACAGAATCATTTAATCTCCTTTAAGAAACAAAACACACATAAAACAGTAAAAAGGCCCATATAATATGGGATTATTGGAGTATTCATAATTAATGCTCCAAGAAACTTTGGTAGTTATTAGTAGCTTCAAACTTGTGTTTAAATACTATGTAGCCTCTGCCCTCACAATAATTACAAATATCTTTATTTATAAAATTGTAACCCCAATTCCAAATTTGAAAAATAATTTGTTTCTTATTAAAGAACCCAGTGCAATCACAGTAATAGCATGAGTAACGTTTTATTATTGTTTGATTTTTTTTTTCTATCATAAACATCCATTTTCTGGCTAACCTTGTTTATGATGTAATGAGAATTATATAGTTTTTTTAAAAACTGACTTAATAATTCGGTGTACATAAAAAGGTTAACTTTTTATTAAGTTGCTATTAATATAATTATTAATTTTTAGAAGTCAATAGAAAATAAATAAATTTAATCCAATAATTTATAGGATAAATAATTAACTACTTTTATCTACAGAGAGTTTTATTTTTAAAATTTTATCTTCAATTTTTTTTATAGAATCAAATATTTTTTTCTTTTCTAATTGTGTCATTTTTTCTCCCCCCGGGCCTAAAGGATCTGTTGCATCAATTATAAATTTATTTAAATCACCTTCTAAAATGCTAAATTTTACTAACATTCTACTAACATCATTTAACTCATCAACATTAAGCTCTGATTTTTGTAAATCAACGATGTATTGATGTGCTGTTAAAAGTGGTGGAGCAAATCCTTTTTTAATACATGCTTTATCTAATTCAACAGAATCTTTATGATCTATGTTTCTTTTTATTCCATCAGAATCTGGGTCGGGATCGCTACATTTTCTAATGTATGAAGAGCCTTTATTTATGGCTTTTTTAATTTCTTCTTCAGTTAATATACGGGTAATTTCTTCTAATCCTTTTTCAAGAGATGCTAGTTTTCTAATTTTTACCATGTATCCTTTAATATCCTAGGGTAGTATAATTTTATCTTTATAACAATCCATTATTAGTGGCTTTAGAGCAGTTGTTTTTACCTTTTGGATTATTAAATATTTTATTCTTAATAACCTCAGGACTGACATAGCCAGAATTACTTTGATCATAATAAAAATTTTGATCTTTATAAATTGTAAAGTAATGACTGGGCCATTTATTATTATTTGCAGGCATTGTAGACATAATTTTTACATCATCGTTATCTTCAATGATAACAAGTTCTTGAATAGGCAGAACGCTACCTTTATTTTTAAATTTTTTGTGATCTACTAAAAAAGCTCTTTTAGGTTCTTTTTCCATTAATAGAGAAAAATAAAAAACTTGATCAATATTACTACATACTAAGAGCATTTTATCTTCATAATTTGGTTTATTATAATATTCAGAGGTTCTGTAAATTTTACCTACCCAATTGGCTATAATATATTTGATAAAAGTACTATTATTTGAAGAGGTGTCGTTATCGGAGATCTCTAATAAATCATCTTCTAGTAAATCTTTTGGATCTAACTTAGTTTTTTTTTTTCTTAATTTTTTTATATACGATGTTCTGCTAGATTCTTTTAGGTTTCTAAATTCTGTTAAATGAGAATCTACACCAACTTTTTCTAAAACAAGAGACTCCTGTGCCGGTCCTGCTGCTTTATAACCACGCTCAATCTCTAAGTTTTTTAATAAATCATCCTCACTTCTAATCACTTTATTTCCTTGACCAGTGCTATTTCTAATTAGATCATCTGCTTTTTTTATCGCATCATCACCTGAACCTTTAAACAATTTAAAAAAATTTCTAAAAGCCCCACCTGGTATGGCTTGAGCATATTCAATAAAGTGAATGTTTATTAATAAACTTAGAATAGCGATTGAAATAACTCTTTTCATTTTAATATCTAAAAAACTATTAACTTTTAGACAAATCTAAATAAGCCTCTTTTATAAAGGCTAATTATATTTGTGTCTAATATCCTAGATTTTATTGGACTCTAATGAAAGCAAAAAGGGTGATTTACTGACTTCATGATTAACAACAAAAAGGAGAAAAACATGACTAAGAAAACACCTATGACTACATTTTGTATTACAGGAGCATTAGATAAATTTAAAAGAATTGATGCAATTGTAGAAATACATAACAAAACAAATGCTAGATTTGTTAGCGGCGTAAGCGGACAAACTGATTATCTAATCAGTTCTAGAAAAGATACTACAAAAGCTAAAAGAGCTAAATCATTTGGAACACAAGTAATTGATGAAGCTGAAATGATGGCATTTATTAAAGCTGGAAATTTCCCAGTTAAAAGAGTTTAATTATTAATATTTGAAGGGAGGATAAAATGAAGACATTTTGCATAACTGGAAAATTAAAAGATAAGAGTGGTAATTTCTTAGAAAGGGATGAGGCTATTTATTTAATTGAAAATAACTGTCCAGACATGAAGTTTGTTAGTGGTGTAAGCGGGACTACTAGTTTTTTAATTGTTGCCCAAATACCAAACCCTGACAAAAAAACAGTAAAAATAATTAATGCTGAAAAATTAGGAGCTAAAGTTATTTCTAACAAACAAATGTTAGACTTTATAAAAAAAAGGAAATTTAATTAATTATTTATTAACTAAAGCATAATATTGATCAACACGATTTAAAAACATCTGCTGATATTCTTTAAGTTTTTCATGATTAATTCTAAAAATTTGAAAAACTAAATCTTTAGTTGCTAAAAGAATAACACCTTGAGTTATTGTTGAGCCATATACTTTATCGTGCGCCAAGCTGTAACCTCCAAGCTGAGTGAAATATTCAGTAAGAGATGAATAAGATTCCTTCATAATGGAATTTTTTTGTTTAAAATCACAGATTGATAATTGAGACTCGTATGTTGCAACTAAATCCGCCGAACCCGCATAGCCCCTTGGCCCTGGATAATAAAGTGTGCACTCTACTCCATGTATTTCATTTAACTTTCCTTTAATTCCTTCAGAAATAATTAAATCTGCCATTTTTTGTGCAAGGTTATTTTCTTCTTCAAATTCTAATAACTCTAAATTTTCTCTACCTCTTAAATAAGATTCTAATATTGAATGCATTTTTGTACCATTCGCTGCAGCACTTGAAACTATATTTTGAGCAGCCCTTTCACCAATTCTCTTTTTCCATGCGGATAATGCTGCTTTATCCTCCTCCGACTTAGTAAGAGAAAGTATTGCCGTTACAGAAGGAAGTTGATGTTGAGCCACAGAATAGTGTCTTGACCCATTTATTACACTTCGAGTTGACCGCGGGTAATTAAATTTTCTATTCCATATCATTTCGTTGTTTTATAACAATTATTTAATCAATAATACTCGTAATTTTTTTCTTTCTGCA
>ENA-OSJC01003360-OSJC01003360.1-marine-metagenome-genome-assembly--contig:-NODE-3360-length-11474-cov-2.853909_pt1 | contig 11474 bp, 14 predicted proteins | sample MGYA00237885_ERZ534234 | MGnify/ENA primary metagenome ERZ534234 (study PRJEB26413, sample SAMN06343907) | marine metagenome | isolation source: coastal waters | place: Atlantic Ocean: West Antarctic... | reverse complement strand
GTGACCGGGAGAAGACTGATGAAATTTTCAGAATTTGGTGGGTTTGTGGTATTTCTTTACTGTGGAGGAGGGGAAGGGGAGCCGCAGAGGTTAACTTTGATGCCGAGGATGTGGGCGAGGGAGGCTTTGGACCAGAAGCATTCATCGGCGGACTGAGCGTCTTGGGCGTAGGCGACTTGGATGTGGTTGGCTTGGTGCTTGGCCATGAGCTGGTCGCGGGTGACGCCGTAGGTGACAGCGTGCATGATAGGCCATTCTTTGGTGGTGGCTTCAAGGCGACGGCGGGTTTCTTCTTCGGGGAGTTCGAGGGCGGCGCCGCGTCCGATGTCCATGTGGAGTTGTTCGTCTTGGACGTAGATGCGGGACCAGATGATTTCGCCGGGCTTGGAAACGCCGTGGACGGAGGAGCCGCCGTTGGGAAAGTAGACGTAGGGTTGGCGGTAGCCGTGGGCCCCTTTCCAGCCGCCTGCGAAGTGGGCGGGAGGGGCGGCTCCGCTGATGAGGAAGACCCAGACGAATTGGCCGTTGTATTCTTCTCCCCAGCGGATGTCGTGGAGGGTGTTTTCGGGCGGTTGACCGAGGGCGTTGTGGACGCGGTGAGTGAGGAGGGCGTCGAGGCCGGCGCATTCGTCGACTTCGTTGAAGTGGGGGAGCGGTTGGCCTTGGTGGAGGATGCGGGAACCATCACGGGAGGTGACGGGTGGGCGGTGAGAGTTGTTGAGCATGCCTTCGGCGAGGTCGCTGGCGGGGAGGAGGTCGTTGAGACCTTGTTGGTATTGGATGCCGATGGTGTCGCAGCCGAAGTCATCGGCGAGGCGCATGGCGGCGATGTACATTTTGCACTGAAGGTGGATTTGTCCGTCGGTGAGTTGGGACTCGGGATCGCTTCCGGTGTGAAAGGTCATGCCTTCGCGCTCGAGCCAGTCGCGGACGGCTTGCGCTTCGGGGTCGGGGATTTGATTGGTTTCGTGGAAGAGGGCGGATTGGCTGAGGCGTTCCTTGAAAACACCGCAGGCGTGGAGGGCGTGATCGGGAATGATGGCGTTGAACATGCCCATGCAACCTTCGTCGAAGACGCCCATGATGGCTTTGTCGGTTTTGAGGGAATGAGCGAGTTTTTGACCGATCTCACGGGCGGATTGAGTGGCGTCGTTTTGTTCGAAGGGGCGGGTGTGGGAAAGGTCGTGCGTGATGGTGGCTTCGGTGAGCCACTGGCGGAGTTTGGTTTTAAAAAAGAGGTCGTCGAAGTTTTTTGACCAGAGGGTTGAGTAGGTGACGCCTGCTTTGGTAAGGGAGCCGTTGATGTTGAGCATGCCGACGAGGCCGGGCCACTGGCCGGACCAGTTGGCGACGGTGAGGATGGGGCCGCGATGGGTGGTGAGGCCGGCGAGGACGTGGTGGGAGAATTGCCAAACTGCTTCGGCCACGATGAGGGCGGCGTTGGGGTCGATGTTTTTGAAGACCTCCATGCCGTGCTTCTGGCTTTTGATGAAGCCGTGTCCTTCGTCGGTGACGGGGTGGGCGCGCTCGATGGTGAAGCCTTCGGCTGCGATGGCGGCGGTGAGTTTGGTTTCCATGTCATGTTGGACGGGCCAGCAGGTGAGGTTAGTGACGAGGCGGAGGTCTCCGCTGGAGATGAGTTGGATGGGAGTGGAGTCGTTCATTTCTTTTGACGGAAGTTGTTGCTGCGGTGGAAGGTGAGGTGGGACTTAGGAGTTGGTTTTGGCAAGCTGGCGGTAGTCTTGGTAGATGGAGTGGTAGGCTCCTGGATTTTTGGGATGGTAGGTGGTGAGGGTGGCTTGGGAGGTCATTTTAGCGATGGCCTCGCGGGTGGTGGGAAAGGCGTTGGCGGCGAGGGCTCCGAGGATGGCGGCGCCGAGGGCGGGGCCTTGGGTGGTGTTGGGGACTTGGATGGTTTCGCCGAGGACGTCGGCGTAGATTTGGACTAGGTCGGGGTCGTGATGGGGGAGGCCGCCGGTGGCGATGAAGCGGGTGACCGGAACGCCTTTTTCGCGGAGGAGTTCGACGATCCAGCGGACGCCGCAGGCAGAGGCTTCCATGAGGGCGCGGTGGAGATGGGCGGGGCCGTGGTGGAGGGTGAGTCCGGTGAAGGCGCCGGTAAGTGCGGCATTCATGTGGGGAGTGCGGCAGCCGTTGAACCAGTCGAGGCAGCGGACGCCATGGGCTCCGGGTGGGAGGGCGGCGGCTTGTTTTGCAAGGGTGGAGAAGTCTTTCTGTCCGGTGAGGCGGCGGAGCCAGCCGAAGGCATCGCCAACGGCGGCTTGGCCGGTTTCGTAGCCGTAGAAGCCGGGGAGGATGCCATCTTTTACGATGCCTGCGATGCCAGGGACGTTACGGTTTTGACTGCTGTTGAGCATGTGGCAGGAGCTGGTTCCCATGACCATGACGAGGGTGTCCGGTTCGGCAGCCCCTGAGCCGGGGACTCCGGCGTGGGCGTCGATGATGGCGGCGCTGACCGGGGTGTTTTCAGAGAGGCTAAAGCGGGTAGCCATTTCTCTCGTGATGGTCCCAGCGAGGGTTCCGGGGGCGATGAATTCGCCTGGGAGTTTTTGGGAGACGAGATCGGGGAGATCGGGGTGAACGGCGGCGAGGTAGTCGTGGGAGGGGAAGCCATCTTCAGTTGACCAGAGGCTTTTGTATCCGGCCTGGCAAGTGGAACGGACGAGGGTGCCGGTGAGTTGCCAGACGAACCAGTCGCCGGCTTCGAGCCAGACTTCGGCGGCGGCGGCAACATCGGATGCGGTTTCGAGGGTTTCGAGGATTTTTGGGAAGAGCCATTCTTCACCGATGAGGCCGCCGTAGCGGGAGAGGAAGAGTTCGTTGCGCTCTTTCGCGATGGCGGTCATACGGGCGGCTTGAGCGATGGCGCCGTGATGTTTCCAGAGCTTGGGCCAGGCTTGGGGGGTGGACTTGAATTTTTTCAGGAGGCAGAGGGGGGTGCCATCTTGAAGGACGGGGAGCATGGTGCAGCTGGTGAAATCGACGCCGATGCCGATGATGGTGGCATTGGATTCCAAGAGGGCTGTGCGGGTGGCTTTGGCGGCGGATTCCAGCCAGTCGGCTGGGTGTTGGTGGGCGGACTTGGGGGGGAGAGGTGACTTTGAACCGGGGAGCTTGTCGAGGATTTGGCCGTGTGCGTATTTTTCTTCGGCGAGGGCGAGTTGTTGGCCTTCGAGGGAGATGATGATGGCGCGGACGGATTCGGTGCCGAAGTCGAGGCCGAGAGAGGCGGGTTTCATGAGTGGTGAAGAGTGAAGCTTGGTTTAGGGGGCTTGGCTGAGGGACTCGCGATCGCGATTGAAAATCGTGGGTCCTTTCTTTTCTTGGATGAGCGGCTTGCGAACCTAAGCGGCGAGGGCGCCGCGACTTCTTTCCTTATTTTTTGTGGTAGAAGAGGCAATCTTCCACTGCTTAGCGCGCACGTGGCCGAAGCCTTCGGTGAGCTGGCCTTTGTAGAGTTGTTCGGTTTCGCCGTATCCTTTTCCGACGAAGTCCCTCAGGTGAGCGCCGCGGAGGACGACGACGGGTTCTCCGTTCGGGTATGAGGCGTGGGCATTGGACGTGCCTTTGCCGATGCGGATGGCTTTTTTGAAGACGGGCAATTTTGAGCCGCCGGGGTTGTTGTATTTGAGCCGCTTAAGGTCGTGTTCCCCGGCGGCGAGGGTTGAGATAAGGAGGAGGGGAAGAAATTTCTTCATGAGCTTGGGAGAATTAAATTGAGGATGGTGGCGACTTGGGCGCGTTCGGGAGCTTTGTAGCGGTGGAAGGGCTCGGCCATAAAGTCGTCGCAAATGTTAAGGAGGGAGAGGCCGCCGGAGATGACGTGCTCGACGAAGCGGGCGAGGCCTTCTTGATCGAGGGTGTCGCGGTCGCTGAGTGGAGTGATGAGGGGGACGACGATACCTTTAAAAGTCATGAGGGACGTTTTGATTTAAAGAGGGTGGTGCAGAGTGCCCCGGCGATGAGAGTGAGGAGAACGCCGATGACGGGGGCCATTTGCACATTGAGAAATGGGGTGGCTGAGCCGCCGAAGAGAGAGGTGATTTTGGGCCAGGAAATCCAAGTGATGGTGAGGACTCCGGCGAGGGTGCTAAAGATGGCGGTGCAGCTGGTGGCGAATTTATTGACCATGCCGAGGAGGAAGAGTCCGGTCATGGCTCCGCCGATGATACCGGAGAGGGCCCACCAGATGTCGAGGGCACTGTTGGTGACTTTGACAAGGTAGAGGCCGAGTCCAGTGCCGAGGATGCCCCAGAGGATGGTGCCGAAGTAAAGGGAGTTCATGGCGGATTTTTCTGAAGCGTTTGGGTTGAAAAAACGCTTGTAGAAATCGTTCATGATGAGGGTGGCGGACGAGTTGAGGCTGGTGGAGACGGTACTCATGGCGGCGGCGAAAATGGCGGCGACGAGGAGTCCGGTGAGGCCGGGGGGGAGCTTGTCGGAAATGAAGTGGGGGAAGACGCGGTCGCCGACATCAGTAAGGGAGAGATTGCTCTTTATTTCGGCTGCTGCGGGGGAATCGGGGGGGAGGTTTTGTTGGGAGAGTTTTTGCTGAGTGACAACATCGTAGACGGGGTTGAGGTTTCCGGGGGCTTCGAGGGAGACGGGCTGAGCGGCGGTGGTTTGGTCTGCTCCGTAGTAGGAGTAGAGGGTGGTGCCGATGAGGAAGAAGAGGGCGCTGACGGGGATGTAGAGGATGCTGCCCATCCAGATCGAGCGGCGCGCTTCGGCGTCGCTTTTGGAGGCGATGTAGCGCTGGATATAGGATTGATCGATGCCGAAGTTGCGGAGGTTATCGACGAGACCGAAGAGGAAGATGACCCAGAAGGTGGTGGAGGCGAAATCGGTGAGCGAGAAGGAACCGAGGGAGAATTTGTCGTTTGCGTTGGCAGTTTCGATGACGCCGGAGGGACCGCCGGGAGCACCATTGAGGAGGACGATGAGGCAGATAATGGCGCCACCCATGAGGACGAGGGCTTGGATGGCATCGGTCCAGATGACGGCGGTGAGTCCGCCGACGAGGGAGTAGATGGTGACGCAAAGGCCGGTGGCGAGGAGGATTGTGTAGATGTTCCATCCGAAGATGATCTGCAGCGGGAGGGCCATGAGGTAGAGGACGACGGCGATGCGGGCGATGTGGAAGAGGAGGTAGAAAGAGCTGGTGAAGATGCGGGCCCAGGGGCCGAAGCGATTTTCTAAGAGCTCGTAGGCCGACACGGCGCCGCTTTTTCGGTAGTAGGGGAGGAAGTATTTCACCGCGATGACGGCGACGAAGGGGATGGAGAGGGAGAAGGCGAAGGCGTTCCAATTGCCGGCGAAGGATTTTCCGGGAAGGGCGAGGTAGCTGATGGAGCTGACGTAGGTGGCGAGGATGGAGAGGCCACAGACCCAGCCGGGGATGGAGCGGTTGCCAGCGGTGTAGCCTTCGACCGAGCGGGTGCGGCGGTAGAAATAAAAGCCCATCGCCATGGTGCCGCCGAAGTAGAGACAAAGGACGATCCAATCGATTGAATGGAGGACGGAGGTGCTGGCTAACATGTTGGAAAATTAGGATGATCTTTTGTGAGGGTCCGGGCAGCCATCCGAGAACCTGGCTCTCACATGCAACGCCCTGCTGGCAATCATCCTCTGCGAGGGACAACGCAACCTCAGAATGATGTTCAACTACTATCGTAACCATAGAGAGGCGGTCAAACTCATCCTGTATGGCAAGCCAGATTGCCCTCCTCAATTCAAAGGCCCTGAGTCGATGAGGCCTCTGTTTTTTAGGTTATTTAACCTCAGGACAATATCGGTTAGGTTATGGTTGACGATATCCTGGTATGACCTGCCACACGAAGTGTCGATGCCATGGTTTGAGTCATACTCTCTGAGTGCTTGCAGAGCTGGGTCAGCATGGTGGAATACTTCTACGATGACATATTTTAGAGCGCCGGAAGTGGCGGCGGCCGAAAGCAAAGAGCTAATCCAATTGTCGTCTGAGCTCACGCAGCCTCTTGTAGTTGGTACTGAGGCGTGAAATATTTCGAATTGTCCATCATCGGCTAACTGATGAATTAATTGGGCATTTTCTTCACGAGTGAGATCACCATCTCCACAATGGGCCGCATCCACTAAGACCTTAAAAAAAGCGTGATCTACTTTCTTATTTAGCTCTGCCACAACACTTTGAATAGAAGGAATGCTTGTGAATGTATTCATCTCGCCAGGACGAAGAAACTCGAGATGCCAACTCTCGATTGAGGATTCGGCCATCTTTCCTTGGCGGAAAACCCGGCAGTGAAGTCTAATAATCTGCTGCTTTCTTCGTTCGAAATCTGCTTCATCAGCAGGTGGTGGGCTGGCCATCCATGCTTCAACAGAGGTGGAACCAATATGTTTAATCCCATGTCTTTTTGCAACTTCGACACCGTTGAGGAGGAGTTCTGTGGCGGCGTTTTCGTCTGCCGAGTTCATCGGGTCTAGCCCTCCAACCATGAGGATGAGCTGCGGCTCTACACCAATCTCTAGAACTCCATTGATAAGCTCTTGTGAATCATGATCACATATTCCGGAGAAATACATGATTTGAATAGCATCTATGTGAACAGGGCTGGATGCACAGGTGTCAACAATACCTTTTAGTAAAAGCAACCTTCCCATGTCGTCACGAGGAAGTTCACCTTTCTCGTCTGGAATGTGGGTATTCGCTAACTTAAGGTGTGAGGGCACGAAGCCCAGTCTTATAGAGGTATTGTTTTTTAAGGTTTCATTCACAGTCATTTATTGTGTGGATAATACGATTGGAAGGCTAGAAAAACCGTCGTTTTTCCGGCCCGTGATGGCAATGAGGTATAGGCCTTCGGGCATTCATAGAACCAGGTGTTTCCGGGGCAGAAGGGATAATTCTATCATCGTAGGATCGGTAATAGACGACACCCCTCCCGGCATTCGGCAGAGCAGCATGGACAGGAAGGAGATCGCGCTTATTCGTCAGGATTCGAACGCCGTAGTGGATAATTCGGGAGAAGATTGGCGAGATGCACCCGAAGGGCATTATGCCTGCTCTCTTTATTGGGCGTCGCGGACCTGCAACATCGTATCGAGAATGGTGTTCCAGGTTTGTTGTTCTTCCAGTAATTCGTTTGAGAACATACAGCCGTCCCAGCAGATGTGTTTGATCTTGCGGTCGGCGTGGTCTTTGAGCCATTCGGAGGAGCACTTGACGATGTCGAGTTTTCCGTTCGGGTCGTCGGCGGGGCAGTGGCGACCGGTTTTGTCGTGAGCGCTGGTGCCGTGGACCGAGCCGTCGTTCTGGGCGACGTGGAAGTCGATGGTCCAAGGGCGGAGCTTGTCGACCATGGAGCGGTAGGCGGGCCAGAATTCTTCGTCGGTATGACCTTCTTTGATGAGGGCATGCTCGGGGGCATTGTAACCGAGGAGATAGAGGTAAGTGTGGGCGAGATCGGCTTGAAAGCCGACGGTTTCGGGGAGGCCGATGGCTTCGAGGAGGTCGAGGGTGTCCTTCCATGAATGGATGGCTCCCCAGCAGATTTCGCCTTCGATGGCGAGGCGCTCTCCGTTGTCGGCTGCGATGGCGGCGGCGCGTTTGATGGTGTCGGCTGCGAGGGTGGTGTTGGCGGCGGGGTCCTTGGCCCAGTCTTCGACGGAGCCGGCGGTGTCGATACGGATTGCACCGTAGTCACGGACGCCGTGGGCTTTGAAAATATTGGCGACGCGGCAGGCTTTTTCGACGGCGAGGACGAAGTTATCGCGGTCGTCTTTTGAGCCGAAGGCGGGGCCTCCGACGGTCCCTGGCCAGACGGGGGCGACGAGAGTTCCGACTTTGAGATTTTTTGAGGCGATGAGGTCGGCGATCTTTCTCAAGTCGTCCTCGGAGGCGTCGGGGTCGGTGTGGGGGTGGAAGAGGAAGTAATCGACGCCGTCGTATTTCTGTCCGTTGACTTCGGAGTTGGCGGTGAGTTCGAGCATGCGCTCGAGCGAGATGGGCGGGTGGTCGGTGCCTTCTTCTTTCCCGACGAGGCCGGGCCACATTGCGTTGTGAACTTTGAGCTTACTCATGATTTTTGAATTGTGAATGGTGAGGAGTGGTTGGAGAATTCTATTTTTTGGGAACCTTAGATTTAATCATTACGAGGACGATTGAGACCAAAGTGGTCATGCCGGAAATGAGGACGATCAGTCCAAGGGCGAAGAGGATGGCGAGCAGGTTCGGGATTTCAGAGAGGATGTCTTCCTTGGCGACTACTGGGTTTGCTTCGAGTTTTTCGATTGTTCTCTGAGCGATCCAAACGGTGATCCAAGAGAAAGTGAGGCTTAAGACGAGGGCGACTGCGCCGACATTTCTAATGTTCTTGAGCCGGACCAGTTTTTGGCTTGGGAGACTCGGCGCACTCATTGCAGCTTGAAGGGGACGGGTGCGCTCATTGAATAGGGGACGGCTTGGCCGAGGCCATTTTTGGCGGGTTTGAACTTCCAGGTCCGGGCGGCGGAGACGGCGGCGTTGTCGAGAGCGGTGTGGCCGCTTGATTTGGCGATGCGGACGGAGGTGACACGGCCCGTGGTACCGATGGTGATGGTAAGAGTCGTCGTTCCCTGGAGGCCGGCGCGTTGTGCGGAACGTGGGTAGGTGGGCTTGCGACGGATGATGATGGTGGGTTTGGTGGCAATGCGTTTGGCTTCGGCAGCGCGCTTGCGAGCGGCAGCGGCTTGGGCGTCGCGTTTGGCCTTTACGGCACGGGCGGCTTTTTCGCGGATTCGCTTTTCGGCCATGCGTTTCTTGGCGATTTTGCGGTCGCGAGCGGCTTTTTCTTGTTCTCGTTTGAGAATAGTGGGATCGGGTTTGGGTGGCTCCGGTTTTACAGGCGGATCGATCTTTGGAGGAGGCAGAGGAATTGGCTCGGGCTCCGCTATTGGAGGAGTTGGGGCCGGTTCTGGTAATGGCTCCGGAGTTGCTTCGGGGATGGAGACCGTTTCCGGAGCGGCAGGCGTGGGCTGGAGGATGGAGAGGTCGAGCCGGGTGGGGGGCACGAGTTCCTTGGGCTCGGGGTGTTTTGGAAAGGTGATCCAGAGGAGGGCAGCGGCATGCAGACCCAAGGTGAGGAGGGCCACACAGATCCAGATGAGGGGCTGACTACTCCGGCGGGACATTTTTTTTATGATAAGCGAGGTCGATGATGCCGCATTCACGCGCGGTTTCCATGATTTGGATGAAGGTGCCAAGGTGGGAGACGCGGTCGCCTCGAATTTCAAGCGAGGTAATCTCGGTGTGGCTGACGACGTCGCGGAGTTTCCCGGTGAGCTCCTCTAGTGCGATTTCTTCGCCTTCCAGGGAGACGATATTTTCGCTGCTGATCGAGATGATGAGGGTTTCAAAATCTTGATCAACGGGTGAGCTTGCGATGGGGCCGACGGGGAGTTCGACGCGCTGGTCGGGCTTGATGAATTGGCTGCTCACCATGAGGAAGATGAGGAGCTGAAAGACGACGTCGATGAGCGGGGTCATGTCGATCCCGGCATCAATGCGGCGCGTGCGAGTGATGGCCATTTTTAGCTCTCGGTGGTGCGCGTGAAATACCATTCACGCAGGTGTGAGGTGACCTCGTTGAGGTCATGGACGAGTCGGTCGACGCGTGCTTCGAAAATCTTGGCCATGGACATGGCGGGAATGGCGACGAGGAGACCGGCGACGGTGGTGAGGAGGCCGGTCCAGATTCCATCGGCGAAATCGGCGGGGGAAACCTTGTCTCCGAGGGCGGCAATTTCTGAGAAGGCGATGACCATACCCCAAACGGTGCCGAGGAGACCAATGAGAGGAGAGATGGCGGCGATGAGGGCGAGGATGCGAAGGCCGCGCTCGTGGGAGGCGATGAGTCGGGAGGCTTCACGTTCGCTGACATTGAGGCAGTGCTCTTCACCTTGAGGGACGTCCTCCATGAAGGCTGCGGCGACCTTGAGAAGCGGGTTGGAGGAGTGGTTGGGCGCCGTTTGGTTGCGTAGTTGTGCGATGGCAGCACCGACTCGGTAGCGGTTGATGATGTAAAAGACGACTCGTTCGAGAATCACGATCACGGAAATGATCGAGAGGATGAGGATGGGCCACATGAAGCCGCCGCCTTTTAGAAAGAGATCCTTGAGTTGGTAATTCATCGTCTGCAGCCCAACTTGGACAGATCAGGAGGGGAGCGGAAGGCAGAAGTGGGCGAATCTTATTAGTGAAGATGTCGGAAGGTGCCGGGCTGGCCAAAGTGGTCGTCGAAGGAAGCTGCCGCAGGGATCTTGCGCGACTCGATCATGGCAAAGGAGAGGGCGTCGACGTAGGACCAGTGCTTGTCCTGGAAATCCCGGAGCCAGGAAAGAGTGAGGTTTCTTTCTTCTGGCGTAGGGGAGAGATGGCGCACGATGGGGTTTTCGAGAAGGTCGCGCATGATCTGTTCACGTTTTGGAACTGACCTTACAAAGTAGGCGTGGGTCTCGGCGAAAATGTGATCGGTGATGGCGAGAGTTTCCCGTCGGCGAAAGAACTCCTGCATCAGGATTTTTGCGCGGGCGTGGTGCGCGTCGCGTTCGTTCCGGAAGGCGATCCAGAAGGAGGTGTCGACAAAGATCATTCCTCGTATGAGCCGTAGATTTGGGAATCAGAGGTCACGGAAGCGTCAGAGGAGCCCTGAAATGAGGGATCCACGACCGTGTCTTCCAGGAGGGGATTGTGATCCCAGTCTGTTGTTTTTGGGTTCATTTGGGTGTCGATGAGGTTACGGATTTGGGCGGCCATTGAAAGGCCAGTGAGCTTGGCTTGTTCAGTAAGAAAAGCTCTCTGCTGTTTTGAAAGATGGATTTGAGTGCGGATGAGCTCTTCCTGGAGATGAGGGTCTGCTTCCGTGTGGGCTTGGGCTTCCAGTCCACCGTAGGGAGCGAAATCTTCCCGAAAAACAGGCGCTTCTGGTTCATCTCTCTTATTAGAGGGCATATACACACCTACATCTAAGGGTTTATAAAAAAAGAAAAAACGAGCAGAAAGTTATTGCTATTGAGACGCAGTCGCAATAATAAGAGCGCGACATGAGATTTAAACATACACTGTCTGCTCTTGTCATCGGATTGGCTGCCTCGTCGGCCTCCGGTGTCACATTGGAAGAACTTGCTGCTCGATTCGAGTCACTGGAGAACAAACTTCAGAAATATGAGTCCAAGTATGGGCCATTGAAACCCCCAAAACAGGAAACCATTTCGATGCCCGAGTCTTCGGGGCCTCGTTCATCGGTGGTGGCTGCTCCTTCCGGGGGAAGCAGCATCGATAACGCCTTCCTTGGAAATCCAGGAGGGAGTCGTTGGTATGAAAAAACGACGATCGGAGGATACGGTGAGCTTCACCTAAACACGGGGGATAAGGATCAGATCGATTTTCATCGCTGGGTGCTCTTCGTGAATCACCGCTTCAACGATCGTATTAA
>ENA-OSJC01003359-OSJC01003359.1-marine-metagenome-genome-assembly--contig:-NODE-3359-length-11475-cov-4.483506_pt1 | contig 11475 bp, 6 predicted proteins | sample MGYA00237885_ERZ534234 | MGnify/ENA primary metagenome ERZ534234 (study PRJEB26413, sample SAMN06343907) | marine metagenome | isolation source: coastal waters | place: Atlantic Ocean: West Antarctic... | reverse complement strand
CTTTGCTATACTTTGATGAAAAAACTGGAAAACAAAGAGAAATAAAATATGCAACTAATCAAGACTCACCTTTAGTAGATGAACAAAAAGGAGAAGTTACTATGGGGCACATTAGATTTCTTAAAGGATCTTTAACTGTTAAAAAAGCTCAACAAAATTTACAAAAATTATTATCTTTGTATCATCCTTTAAAAGGTAAATTATACGAAGAGTTTAGTGCAAAAGATGAAGCAATAGATGATTTAGATATTTTAGATCTTCAAATTGATGCTTTAAATGCGGCTAGATCAATGGACGTAGATCATGGCGAGGCAATACTAAGGGTTGAAATAGGATCTAAAGTAAATAAAATGAGTTCTAAGGAACTTAAAAGAGATTTACTATTATTCGCTAGATCTAATCCGGAATTGTTTATTAGCTTAGCTAATGACGAAAACGTACAATTAAGAAACTTTGCTATTAGAGCGCAAGAAGTTGGCATTATAAACCTATCACAAGATCAACGAACTTTTACGTGGGGATCAAATGATAGAAAATTAATGAACGTTCCTTTTGATGAAAACCCTTACTCAGCATTTGCGGCTTTCTTAAAAACAGATGAAGGAGTAGAAATCTATAAATCCATAGATAAAAAACTATAAAAACATGTAATACTAATATGAGGCTCGTTTACTCGGGCCTTTTATTATAATAAAAACAAAAAATGGCGGTAAATATAAATACAGTATACACAACAGTCTTGTACTTACTAAACAAAGAACAGAGAGGTTATGTAACACCGGCTGAATTTAATAGCTTAGCGGCTCAGGTTCAAGACGAAATATTTCAATCTTATTTTCCAGACGGAAATCAAGTTAATCGTCAAAACCAAAACAACACACAAAACGATACGGAATTTTTTAATATATTTAAAAATATTGATTATAAATTATATCCTTTTGAAAATGAATTAACGTTTACTTATAGTAGCGTTTCTTTATATTGGCAATATTTAAACCCTAATAATGATCCTAATTTTAAATCAATATATTTAATAGGAGATATAATATCAAATTACGACAGCGATTTAGTTACAAGCTTACCTTCTTCAGTAAACACAACAGCTCAAAGTTCTATAGCTCAACTAGCCAGTAAAAGTGATTACAATAAAATCACCAGATCTAAACTTACAAAGCCCACTAGGCAGTATCCTTTGTGTTTTAAAACTAATTTTGCAAACTCTTTAGCTTTAAAGGTTTTTCCTACTCCGGATTCTTTGTTAGTTAATTGCTTAACTGTACCTTCATTGCCAATCTGGGGTTTCCAGCCTGGTGCGCTGGGCCAGTACTTATATAGCCCCTCTAGTTCGGTTAATTTTGAATTAGATATATCGGAGCAGAATAACATTGTAATAAATATTTTAAAATATTGTGGAGTTATTGTAAATGATCCTACGATTATACAAGTAGCAGAACAAGAAGCGCAGCAAACGTCACTAAACGAAAAATCATAATAACAAATGGGTTTAATAACTGAAACAAATCAACAATATTACCAAGGAGCCCAAGGATTTTTATCTGCAACTGGAGAAATTAATGAAAAATTTCCAACTACATTTGATACAGATTTAATATTTGGTAACTCAAGTCCAGCAAATGCTGATTATGCTTTAAACAATTTTAAAGTATATACGAGTACAACAGGGCTTCCTCAAACCTATACAGAATATTTATTAGCTTATAGTGTTGCAAATAATGTTATAAATATTGATGCTATTTTACCTGCAGGAACTTTTGTTGTTGTTCAATTAAAAGTATTAACTGGAGGCAAGTATGGCCAAACAGAGGCTGAAAAAGCTTATGGAGATACTGTAGAAGACAATTACGGTAGTTATGAATACATAAAACTAACGGATGCTATAGACAACTTTATGGTTGGCTATGTAGGTGATGGTAAATTAATACAGAATGCTAAAAAATCTGATGTATTGTTTTTTGCAAAAAGAAGTTTGCAAGAGTTTAGCTATGATACTTTAAAAAGTATTCATTCTCAAGAATTAAACATACCAGCAAGCTTGAGTGTTATACTACCTCAAGACTACGTAAACTATGTAAGAGTATCTTTTATAGATCAGCTAGGTGTAAAAAGAATTATATACCCAGCAAACAACTTAACCATAGCTCCCTTTGGAACACCTATTCAAGATCAAACAGGTGTACCAACACAAGATAACTTTGGAGAAAACATTGAAGGAACTTCGCTTACTGTTGAAAGATGGAAAAAAGCTAATGACAATTTATTAAACGGTCAGCTTCTTAACAACATAGACGAAGCTATTGATTTTCAAAACGCTTACGGATTTGAAGGTAGCTGGAATTGGGGAAGACAATATGGTCTTGACCCACAACTATCTCAAATGAACGGATGGTTTAACATGGATGAACGAGAAGGCAAAATGTCTTTTTCTAGTAATTTAGCTGGAAAGCTTATTGTATTAGAATACATCTCTGACGGCTTAGCTTATGACTCGGATACTAAAGTACCTAAACTTGCAGAAGATGCGTTATATGCGTCTATATTGCATTCTATAATATCTACAAGATCAGGTCAACAGGAGTATTTAGTTCAAAGACTCCAAAAAGACAGAAGAGCTAAATTAAGAAATGCGAAAATAAGGTTATCAAATATAAAGCTTGACGAGATAGTTCAAGTAATGAGAGGCAAATCTAAATGGATTAAACACTAAAATTTAATGGCTAAAGTTCAAAATACTTTTTTAAAATCCAAGATGAATAAAGACTTGGATGCACGTATAATACCTACAGGTGAATACAGAGATGCTTTAAACGTTCAAGTTAGCAAATCAGATAGTTCAGAGGTAGGTAATTTAGAAAACATTTTAGGTAATAAATCTATTCAAAGCTTTCAAACTACTACAGGTGTAGCTAATTTAAAATGTATTGGTCAATTAACTGATGAAATCAATAGCGTTGTATATTTGTTTTTTACAGACAACAATCAAGAAGATTATATTCCAACTGGAGTTGGTTCAAATCATTTTATCATAGCCTACAGTGTGTTGTCTTCAGTAGCCATCAAACTAGTTGAAGGAGCTTTTCTTAATTTCTCACAATTAAAGCCTTTGTATGGTATTAATATTTTAGAAAACTTATTGTTTTTTACAGACAATAGAAATCAACCTAGAGTTATTAATGTAGATCTTGCAAATTCTACTTCTTCTCCCACGCTACCTAGCCCTACGTTTTATACTACTGAAGACCAAATATCTGTAGCTAAGTATAACCCATATCAATGCATGGAGTTGTTTCAAAAAAGTACACTAGCGCCTACAGCGTCTATTCCTTATGAAACAACAATGAAAGACGTTAGTAGTAAGTTTCTTCCAAATGGAGGTCGTGCAACTATAACAGATTCAGCAGGTACAATAGCGGGGGGTACGGCAATAAATATAAACAATATTTCTGGCCAAATAGTTACTCCTTCGGGAGCGTATTCATCGGCAGCAACTGTAGGATTGTTAAATACTCAAAGCAACATAATAACAATCCAGTCAGCTTCAGTAGCAAGTTTTAACGGATCAACTTCTACTGTTACTTTAAGCGCTGATATAACTTTTACAAACCAAAATTTCACTTTAATATTTAATCCAAATCCTTATTATAATCCTAATTTTTCAGGAGATCCTGATTATTTAGAAGATAAGTTTACTAGGTTTAGTTATAGATTTAAATTTGTAGATAATGAATATTCAATATTTGCTCCATTTACCCAGCCTGCTTTTATACCAAAGCAAGATGGATATTTTATGTATGTTAACGAAGAAGGTTTAGATAAAATTGAAGATCAAGCTGACGCTTATCGTAGTAGCATTGTTTCGTTTGTAGAAAACAAAGTTAATGAAATAAAATTAATAATACCTCTTCCTTATACTAACTACACTTTAAGAAACGCCTTGAAAATATCAGAAGTAGACATACTTTACAAGGAGTCAGATGCTTTAGCTGTAAAAGTTGTTGAAACTATTCCAGTATCTACAATAGAAAAATCAGCAGGTATATGTACGGTAGATGGAACCCAAGCTGGTATAATAGCAGCGGGAAGTGACATTGATATTAAGAATATTAAAGGTGGAGTAACGGTAGGAGATAGCATAATAGGCCCAGGTATACCTGATAATACTATTATAAATAGTTTTGTACCAACAAGCGTTAGCAATCCTATTGCAGGAAAAATACAATTAAGTAAAGCTTGTGATGACGGATTAACTGATGGAGTCATTTTAACTATAGCAGATCCAAATTATTATGTGTATACATATAATTCCACTAAACCTACAAAAACTCTTCCAAATTCAGAGCTTGTAAGAGTCTACGATAAAGTACCTGTTAAATCTTTTGCTCAAGAGGTTGCGGGAAATAGAGTTATATATGGCAATTTTCAAAACAAATTAACTCCACCGTCTTCTTTGGATTACAATGTTGCTTGTAACGATAAAAGCAATTTTAATTTAAACGAAGTAACAGCAGCATACACAGGAGCAGCTGCTACCTACGTGGGAGGAAGTAGTATATCAATAACAGTTATTAAATTAGGAGGGGCAGAAGGGTTTTTTGCAGGAACTATTATAACCTGTAATGATTTTGGGGCCGTTATTCCAACCGGTACTTTAGTAACTAGCACAACTAGTAATACTACCGGCGTTGCTACTATAACCTTAAATCAAACAGTTACTTTACCTGCAGGGACGCCTATCCTTATATTTGAACCTGGTGGGGATGTTGAAAACGCTACCAGTATAGTTGAATATCCTAGTAGTTCAGTAAAAACAAATAGAAATTATCAAATAGGCTTTGTGCTATCTGATAAATACGGAAGAACTTCAAGCGTTATACTTTCAAATAACACAGACGTTATAACAGCCGGTAATCCAGCGGTTCCTTACTCAGGATCAACATTATACTCTCCCTATATAGGAGAAAACGAAGATATTGACGCTTGGCCTGGTAATTCTTTAAAGATATTATTTAACCAGCCAATAACTACCAATGTATATAATGGAGATTTAGCTAGTAGCAATTACAATCCTTTAGGGTGGTATTCGTATAAAGCTGTTGTAAAACAAACAGAGCAAGAATATTACAATGTTTATTTACCCGGTATAATGTCTTCATATCCTCAAGACCAACTTTTAGAGCTAGGCAAAACATCGCACACAGTTTTAATAAATGATAATATAAATAAAATACCTAGAGACTTAACGGAAGTAGGTCCAGAGCAAAGGCAGTTTAGAAGTTCTGTTAAATTATTTGGTAGAGTTCAAAACACAAGCGAAGCATTATCAGACTCTGGTGGTATTGTAACAAATTTAGGAAGAAGTAACACTCAATATTATCCTCTAGCAAGTTCCGATACTGTTTCTATAATTTCTACGCTTAATGATTTATTTGATTACAACCCATCAGATCCCGAGCTCCCTAGTTATTTTCAACAGTTTTATGACTTAACATCAAATCCTTTAGTAGCTAGAATAAGTACAGATTCAAAAATTGGTCAGGTATCTAGCGTTAATTACAAGACTGGCGGAGCAATTGTAAGGAGCGTGGTCGCGGCTGCAGCCGCTCCAACTGAACCTTCTAACGTGATTAAAATAACAAACGTGTCATTGATTGCAATTACTACTTTAGTTGATTTCTTAGTAACAGGAAACGGAATACCTAATGAAACGTATGTGGATGCTTATAGGATTGGAGTTAGCCCTAACCTAGGTCAAGACGAAATCGACATTGTTGATAAAAATGGTAACTTAGTTTATGTACAATTAGCGGCAAAAACTCAATTAACATTCACGGAAACTTATGGTCCTGCAATTCCTAAAACCATAAAAACTCCTGGCTTACAATATTTAGCTGTTTATGAAACAGATCCTGTGGAGAGTTTATTGGATATATTTTGGGAAACTTCTACATCGGGTTTAATATCTGATTTGAATAGTGCTATTATAAATAATCAAGCTAATCCAGCGACTGTACAAATTGGAAATTGGAATACTAATACTTTTAATGAATCTTTAGGCGACGGCACACCAGCTGGAAATAATTATATACTTTCTGGAGCTTTTGAGTTAGTAAATAGTTTTCAAATACCTATAGTGCTAGCAGCAGGAGATGAATTATCGTTAGCTTCTGTTCTTAATGGCAATGGAGATGACGTAAGTAGCTATTTTAGACTAATAGACGTTACTGCTTCGTCTTGGCAAATTAGAACTACTAATAACGATGAAGACTCAGGTATAGACCCTAGCGATAGGTATTATGATAATATATATCATTTTCCTAATAGCCCTGGATTAAACACTAATCAAGAAATAAACTTTAATTTCTTTTTTAATGCTTCAATTGACGGGCAAGAAACTACAGGCATTCTTGAAACAGCTGAGTTATCAAACGTAAATCCTATTATACAAAAGGTCATTACTGTTGATGGGCAAACAATTACTTTGCCAACAAGCGATATAACGGTAAATACAACTAGAAGCATAGAGCTTGTTGCAACTATAGACGCAACGAATGGTGCTAACAATCCCGCTTTATTTAACGGTTTAGTAAATGGAACACCGGCTAATTTAACTTATGAAATATTTTCTCAAAAATTCGTTAAATCCGGAGACGACGCTGTTATTGGTGAGGAGTTTATATTTGGTTTAAGTGATGAGTCATTAGTTGTAGGCGGCTTTTTACAGCGTACACTAAACAATATTCAATTTGGAAACGTGTCTTTGCCGTCTTCTGAGTACGAAGTTATTGTTAGAGCTAGGGATGGAGTTGGCGGGAATGCTACGGATCAAACGTTTATAGTTGATATGCGTTTACAGATTCCTCAAGGTAAAATATTAAACGGAGCGGTAAGAATTGAAACTAATGATTTTACAATACCACTTAGTCTTAACTTTGCAAACATCGATCCATTACCATCTACTACACAGCCAGCCAGCCCAACTTTTGATTGGACGGCTATGACGTTTACTCAGTTTAAGCTTGAGGATAGTATTCCTGGTATAGCTCCTAATGAAATAGGTTGGTATTATTATGCACAAGGATTTTTTAAAGAGGATATTGGACAGTCAGAGAATTCAGGGCAAACGCAAAATGGAAGCTCAAGTTTGCTAAACTACAATGGTGTTAATCCCGATAATCCAACCATACCTGTTGTAATTCCAAGAAATAGCTCTCAACCAGGGTTTAATAATCAAGTTCAAATACCTATTCAAATTGGAGACCCAGATGGAACAAACGCAAATCCTTGGTTTAACTATAAATGGTTACATTATTATGGCACTGTGGAAATTGTTAGTATAGTAGAACTTGCAGATAGATTTGAAATTACTTATACAAACCCCACAGGCGAGCTTCCAAAACCTTGGCAATCAGTTTGGGGGAGCACTGGCGCTCTTACTGGAACTGGAAGGCCGCATCCTAGCGTTTTTAGTACAAATATAGTAAAGTCACATGATAGCGCTACTTCAAAAATTCAAATAACTGGTAGAACAAATAACTCTGAAATGGTTGCTGGAGCTACTGTTTACTTTTATAAAGGTAATTTACCTAGCTATGATAATCAAAATCCATGGTATTACGTTTCGTTTGTAGAAGATGTTACTATACCAATCGCGCTTCAAATGACTTTTGCTTTATCGCCTTGGACTGGAGTTTATTACAAAGATACAGAAAGTTTTGAAGTAACTGATCTAACAGAGCCCGTAACAGGCCAAAGTGGGTATGGGCAATTTTCACAACCTTCTGCGGACGAACAACTTGGCTATTTCCCTGGTGTTCCAAGTGAAGCAAACATAAACGATCCTTTAATTGACTTTGATATAATATAAGTAATTTAAAAAAAAAGTAAGTAATAATTAGATATGGCAGGAGCAATAATAGAAGTAAAATATTTTAATACGTTTTTGTTAAAACAGGTAAATGAGTCATCTTCAAGTAAACCGGTTTGGAATGGATCTTTTGGTATACCCGGAGGCAGTAACGGATTAAATGGCGGTTACCCTGTTAACTCTACGTCAGATACCGGAGGGGATTTTCAGTGGTCATTAGAAGAATCTAGAATAAGAGGTGGATATAATAATACCAGCACTGATTATGGAGCTAAGGCTTATATAGTTGAAGACGAACCTCAATCTAGCAATAGAGTTAATTCTTTAATATATTCAGGAATATTTAACTCAAGAACAGGTGTAAATAAAACAAATGTTTTTTCAGTTGCTGAAGATATAACTAAGTCCGTAGACCCCGCTAATGGGTCTATACAAAAATTATATGCTGAAGATACTAATTTAACTATATTTCAAGAGCTTAAATGCTCTAGAGCGTTGATAGATAAAGATGCTATATATTCAGCCGAAGGCGGTGGAGCTGTTACGTCAAGTAATTTAGTAATAGGAGCTATACAACCTTATGCAGGTGAATACGGTATATCTACTAATCCAGAAAGTTTTGCTGTATATGGATATAGAAAGTATTTTTCAGATGCAAATAACAATGTAATCCTAAAACTTTCCCAGGATGGCTTATCTGAAATATCGGCTTACGGTATGAAAGACTTTTTTAGAAAAAAACTTAGCAGTAATTCAACTAATTTTACTTCTGGTAAAATTATAGGCGGATACGATATACATAATAGTGAATACGTTGTTTCTATTGAGTCTGAAAATGAAGCCAGCGAAACAATAAACTTTGATGAACGCGCTCAAGGGTGGGTAAGCAGATTTTCTTATGATCCAGATCAGGCTTTTAGTTTAAAAAACAATTTTTATACTATTAAAACTATAGGCGGAAATGCTCAATTGTGGAGACACTATGACTCAAGCGTTCCAAGAAGCAGTTTTTATGGTAAAACAGGTGAAGACGCTCAAAGCACTATTACATTTGTTTTTAATCCAAACCCAACAAATTCTAAAACTTTTCAAACAGTAGCTTACGAGGGCAGCAATGGTTGGCAAGTTGATAACTTTTTGTCTGACTTAACAGGAGCCACTTTAAACGTATCAGGGGTTGGCTACAGCGTTGGTAGTAATGACTCTACTGCTCAAGTAAGTAGCTTTGGTGAAGGAGAATATGTTTTAACACAAGGGTCAGGTACTGCTTTGTCTGCTTCTATTTCTACTATAGTTTCTTTAAATACAGCAACATTTAATGGCTTGGCAATAGTTGGAGCGATTGTAGGTGGTATTGGAGTTGACCCAGGAACATCCGTAGTTTCTTATAATACATTAACAGGGGCTTTAGTAACTTCTGTAAATATGAATATTGCATTAGGAGCTTTTTTAACTTTTACTGGAGCTGTTTCTAGGCCAAACTATAATGCAGTGCTTGGAACTAATTCACCTTCTTTAGATAGATATTACGCTGGTTTCGTAAGAAAAGAAAATAAATATGTTGCAAATTTAATAAACAACTCAAGCGCTTCCAGCGGAGAGGTATTGTTTGGAAACGCAATAAGTGGCATTAAAGGGTTTTATAGCACTGTAAAATTATCAACAGATTTAACAACAGACGTAGGCGCAGAAAAAACTTTGTTTTCAGTTGAAAGCGTATATACAATGAATAATGGGTATTAAATTAAATGAATAAATTAAGTAATTTTACTAAAAAACTAGAAGCTTTTCAAGAAGTTTTGATAGCCAATAATGACAAGGAATTTATACATGGCGATGGAAAAACCTTTGTAGACAATGAGGAATTTCCTATAAAGCACAATTTTTCAGATCAGTTGTACATGCGAGAAATGAAAATGAGAGCCGGGACATTTGTAGTTAGCGCTATGCATCACACGGACCATTTTTGGTTTTTAATGACTGGTAGAATACTAGTAACAACAGACGACGAAACAGTAGAGCATATTGCGCCTTGCTTTGAAAAGTCTATTAAAGGAGCTAAAAGATTTATAGCTTGCATGGAGGATTGCGTGTTTATAAACGTGCATAAAAATCCTTCTAACACTAAAGACTTAGATAAAATAGAAAAAAACTTGTATTCTTTCACTATAGAAGAATATATAAATAAAGAAAAATAATATGGCAGGAATAATAACAGCCGGTATAATCGGGGGCTTAGGATCTATAGCTGGAGGCATCTTTGGTTCAAGCGCAGCTAAAAAAAGAGAAGCGGCAGCTAGAAAAGAAAGAATAAGATTACAAGGCAAGTTAAACTCTTTAGAAGCTAATAGGCAAGAAATAGTAAACCCTTACCAAGACTTAAGCAGTATGATTAGCAATCCTTTTGCTAATTTATCAGTAGCTACAGGCGCTGCTGAAATGAAAATTGAAGAAGCCGATATATCTTTAGCAAACACTTTAGATGTTATGAGAGCAACCGGAGCAAGCGCCGGTGGAGCCACTGCTTTAGCTCAAGCAGCATTGCAGTCTAAAAAAGGCGTTGCAGCAAGTATTGAAATGCAGGAAAAACAAAATGAAGATAAGAGAGCGGCCGGAGAAAAACAAAAGCAAGATGCTTTAATGAGAGAAGGTCAAAGAGTTCAGCAAGGAGAAGCTTACGAATTTAGCTTAAGAGAAAACAGAGAGGTTGCACAATTAGATAGAACAGCAGCAATGCTAGGCGCATCAAAGCAAGCGGAAGGTCAAGCGCAAGCGGATAGAACCGCTGCAATTACAGGCGCAATTGGAGGAGTAACTGATGCTTTCGGGGGAATGGCATCTGGAGGTGCATTTGGTTAATATAAAAAAAACATGGAAAACAAAAACTTATTTCAAAACCTTTATTTAAAGCAATTTAATGCAAGTAATGCTATTGCTTATAGTAGAGATTTTATTGCTAATACAAGTGACTATAATTTTCAATTATTAGACAATGCCTATAGAAATACAGGTAGAACATATGCTAAATTAAAAATAGCTATAGAAACAAATAATTGCATGTCGGAAAATTGCTCTTTAGAGTTAGCTCAGTTAAAACAATTAGAAGGCGCACCTCAGGCCTCTTTGGATTTTTTAGCATCACTAATGGCGGAATTAGGTGTTACAGAAGAAGATACTTTTGATCCAAATAATAATTATAAATATAGCGTAGCTAATAGCTTAATGAATGGTAAGCCGGGCTTTTCTAAAACAGATGGATATCAAGCTTATTTAAGTTTACTACCAGAAGGCTCTCAGCAAATTGTATTTATGGGGCCTGCTTTTGGCGGCCCTTTAGTTATTAATAGTTCCGCACTAAATGCTTTAAATATTTCGAATACTTCTTTAGTTGTATCAACGCCAGATATAAATAAAGACATGCTAAGATTGCTAACCGAAGTTGGATTGTTTGCTCCAGACATGATAAGCGAAAACGGAGAGTTGACTGCTGAAGCTAAAATTACTGAAGAATATGTAATGATGAATCCAGACGGTTCGATTGATTATGAAATTATTGATCTAGGTAATGGCAAAGGGAAAAATGTACTTAAGTA
>ENA-OSJC01003354-OSJC01003354.1-marine-metagenome-genome-assembly--contig:-NODE-3354-length-11480-cov-4.148031_pt1 | contig 11480 bp, 8 predicted proteins | sample MGYA00237885_ERZ534234 | MGnify/ENA primary metagenome ERZ534234 (study PRJEB26413, sample SAMN06343907) | marine metagenome | isolation source: coastal waters | place: Atlantic Ocean: West Antarctic... | reverse complement strand
GATATCTCTTGATTTGGGAGAAATATCAAGCATTGATGATAATGTAGGTAAATATCTTAGCTATTTCAATGATGAACGCTCTGTGGTTACTATTCGAGATCTATTGAATATGACCAGCGGATTGGAATTTCCTGATCATGAGCATGAAAATATGTTCTTTAGAAACGATCAAATAGAATACGTTAAGACTATAGGCATGGAGAAAGAGCCAAATACACTATTTGAATATAACAATGTTAACTCTATGCTTCTAGGCGAAATTTTATTGCAAGTAACGGGCAAAAAAGCCGATACATTATTACGTGAAAGGATTTTTGAGAAAATTGGAATTGATGACTATACCTTATGGCAGGATGGCTCTGGTAATGTTATGACGTATTGCTGTGTTGATATGTCAGCACGTGATTATTCGAAATTTGGTTTACTTTTTTCAAGAAAAGGCAAGTGGCTGGACGAGCAAATCATACCAGCAGAATACGTCAATGAAACCTTTAGCACCTTCTGGGATTCGACACCAAATTGGTGGACCGACCAAAACAGAGGTTACTCATTACACTGGTGGATTTCGAAAAATGATGAAGAAAGTACCATCTTCAATGCGAGTGGTAAATTCGGTCAATATATCTTTGTTGATCATAAAAACGACATTATTTTTACTCGCATAACGAAATATCATCCAATGTCTGGATCCCAGCAGAATTGGGGTTTTCTAAAGTATCTTGATATTAATAACGTTGATCTATGGATCAATATATTACGATTGATGCACAAAGTTGGACTAATTGATTTATCCAAGGACATTACGACACCAAATACTTTCCCTGATGGAGAATCAAATGAGTTTTACACTAATTACGCTAAGATTATTGACGCAATGGCTGATTTAAGTCGCGAATAAACAGCACTATAATCAGATAATTTATTCTATCTCGTAAGGCCTCTGTATAAGATTGTCTGGATTAGCGCCTTCCACAGGAGTTAATTTTCTCGGTCTACCAGCTTGATTATCAGTAGCGTATAAATTGCCATTCTCATCTACTGATATTGAATGCATTTCTATCCAGAAATTTTGACCGGCTACAGGCAGCTCAATTGTATTGATAAGCTGCCCGTTAAAATCATACTTTTTTAGTCTTGGTGGGTTGGTTTCGGTCAACCAAAGTGAGTCTTCATTAACAATAATATCCAATATTAACCCTAGATCTTGCCATGTCGTTACATATTCATAATTTGGGTAACTAGGAGAATCACTTTCCGCTATTTGGTGGTAAACTTTAAGATCTTTGTTGATGCGATCAACCACATAAAGTTTCTGATTCGGCCCAAACGCTAAACTATGGACACTTCCATATTGATGAGGCAATTTCCCAGCTTCGCCAAACTGAGCATGAAATGAGTGATCACTGTTCTTGATCATGATTCTTTTATTGCCAATGCCATCAGCAATTAAATATTGTCCATTCGGCAAAAATACAACATCCTGAGGAAGATTTAAATGAAAGTTATCATTACCAGGTACATTTTTTTCACCAATGGTCAGCAGTAATTCTTTTCCATCATTTGAAAAAACATAAATAATATGGCCAGTTTCATCAATTACCCAGACTCGTTTTTCTTTATCATAGGGGTTCATTCGAATTCGATGAGGGCCGGGTCCATTAGTTCCAACAAACAAATGATCCCAATGGCTCCAGATATCAACTATCTCACCGTTACTGTTTGCTATATATATACAGTTTTCCCAAACTCGCCCTGGGCCAAGAAGAACGTTCCATTCTGGGATACCCATTGAAGCTGGGAAATCGGTATAACTTGATGGAATTGGTTGTGGCAGCTTAGTTTCCCCTCGCTGTAAAAAGAAAATGCGATCTTTTGATTCAACGTGGACACCAGAGTTGCCACCCCAAGTTTGATTTTCACTGGCGAATGGTTTTAACCATGTAATTTCATCGAAAATATATGAATCTTCGTTATCTTCATAAGCAGTGAGAAAGCCACAATAGAGTAGTGAAAAGATTAAAATAATTCTCTTAATATATTTTAAATTCATGATAATTAACCTGTGAAAAATTTAAATATAAACTTTTGAATAGCTTTTCCATAAGGCGGATACATTACCTTGCCAATAGTTAAGGCTCGCTTAAGTTCAGTTTCTACATATAATTCTTATGATCATAGCTTGAAGAAGTAATAAAAAATAATAACAATAGAGGGAAATAATGAAAAAGATAATAATCACAATGATTGCCTTGATGTTTTCTATAAGTTTAGGAAATGCAAAGATAATATTAAAAGCTGCTCATACAGCTAATCCAGATGAGCCTTATCACAAAGGTATGTTGGAATTAAAAAGAGTAGTTGAGAAAGAGTCCAACGGAGAAGTGGAAATCCAAATCTTTCCAAATGGACAATTAGGATCTGAAAAAGAAACTATTGAGGGTTTAAAACTAGGTACAGTAGACATTACAAGTGTATCAAATGGTAATTTAACAAATTTTGTTCCAGAGCTAGCAATTTTTGATTTACCTTTCTTATTTAGAGATAGACCGCACATGTATAAAGCAATGGATGGTTCACCTGGAAAAATACTCTCTAAAGCTATGGCTGATAAAGGGTTTAGACTTTTAGGATTTTATGAAGCTGGAATTAGACATATAATGACTACTTCAAAACCAATTAACAACATTGGTGATCTTCAAGGACTAAAAATTAGAACCATGGGTGTTAAAGCACATGTAGCATCATTTAATGCATTTGGTGCTAAGGCAACCCCAATGGCTTATGGTGAACTATATGGAGCGATGCAACAAGGTGTAGTTGATGGAGCGGAAGCTGCTAATACTAACTATAATTCCAAAAAGTTTTATGAAGTAGCACCTTATTGGGCTCAAATTGGTTGGACAGCTTTAGTTGCAGACTTAATTATGTCAGAAAAAACATTTAAGTCTTTACCAGCTAATGTTCAAAAAGCTCTATTAAAAGGTGGATTAGCCTCAGCCGTAGCAGAAAGAAAAGCTTATTCAGATAGTGATAACTCACTTATGGATAGTTTGATTGCAAAGGGTGTAAAAGTTACAAAACCTGACCCAAAACCTTTTGTAGCCGCTTCTAAAGCTGTTTATGATGAATTTGTTAAATCAAGTACATCAAAATCGGTTCTTAAATCAATTCAAGGAATGTAGTTTTTTGAGTCTAATAAATAAATAGATCAATGGGCGTCATAGGCGCCCATTTTTTTTATGGAAAAAATTTTGAACATAATAAGAAAAATAATCAATTATTTAGTAATAATTTTTTTTATATATATGGTTTTAGCGGTATTTTACCAAGTACTTGGTAGATATATTTTTAGTTATAAGCTTGGAGCTGCTGCAGAAACAGCAACCTTTGCTCAGATATGGATGATATTACTGGCATCAGGTATTGCTATGAGAAAAAATATGCATGTAGGTGTTGATATTTTATTAAGAAAATTAAATTTAAAATTCCAAAAAATTGTAATCACATTAAGTTCATTAATAACAATAATCTTTTTATTAATGGTTTTAAAAGGGTCAGTTCAATTAATTATAGTTGGGGCTCAGTCAACATCTCCAGCATTATCTATTCCGATGTGGATACCATATTTATCAATTCCTCTAGGTATTACTTACATAATGCTAGAATTAATTATTTTAACTTTATCAAAATTAAACCAAAAAATATAATGACTCTAATTCTTATTTTATTTATTTTATTATTAATTTTTGGAACACCAATAGTTTTTTCTCTTGGAGTAGCGGCATCATTTACTCTAGTAGCTTACGACGTTCCTTTGGCACTAGTTGCGCAAAGAATATATGGTGGATTGGATAAATTTACAATTATGGCAATTCCGTTTTTTATATTAACTGGCATCATTATGGAAAAGGGTGGAATTGCAAAAAGAATAATTGATTTAGCCACAGCCTTAGTTGGCTGGATTACAGGATCCCTTTACTTGGTTGCTGTTGTTGCAGGAACTGGACTAGCTGCAATATCTGGCTCTGGTTCTGCGGATACAGCTGCAATGTCATCAATAATGTTGCCTGAGATGAAAAAAAGAAATTACAATATAGATTTTGCTGCAGCTATCATGGCTTGTAGTGGGTCTTTAGGAACAATAATACCACCAAGCATAATGATGGTTGTTCTTGCCACGATATCAAATCAGTCTGTAGGTGCTTTATTTTTGGCAGGTATAGTACCAGGTTTATTATGTACATTATTCTTGCTTATAAGTGGATACTTAAGAGCAAAAACAAATGTTGCAGAATCTAAAGATATTCATAAATTTACATTTACTAACCTTATCAAAACCTTTTTCAAAGCAATACCAGCCTTAACCTTGCCTGTGATAATTGTTGGAGGTATTATTGGAGGAATATTCACACCAACAGAGGCTGCTTCAGTAGCGGTCATCGTAGGTTTGTTTGTTTCATTATTTATTTATAGAGAAATTAAATTTAAAGATTTACCAAGTATAATTCTTAAAGCAGCTACTATTGCTTCTACTGTGATGTTAATAATTGCAACAGCAAATATTTTTTCATGGTTTATAGCTAGTCAGCAAATACCACAAAAAATATCAGATTTTATGTTAAGTTTTTCAGATAGTAAAATTTGGTTTCTAATTAATGTAAATGTATTGCTGTTATTGATTGGAATGTTTATGGAAAGTATATCTGCTATATTAATATTAGTGCCAGTTTTAATGCCTGTAGCAATTGCGTTCGGAGTAGACCCATTACATTTTGGATTAATCATAATATTAAACTTATCAATAGGGATGATAACACCACCGTATGGAATAACCTTATTTGTTGCTAGTTCAATTGCTGAAAGATCAATTATTGATGTTTCAAAAAAATTAATGCTACCCTTATCGATGATGTTGTTGGTTTTAATTCTTGCTACATACTTTCCAAAAATTGCTTTATATTTACCAACAACTTTATTAGGATATAAGTAATATGAAATTCAAAGGAACTTTTTCAGTAACAGTAACACCTACAAAAAATAATGGAGATATAAATATTAAATCTCTAAAAAATTATTTTAATTGGCAAATAAAAAAAAAAATTAGTGGATTAGTTATTCTTGGAAGTACTGGTGAATTTTTATCAATTAAAAAAAAAAATCGTTTAATAATGATTAAAGAGTCGATAGCAATCGTAGATAAAAGAATACCTTTATTAGTTGGTACAGCTGCTGAAGATACTAATGACGCTATCAAATACTCTGTAGAAGCGCAAAAATTAGGTGCAGACGGTGTTATGATTATTCCACCTTTTTATTCAACACCAACAAATGAAGAACTTTTTAATCATTTTAACATGATAAGTAGAGAAATAGATATTCCCATAATGGTTTATAATAATCCAGCAACATCAAATGTTGATATGCTTCCAGAAACTTTTGCCGAACTATCAAAAATTAAAAATGTAAATTATTGTAAAGAATCAACTATGGATGTGACTAGGGTTAAGGACATTGTTAGATTATCAAAAGAAAAAATTAAAGTATTTGGTGGCATTATGGGATATGAGTCTTATTTAAATGGTGCTGATGGCTGGGTGTCTGTCCCATCAAATTTAGTTCCAAATGAGTGTTCAGATATATATAAAAATATTAAATTAAAAAAAGACTTTACCAAGGCAAAAAAAATATACGATCACATTACACCCATTATAAAGCTTGTAAGTGGACATTATTATGTAGCAGCTACAAAATATATGCTTAATTTAATGGGATTTAATGTGGGAAAGCCACTTTTACCTAGGCTTGATTTAGATTCTAAAAAGAAAAAGGAATGTCAAAAAATCTTTAAAAAATTAAATTTAAAAAAAATAATTAAATAGAGATGATTGCTCAAGATAAAAATGTTGAGATTCAATCACATAAAATCAATTTTTTATTCGAAGGAAAAAAATATACAGCGTTTGATGGTGATACAGTTTCTTCCGCATTAATAAGAAATGGTATTAAAAATTTTAGAGAAGATAAATCTAAAAATTTTAGAGGCGTGTATTGCAATATGGGTATTTGCAATGAATGTATCGTAGAGATAAATGGAGATCAATCAGTTAAGGCATGTACTAAAAAAATTTTTAATGACGATAAGATATTTAGACAAAAATATAATTCTGATCTACCTCTATTAAAAAAAGATATTCAACTAGAAAAAAAAATAATTAATTATGATATATTGATAATAGGTGCTGGACCAGCTGGCATTGGAGCATCTTTAGGTTTAAAAAACTCTTATAAAAAAATTGCCCTAATTGATGAGAAGGGATCTGTTGGTGGTCAATATTATAAAAAACTTAGTAAAATTTTTAAAATAAAATCCTATAGAAAATTAGAAGGTCAAATAAAAGAAGGTATTAGATTTGAGGAAAAAATTTTAAACAGTAATATTGAATTATTTTTAGGATATAAAATTTGGGGAGTTTATAAAAATAAGAAATCTACATATGAAATCTGTTGCTCTAAAGATAACTTAGATTTACGAATTATATGTAAACAGATAATTGTTGCCACAGGTTCATATGAAAAGCCCTTTTTTGTAGAAGGTTGGCATTTACCAAACATACTAACAACTGGTGGTACACAAATTCTAATTAAATCACAAAAAGTAATTCCTGGAAAAAAAATAATTATTTGTGGAAATGGTCCTTTAAATTTTCAATTAGCAGATGAGTTAAATAAAAGTGGTGCTAATGTTGTTGCTGTAATAGAGAGTTCTAAAAACCCATTCCTAAATCCCATTTATTCAACTTTATGTTTAATTTTATCTCCTATAATTTTTTTAAAAGGAATTATTAATTATATAAATATAGTATTTTCTAAAACTAAAATAATTCATAATTCTTTTTTACAAAGAATAAATGAAGTTGATGGTAAAAAAAAAATATTTATTAAAAAAGATAATAAACATAATATTGAATTTCATGACATGGATGTAGTTTCATTAAATTATGGATTTCAACCAAATAATGACATTGCAAAATTATTTGGTTTAAAGGGTGAGTTTAATAAAATTAAAAATTACTTTGAAGTTAAAAAAAATATATTTAATCAAACTAGTGATAAAAACATTTTTTTTATTGGTGAAGCGGCAAAAAATGCTGGGGCTAAAGTATCATTTTATGAGGGTCAAATTACTGGTTATTTTATAGATAAAGAAATTAATAGTTTAATCAAATTTATCTTATTACCATTAATATTTTTTAATTTAATTAGAAGCCTACTATTTCAAAAATGCTTGTGGAAAATTTTTAAGAGAACGCATTCAAATATTGTTTCAATAAATAAAGAAACAATTTTCTGTCGGTGTGAAGATGTTAAATATGGTGATATCTCTAAATATAAAGATTTAGCTAATACTGATGCGGGATTAATTAAAAGATTGACAAGAACCGGAATGGGTAGATGTCAAGGAAGATATTGTGGCGCTGGTCTTTCAGAATTATTTAATAAAGAGATAACAAATGATAATTATAAAAAATATTCTTTTGCACCACAAAATCCAATTAAAACTGTACCCCTAAAAAATGTTGGATATGAAAAAGAAGAATGGTTCGGATATGTACAAGACAAACTACCAGTATTTCATTCCAATATTAAAAAAATAAAAAATAAGCATAATCATAAAATTGCAGTTATAGGCGCAGGTATTATGGGAGTCTCTACTTGCTATAGTTTATTAAAAGAAGAAAAAGATGTTTGTTTAATTGATCGTCGACAACCTAATTCACAAGCCTCAGGTTCAAATGCTGGTTCTTTACACGTGCAATTATTATCTTATGATTTTGATCCAAAAAACCTTTCGCAAGTGGAGAACCTTAAAAATTCCCTCAAACTTCAAAAAAAAGGAATACAAAAATGGAAAGATATTGAATTAGAGATAAAGTCAAATTTTGAAATATCAAATGATGGTGGTTTAATGCTTGCAGAAAATGAAAAAGATTTAGAAAAACTTAATATGAAAATAGAATTAGAAAGGTCAGCAGGTATAGAAACAAAATTGATTGATAAAAATGATATATTTAATCTTAATAATTCGATTTCTGAAAAAATGATAAATGCCGGTTATTGTGCTGAAGAGGGTAAAATTAATCCATTAAAGGCTACTACAGAGATTTATAATTATTGTATAGATAATGGTCTTTCAGCTTACTGCGATGATTTAATAGTGGATATAAAAAAGATAAATGGAAAATTTTTGATTAAAACTAATGATAGAGAGATTACAGCTGATATAGTTGTTAATTGTGCTGGGTCTTGGGCTAACAATATTAGTAAATTTTTAGATTTACCTTTAAATGTTAAAAGTGTTCCTCAGCAAATGATAGTTACAGAACCTAACAATTACGAGCTGAAACTTTTAATTGCACATATCGGTCGTCATTTAACTTTAAAACAAGCACAAAATGGGAACTACATTATTGGTGGTGGTTGGACAGCTGGTTATTCAGATTTAACAAAACATATTCATTCTAAAAAAGATAGTTTTGAAGGTAATGCATGGATAGCGAAACATGTAATACCAAAACTTTCTAATAGTAATATTTTAAGGACTTGGGCTGCAATGAGTGTTGATGTCGGTGGTTATCCATTATTAGGTGAACATCCAAAAATGAAAAATTTTTATGTTGTGGTGTCGCAAAATGGATATACTCTTGGACCCATATTAGGAGAGGTAATTTCCAATGAAATTTTATTTGGCAAAAAAGAGATAGATTTATTTGATTCTAGTAGGTTAAATTAGTTAAATGATAACAATAAATATTCTATAATAATTAAAATGTATAAAAATATTATTATTGAAAATATTAATAACGTAAAGATAATAAAACTTAATCGTCCAAAATGCTTAAATGCACTTAGTAAAGATTTATTAAATGAATTATCAGATGCTTTATCTGAAGCAGAAATTGATAAAAAAATTAGATGCGTTGTTCTAACTGGTAACAATAAAGCTTTTTCATCTGGAGCTGACATGAAAGAAGCACCAGAAAGTGACTTACCTTTTTGGGCAGAAAGAAAAAGACTACTAAGTTGGAAAAAAATCGAAAGTTTTAAAAAACCAATAATTGCAGCAGTTAATGGATGGGTTTTAGGTGGAGGTTTAGAGTTAGCTTTATTATGTGATTTCATCACAGCAGGAAAAAATGCAAAGATAGGAACTCCAGAAATAAAAGTAGGTGCTTTTGCGGGTGATGGGGGCACACAAAGAATACCCAGACTTATTGGAAAAAGTAGAGCTCTATTTATGCAGTTAACAGGTGAAACTATTAGTGTCGAACTGGCAAAACAATGGGGTCTTGTTATAGAAATTTATGAAGATCAGGATTTATTATCTAAAACTATTGATATAGCCAAAACTATTTCTAAATGGTCACCAAAGGCTGCAAAGATGATTAAAGAAGAAATTAAAATGAATGATATTTATCCAATGAATGAAAGTTTAAGCTTAGAAAGAAAACTTTTATTATGGCAAAGCAATGACCACAATGAAGGCATAAATTCATTTATTGAAAAGAGAGAACCCAATTATGAAGATGATTAATTGTGTGTAAATATTAATGCCATTTGTAGAAACAATTTTATTCAAGGAAGATTTAAAAAAATTTAAACAAATTAGTGATTCAATAACATCAAATTTATGTAAAATTTTTAAGACTAAAAAAAATCTAATAACCATTTATAATACTACTGTTGATAAAAAAAATTTTTATCATAATTCAATTTTAGGAAGTAAAGAAAAAAGAATTTTTATTAAAATATATGGTTTAAAAAGAAATAAATATTTAAAAAGTAAACTAGCTTCATTAATTTTAGACAATATACAAAAATTAGTTAATGTAAAAAAACCAGAGAATATTGCTATTTATTTTTTTGATAAAGAAATAGATGATATTTATCATGGCAAAATTAAATGAAATTATTACAAAAAATTAAATTAGCAAAAAAAATACCTGATTTAATAAAAGATAAAGACTTTGTTATTGTTGGAGGTAATGGAGGAACGGGTGTTCCTGAAAAAATATTAGTAGAAATAGAAAAAAGTTTTATTACTAATAATAGGCCTAAAAATTTAACAATTTTTCATATTACTGGAATTGGTGCGGTCGATAAATATGGATTAAATCGACTTAATCACACAGGTTTAGTTAGTAAAGTTATAGGTGGTAATTTTGGTTTGCAAATACCTTTTATGAAAAATTTAATTGTTGCAAATAAAATAGAAGCTTACAATTTTCCACAGGGAATTTTATCTCAAATGTGCAGAACAATGGCATCTAAACAGCCAGGTATAATTACCCAAGTTGGTCTTAATACATATATGGATCCAAGAATTGAAGGTGGTAAAATGAATAAAAAGACTAAAAAAGACCTAGTAAAACTTATTAAAATTAAAGGTAAGGAATATTTATTTTATATAGCACCAAAACCTGATGTAGCAATTATTCGAGGCACATCAGTTGATACTGATGGTTATATTTATATGGACCACGAAGCAACAACACGAGAAGATTTATCAATAGCACAGGCAGTTCATAATAATAATGGTATTGTTATCTGCCAATTTAAAAAATTTCTTAAAAAGGGTTTTTATAATCCACACTTAGCAAAAATTCCTGCTTTTTTGATAGATTACTATGTTCATGACCCCTTACAAAAACAAACTTACTCAACTAAATATGATAAATTTAGATCAGGTGAAAAATATCTAAAGAATCCCAAAATTGATGTAACTCCACTAGATATTAGAAAGGTTATAGCAAGGAGGGCAACTTTGGAGTTGAAAAAAGATAACGTAGTAAATTTAGGTGTTGGTGTTTCCGTAGGAATTTCAAATATCGCTCATGAAGAGGGCATTTATAAAGACATAACTCTCACAGTGGAAGCTGGTGTAATAGGAGGTATTCCAGGCAGTGGTTTAAACTTTGGAACAGCTATAAATCCCAAAATGATTATTGACCAGTCATATCAGTTTGATTTTTATGATGGTGGAGGTTTAGATTGTGCTTTCTTGTCTTTTGCTGAAATTGATCAGTACGGAAATGTAAACGTATCTAGATTTGGAGAAAGAAATGATGGAGCCGGAGGGTTTATTAACATAGCTGAAGGAGCTAAAAAGGTAATTTTTTCAGGAACCTTAACTTCTAATGGCTTAAAAACTGAAATTGCCAAAGGTAGCTTAAAAATTCTAAATGAGGGGAGAAATAGAAAATTTATAAAAAAAGTAAACCAAATTACCTACAGTTCAAAACTTGGTATCAAAAGAGGACAAATAATATTATTTAATACCGACAGGGGTGTATTTCAATTTATCAATAATAAAATAACATTAATTGAAATTGCTCATGGAGTAAGGTTAAAAGAAGATATAATTGATCAAGTTAATTTTTCAATAAAAATTTCTGAAAAACTAAAAAAAATTCCTAAAAAAA